>AR_comb_assmDRAFT_10008578_pt1 | contig 15724 bp, 10 predicted proteins | sample ArasoioldDNA_FD_10543 | JGI IMG/M metagenome (IMG submission 10543) | reverse complement strand
TTGCTGCAGGGCTCACCGTCGTCTTCACGAGTGCGAACCCGGGAAGATGCGGTCCGCCGCTGGGCCGCTCACAACTTCGCGTACCAATCGGCTCAATTGCTCCGCCAGGCCGGAGTAGTGATATTGCGCCGAGAAGCGATTGCGCACATACGCCGATGTCCGTCGGGGAAGCTGCAGGGCTTGCATAAGCACCTTCGCGATTTCTTGCGAGTCACTGGAGCTTGCCCAGACTCCAGACTGAGTGGCTTGAAGAATGTCGGTCAATGCGCCCTCTTCCGCAATGGCGAACATGGGAATCCCCGTCTGCAAGTATTCATAAAACTTTGCCGGTACCTGTAATCGATGCGCCCCCTGGAATATCAGCAGTAGATCGGCCTGCCAGAGAAGTTTATGAGCGTCACCCCAGCTTACGCGGGGACGAAACTCGACGAAGCCGTTTTTCAACAATTCGGGTACTGTTCTGGCTGCTTCGGCCACGACCGAGGGAGACATGTCTCCCTGAAGGATGATTCGGAACGATTCCGGAAATAAAAGCTTTGCATGAACAAGGTCCGATAGGGCTACCAGGAATGTGTCTATCCGGCGCAATCCGTAAATCGAACCCAAATGAAGTAAAAGCCGTTTCGATTGAGCTGTATTCATGGCCGGAGGGTCGAGGTCTTCGTACCCGTTCGTTAGGGTCCGAAATTTCGCCGGATGCAGTTCGGAGTAATGTTGCTGGAATGCTTCACGGAGGCGGTCAGTGTTGCACAACACCAAATCAGAGAGGTGCATGCATCTGAACTCCAGGCGTCCCGCGAGCTTGTGTGCCCAGCTGGGCCCGCTTGCAGGTACGAGACTTACCCAAGGATCTCTGAAATCTGCCAGCCAGGGCACGCCAAGCTTCTTCTTTAAGCTAAGGGCGATCACCTGGGAGGTCCATGGCGGACCACTGGAAAATATTGCATCCACTCCCTCTTCATTCGCGAACCTCTCCGCGGCACGGAGCGCGGGCAGATACCAGCCCGACCGGCGATCCGGGAACTGTAGGGCTGCCAAAATGTGGCGACGAAAGGCACCTGCAGTGCTCCTTTGGATTTCGTTGGTCTGCCTCGGAGCGGTCGAGGAGGTTGAGGAATGGGAACGGCGCTTGAGTCTTCCGTACCAGTCTAAGGGATTGGGAAGCATGCTAGTGCGGAGAACGCGAACGTTGGCAGGCACGGCCATCGTATCGTCTCGCACTTCGTAACAGTCTTCGCGTACCGTTAGAACAATGGGCTCGACACCGTATTTCGGCAGATATCGACAGAGGTGTGCTATACGAACACTACCTACTTCTCCGAAGGGAGGGAACGCATAACTGACCACTAAGAGCCGAAACGGCCGGTTCAAAGGACCTCGCAAGATAAAGACTTAGATCTTCAGGGCATCCTAAATCCGTACATCCCAAGCCTTGTTTACTTAGGACCTAACTTCCTGCACTCACAAAAACGGCCTTTAGTCGGTGATTCAAAGAGAGCTACGCTCGGTTACCCGCAAGTTCGGACCGTCGTACCCTTGTCGGGTTCACGTCGCAACGCGTGGTGGTGCCAGAGTTCGTAGACCATGATGCGCCAAATTATCTGGCCTAGAAAAGTCGGGTTCGGCGCTGCGGAATGTTGCTCAATAAGCCGCTGACAAAAACCTGGCTGGAAGTAATCGCGCAAGGCTAAATTCGGGTCATGAAGGACCTCGAGCATTAGGGCATTCATTCCGGGATCACTGCGAAGCCAAGACCCGATCGGCACCCCGAAGCCATGTTTCTTCTTGAAGAGCACGTGGTTTGGGAGGAGGCCCTTCATCGCGCGCTTGAATATATAACGTAGCTGAAAACCACGAAGCTTTAAGTGGGCAGGAATACGTCCAGCAAGATCCGCAAGATGGTAGTCAAGCAACGGAAATCTTACTCCGATGCCGAGTGCGTCTGCGGTCCCGGTCACCTTGCGCAGATCGTTATCCGCCAAGATCATCTTCATGTCCAGGTACAAGGAGCGATTCAGCTCATTGGAGGCTGGCGCTGAACGGTAGTGTTGTTCTGCCGTGTTAAGCCAGGTATCGGAAGGGGCTTCCTGCAAGAACGAAGAATCGAAAACCAATTCAGGTGGCGTGCTGAGGAAGTATCCGTAGGAGAGGAAACGTCGCGGATTAGGCAGAGTGGCGCGTCGTACGTATCGACGGGCCAGACTGAACGTTCCGCGCTCCGGCAGTAATCGTACGAGTGGCTCTAACAGGGCGGATCGAACCCAGCCGGGTACCTGATGGTAGGTGTCGAGGTATTTGTCCCTAACGTACGATTCATTGCCCGCAAACAACTCGTCGCCACCGTCAGCCGCCAGCAGGAGTTCGATTCCATGGTCGCGTGCCAATTTTGCGCACGCATAGGTCGGAAGAACCGAACTGTTGCCCAAGGGTTCATCATAGGCGGCAATGATGCTAGGAATCGAGTCCAAGGCGCCGTCAGGCAGCAGGCATTCCTCAAACTGATGGACTTGAAAGCGAGAGGCCGTCGTTCGCGCAAATTCGATCTCGCTGTATACGGGATCGTCGAAGTGGATAGTGAAAGTTGGCACAGGCGAGATACGTTCGCTGGCAAAAGCCACCACCGTGCTGCTGTCAGTCCCGCCGCTTAGAAAGCAGCCGGTGCGCGCCGGGTCGCAACTTCCCAAGTGCCTGTGTACTGCCGAGCGAAGAGTCGCGCGCACTTCCTCCGCCCAGGAGGCCGCACTCCTGCCATGCTCCTCGTTGTAGCGCAGATCCCAATAGGACGATTGCCGCACTTGCCCGCCTTCGAAGATAAGCAAATGGCCCGGACGCAGCTTATGTGACTCGCTGTCTATGGTCATTGGTGCGGGCACTACGGCGAAGAGGAGATACTGCATCAGTGCGGATGAGCAGATTGGCGATGGCTCGCGTTGCACGGCGCGAATGGCACTGAGTCGGGTCGCAAAAATCAGGCGTGAGCCCTCATGCCGCCAATAAAGCGCTCGGATACCCATGCGGTCAACACCAAGAATCAACTGCTGTTGCCGTGCATCCCAGAGCGCCAAGGCAAAGGAACCCTCGAGTCTCTCCACGAATTCGAGTCCCTGCTTCTGATACAGCCGTAGCAGTATCTCGGCCGTGTTTAATGACGTGTGCGTCGGTTCATCCGCCAAAAGGACCAACTCATCGCGGTTGTGAAGGTCCCCTTCGATGGCGAGGGAGCATGACGAAAGGCTGGCTGTCTGGTGCAGGGCGGAATGGGCAGCAATGCCCAGCAGGATGCCCCTTCCCCCACTTGGATGAGTGGCCTCGTCACCAGGCGATCGCGTTCCCTGAAACATTGGCTGCAGCTGAGTCAGGGGCAGTTCCACGCCCGGGTCACACATCCCGTACATTCCACTCATAGTTCGTCCCAAATGCGAAAAACTGTTGGTCGCTGCGACCAAAACGATGATGATAGCAGAAGCAGGATCGGTCTTCGCTTTGGTGCTCGTGGGCCGAACGTGACAGGACGCGCCTGCCAATGGATTGACCGTAGGCGCCGACCAACCGAACGGGTTCTTTCCGAATCTGAACCCTGGCCCATGCTCTACTGGGTGCTTCTCGATCGAGTGATATCATAAACGTTAGAAATCGGTCTGCTGATGGCGGCCTCTTGAACCCATTCATCGGGTGAAGAAAACCTTGGCAAAAGGGATGACGAAACCTTCCCGGTGTCGCATTCAGGAAAGCTTTATATGAAACGTGGAGTTGGGCCGTGTGTGGGATAGCCGGCATTGTGGGGAGCTCGGAGCACGTGATCGATGCCGCCGAAGTGCATCGCATGTGCCAGACGATCATTCACCGCGGCCCTGATGATGAAGGAATCTACGCCAAAGGCCCCGTCGGACTGGGAATGCGGCGGTTGAGCATCATCGATATCGCTGGCGGGCATCAACCGATCCATAATGAGGACAAGAGCATATGGATTGTCTTCAACGGCGAAATCTACAATTTCCCTGAATTGCGCAGAGAGCTTGAGCAAAAAGGACACAAGTTTTATACCAATACGGACACCGAAGCAATCGTTCATCTGTATGAAGATCTGGGCGCAGATTGCTTGAAGAAGTTACGGGGCATGTTTGGAATTGCCCTGTACGATGAACGTCGCCAGTACCTATTGCTGGGGCGAGACCGGGTCGGAAAAAAGCCTCTGCATTATGCCCTTCACGACGGCCGGCTCTACTTTGGTTCGGAAATTAAGTCAATTCTGGCGGTGGCGCCACAGTTAGCTCAAGTGGATCCTCAGGCGCTGTTGCGCTTTTGTCATTTCTCGTACATTCCAGATCCATACACGGCATTTCGAGGAATTCAAAAGCTGTCCCCCGGCCATCTTTTGGAGTATTCCAAAGGCGAACTCCGAGTACGACAATACTGGGATCTTCCAAGTTATTCAGACAACCCTGCTGATTCCGAGGAGCAGTGCCTCGATGAGTTGGAGCGCCGTCTTGCGGAAGCAGTCCGCATCCGGCTGATCAGCGATGTGCCGCTGGGAGCCTTACTCAGTGGCGGTGTGGATTCGTCCATTGTCGTGGCTTTGATGGCACGTGCCAGCGCATCACCCGTTAAGACCTTTTCCATCGGCTTCAAGAACGAAGATTTCAATGAACTTCACTATGCTAGGCTCGTTGCGGATCGCTTCAAGACCGATCATCACGAGATGATTGTTGAACCAAAGATTGGCGAAACGCTTGAAAAGCTGACTGGAATGATGGAAGAGCCGTTTGGCGACTCGTCCATGATTCCTACTTACTATGTCTCCTGCATGGCGCGGAAGCATGTGACCGTCGCATTGTCGGGCGACGGAGGCGACGAACTGTTTGCCGGCTATGATCGCTATGCGGTCACCTTGCGTCGTAGGCACTTTGACTACTTGCCAGGCTGGTTGGGAGCTCTCTATCGCCAGCATGTTTACCATCGCTTGCCGCCAGGTTTCCGCGGGCGTAATTTTGCCTGGAATGTTTCGCTCAAGTCTCGCGATCGCTACCTTGATGGTATCCTCTTTCTGCCTGCCTATCATCGAGAAAGGCCACTGTTCTCGCCTGATTTCTTGAGCTCTGTGGCAAATCAGCAAGAGATCCTTCAACAATTCCAGCGATACTATGATCGAGCCCCTGCGGCCGACTCACTTAGCCGTCTTCTTTACTTAGATACCAAGACCTATCTCCCAGCGGACATCCTAACCAAGGTCGACCGTATGAGTATGGCGACCTCTCTTGAGGTGCGTGCGCCTATTCTGGATCACTTGTTCGTCGAGTGGGTGACCAGTCTGCCGGTGCGATGGAAATATCGGCATGGTACCCGGAAATTCATTCTGAAAAAGCTCGCTGAACGGTTAGAAATCCCCCCCAGGCTCCTGCACCGGCGAAAGCAGGGATTTTCGCTGCCCTTGGTGTATTGGATGAGACAGGAGATGAAGGACCATCTACTGGGGATTCTGTTGGAACCTCGAACTCTTCAGCGTGGCTACTTCAACCCAGACGCGATCAAGGCCTTAGTGAAGCAACATATCGGGGGCGTTTGTGACCGTTCGGGCATTCTTTGGCAGCTTCTGGTGTTCGAGTTGTGGAATCGGAACTTCATGGAAGGATCTTTCCGTGCACCTCTGGATGAGCCGACGGATGTGAACACTCGCGATAGTGGGGAGCACGGTGAGCCTATCGAACAATGCGCGACCGTGGTTAAGGAAGGCAGTTTGGAATCCTCGTCTGTTGCGGAGGAGAAACACAGCCGCGTGCGATTGGTGATTGTAGGACCATCGCTGCGAAAAATGGGCGGCCAAGCAGTGCAGGCCGACTTGCTCATGCGCAACTGGCAGCACGACTCGTCCATTACGGCGACGTTTGTTCCTACCGATCCTGAGTTCCCCTCCTTCATCTCATGGATGGAATCCGTACCCCTTCTTCGCACCCTCGTGCGGATGCCCATTTATTGGGGAAGGCTGTGGCAAGCTGTTCGCCAGGCGGATGTGGTTCACATGTTTTCTGCATCGTATTGGTCATTTCTACTGGCGCCCACGCCTGCGTGGATTATTTCGCGGGTGCATGGAAGAAAAACGATCCTCAATTACCACAGTGGCGAAGCGAGAGATCATCTCAGACGTTCCGTGCTTTCAAGAGCTGTAGTTCGAAGAATGGATAAGTGTGTGGTTCCCTCCGCTTTTCTGCAACACGTGTTTCGGGAATTCGACATGAGTGCTGAAGTCGTGCCGAATCTGGTGGACTTGAGCCAGATCCAATATCGCGAACGAAAGCCCTTGCGCCCGGTTATTATTTGTACCCGAGGATTCGAGCCTTATTATGCAGTTGACGACGTGGTTCGAGCGTTTGCAGTTGTGCAACGGGAATGCGCGGAAGCCAAATTAATTCTTGTCGGCAGTGGCTCGCAAGAGCGGCAGATCCGGACTTTGATCGACGAGCTTAGATTGTCGAACGTCGAGCTTGTCGGAAGTGTGCGGCATGACCAGATCGGGCATTACTACAACAAAGCGGATATCTTTGTTAATGCCTCGATTCTGGACAATACGCCCGTTTCGATTCTGGAGGCCTTCGCCGCCGGCGCGCCTGTGGTTAGTACGGCGCCGGAAGGTATCCGCTATCTGGTTGAGCACGGACGCACGGGTCTCTTGTGTGATCTCCATGACTGGAAAACTCTCGGCGGCAACGTGATTGCGTTGCTCCGAGACGAATCCTTGGCGTTACGGCTGGCTCGCAACGCTTACGATCAATCCCATCTCTATCACTGGAATTCCGTCCGCGGTAAATGGGTGCAACTCTATCGTTCTACGGTCTTCGGCATGACGGAATCCCGCGGTTCCCGAAGAGTGGTGACGCAGGGGGTTAGATGACTGATAGCAGCGCCCCCCAGCGATACTGGAGCGGCATAGTCTGCTTTGCTAACGATTGGTCTGCCGACCCCCTCAGCAAGAAACATCTCATGCTACGGTTTGCACGACATTGTCCCATTTTGTGGATCAATTCCCTGAATAACAGGCGTCCCAGGATTGCTCGTAAGGACATGCGACGTGTTTGGCAAAAGCTAACCGGGTTTAGCAAAGGTTTATCGCAGGTACATGAAAGTATCTGGGTGCTAAACCCCTTATATGTGCCTTTCCACGCAAGTCCTAGGGTTCGTGCTCTCAACCGGTGGCTTCTTAGCTTACAGATTCGCAGAGCTTTGTTGCGACTGCAGATTAAAGTTCCCCTTACCTACACGTTTGTGCCAACTTCTGCGGATGTTGTGGGGACACTGGGTGAGAGTGGCATCATATATCATTGTGTGGACGAATATGCTGCCTTCAGTGATGCGGGATCGGAAATTTCTGCCAGGGAACGCGAACTTCTGAATAAGGCGAACCTTGTAATTGTGTCGGCCGCTCCGCTCCTGGAGAGGAAGAGGGAACACAACCCTGAAACCTATTTAGTGACGCATGGTGTTGATTACGATTTTTTTCGAAAGGCCGTCAATCCGAATACTTTGGTGGCGAGCGAATTGCGCAATTTGCCGAGACCAATCTTGGGCTTTATCGGTCTTCTCGCGGACTGGGTTGACCTTCCGCTCCTTTCGGAGTTGGCGAGACGTCAGCCGGATTGGTCTATTGTACTGGTCGGCAGGGCGGACACTGACTTGAAGGTTCTGGAAGGTCTCAAGAACGTACATCTGATCGGCCATCGTCCTTACGAGCGGCTTACCGAATTCTTACGTGGCTTCGATGTGGCACTCTTGCCTTTCGTTAACAACGAACTGACGAGAAATGCGAACCCGCTGAAACTGCGAGAATACTTGGCCGCGGGTTTGCCCGTGGTGGCGTCTCCTATCCCCGAGGTGGCCCGGTATGCCGGTCGTGTTGCGCTGGCGAGTTCAGCAGTCGAGTACGAACGGCAGATTTCTGCCATCCTCGAAAGAGCGGAAGGAGGAGCGAGTGCTGAAAGATCAAAACAGATTGCAGGCGAATCTTGGGATGCAAAAGTGGCGGAGATCGAGCGAATCCTAGAGCGAGCAAATTTTCGTAGAACGGAAAATAATCGCTCGATACCCATCACTCGACGGGTCCATTCATATTAGGAGATTGTGTTGGTTTCCCGTGTAACCCTCGGAGCAGAGAACACGTCAGCAGGTGGGCTGGTTCCGCGCTCTTTACCGACTTTGTTCCTGATGTCAAACAACTTGGAGGTCGGCGGCAGCGAACGTCAATTTGTGGCATTAGTCGAAGCTTTGGACCGTGCCTGCTTCCACGTGCAACCTGCTTGTATTCGACGCACTGGGGCGCTTCTTTCAAGAGTTGGGCCGATTCCCGACTTTCCTTTGGGGGGAAGTTTCTTTCGATGGCGTGCACAGCGAGCTCGTTTGGAGTTGGCTGGATATTTGCGTCGGCAGAACGTTGTTATTGCGCATGCGTTTGATTTCTACAGCAACCTTATGCTCTTACCCACGGCACGCGTTGCAGGAGTTCCAGTCGTGATTGGAAGTCACCGTCAGATCGGCGACTTACTGACCCCTTTGCAGTTTGCGGCACAGAAGTATGCTTTTTGGTTCTGCGATCAAGTGGTTTGCAATTCACACGCTGCCGCCAACCGGCTCGAACGCGCAGGAGTTCCAACGGAAAAAATTCAAGTTATTCCTAATGGCTTGCCGGAGGTGGCTTTTGCCGATTGCACACCAGCGATCCCACGCCCTCCGGGTGTGCTGCGAGTAGGAATGATTGCTCGCATCAACGAACCTCTAAAAAATCATCCAGCCTTTCTTCGAGTGGCAGCGTTGTTAGCGCAACAGCTTCCAGGTCTGGAATTTCTGATAGTGGGAGACGGGCCTCTGCGGCCACCGCTAGAGGCGATGGCCCATGATACCGGTTTGAGGGATAAGGTTATCTTTGCAGGAGAGCGGCATGACATTCCCAATCTGCTTGCCAGCATGGATGTTAGTGTGCAGGTATCTTCATCCGAAAGCATGTCCAATGTGATTCTGGAGTCGATGGCAGCAGGCGTCCCCGTAGTAGCCTATGACGTTGGTGGAAATCCCGAGTTGGTCCACGATGAGGAAACAGGACTGCTCGTCCGGCAAAACGATGAACCGGAATTGCTCCGGGCTCTATATCGACTTCTCACTGAACACGAGTTACGCACGAGGCTTGGGCGTAATGCCAAACGATTTGTGAGAGCGAACTTCCACATGAATACTATTTCTCGCCGCTTCGAACAGCTCTACGCCGATTTGCTGAACGAAAAGCATGTGAAGGTGCCGAATTAGAGTCTGATTCCAAGGAATGGAACCTTTGCAATCAAGAAATATTCTCAGGAGCAAAGCTCCTGTCTTCGTCCTGGGCTCGCCACGATCGGGAACAACTTTGCTTTACCACATGCTCCTCTCGGCTGGGGGCTTTGCAGTTTATCGTACCGAGTCAAACGTCTTTAACCTATTGGTCCCACGTTTTGGCGATTTAAGGAGGCGAAAGAATCGCCAGCAACTCATGAAGGTCTGGTTAAGAAGCAAACTTTATACACGATCCGGACTCGACTCCCAGCAAATTGAACAGAAAATCGTCGAAGAGTGCCGAACTGGCGGCGATTTCCTAAAAATGGTAATGGATGAAATTGCTCATAAGCAGGGCGTCGAGAGATGGGCAGACTGCACGCCCGAGCATCTTCTGTACCTTCAGCAGATTAAGACTGCTCTACCCGACGCTCTGGTCGTTCATATTTTGCGCGATGGACGAGATGTTGCTCTCTCGCTCGAAAAGCAAGGCTGGATCCGACCCTATCCATGGGACAGAGACAAAGCTCTGTCGGTCGCGGGGCTCTATTGGGCATGGATGGTTAACATAGGTCGGCGAGACGGGCAACGATTGTGTAACGACTACATGGAACTGCATTTCGAAGACTTGATTGCAGAGCCGCGTGCAACACTCGCCCGTATTGGTCAGTTCATTGAACATGATTTGAACTATGATCGCATTCGGGAAACTGGGATAGGATCCGTCAGTGATCCCAACACTTCCTTCAAATCGGAAGCAAATTTCAACCCCTCAGGGCGCTGGCGAGCTCAGTTCCCGCTGGATCAATTGCCAGACTTTGAGAGGCTTGTCGGTGCTACTTTGAGACTTCTGGGCTATCCGGTGGAGGCTAGAGACTCCTCTGTGAGCCATGCCTTCACACTCGAAGCCATGCGATTGCGTTATCAGGCCTTATACAGTGCAAAACTGTGGGCGAAGGCCAAGACGCCGCTTGGCCGACTCTTTATGTCTGGAGATTTGTCGTGGTTGTAAACTCCGCGAATAATCCTATTCGACATGTTAGCAGCATTTGAGCGGTTCATGAGCAACTTATATGACTGGTTGAATTGCCACGACCCGGTCTGCAAATCGGACGTAGTATTTGCCCTCTCCGGACGCCGAAAGCGCATGCTCTTCGCAATGGAGCTATTCTCTCATGGATGCACAAAGAGCGTTCTCCTGAGCGTGGGACCTTATGAAATCGGTTGGGGACTGTCCAATCTCCCCTGGCCCATGCCTTTCGAGATTCCTGAATCCGCGTTGTCCCTCCGGTCGACCAAGGATCGCTTATTCATCAGTTACGAAGCTGGTGTGATTGCGCTAAACGAGGTCGAGATAGGAAGATTTGGAACTCTGAGCGAGATCAGAGCGTTAGCTCGCTGGTTGCAATGCCGTCCCCAAGTTGGATCACTACTAGTAGTCAGCAGTGCTCCCCATCTCAGAAGAATACGCGTGTGCTGCGGTGCGCTTCTTCCTCCGGGCATACATGTGCGTTTTCTTTTCGTTCCTGGGGAAAACCCTTTCTTGGACCGGAACCGATGGTGGAAAAATTCGCGCACTCGAACGGCAGTGATTTCCGAGATACCCAAACTGCTGGTCTACTCCACAATTCTGCGCACAAAGAAGGAGTCAGCTTAAGGCCTCCGCATCGGTGTTGGCCCCGGAGAGTACGGGACGCTATGATTGCCAGAGGAATATTGCTCAGCCGAAACCTTCCGAGTGACTGACAATGCGGAAACCGAGGGGGGGCGATAGTCTGATTCCAGCTGGGCGATTCAGAGCTGTGAAAGCGAACCTGGGAATCTGAACTATGGCGACGGGGTCACCATTCACCGAGCGAATCAAGCGGCTCGGTTTCATGAGTCGAGCGGAGATATGGGACCGGGTTCGACAGCATCTCACCGCAAGAATCGACGCATGGCGTTATCAGCAGGGAGTTATTTCGGCCGATGGATTCGCGGGTGATTGGGGGAAGAAAACTGGACATTTCTTCTTCGCCTCAACTGACGTGCGTCGGCTCTGCAGTCTGCTTCAGCAACGTTTTCCAGTGCAGGCTCAGGAGATGATCGCGCGTGCGGAGCAGATTTGCAAACATCACTTTGATCTGCTCGGCTATCATCGCGTTGACTACGAAACAAGTATTGATTGGCAACTAGACGCAGTACACGGCAAGCGCTGCCCTCAAAAGTTTTGGTTTAAAGTGCGATATCTCGATTTCGAGGAAGTGGGCGATGCGAAGGTGAGCTGGGAGCTTAATCGACATCAACATTTGGTCCTTTTGGCAAAGGCCTATCGCTTGACCGGCGACAGCAAGTATGCGCATGAGATCTTTGCTCAGTGGAAGCACTGGCAGGCGCAAAATCCATATCCAATCGGCATAAACTGGGCGAGCAGCCTGGAAGTGGCTTTCAGAAGTTTATCGTGGATTTGGGTTTACTTCCTGCTTGAGGATTCCCCCGCCATAACCGCAGCGCTTAAGGATGAGTGGGTTCGAGCCTTGGCGGTCAACGCGCGACATATCGAAACTTTTCTATCCACCTATTCCTCGCCCAATACGCATTTAGTGGGCGAAGCGGTCGGCATCTTCTTCATCGGTGCGTTGTTCCCAGGCGTGCGACGTGCTGCGCATTGGAAGCAGCGTGGGTGGCAGATAATTCTAGACGCAGCGAGAACACAAGTGAGAACTGATGGGCTCTATTTCGAGCGTTCCGTCTATTATCACGTCTACGCTCTAGACCTGTTCCTGCATGCGCGTACCATCGCGATAGTAAACGAGATTCCAATTCCTGCAGATTTTGATCAAATCCTTGCAAGGATGCTCGACGCGCTGTGTCTGTTGGGAAGGGCGGGAGTTTTGCCAACTGTAGGAGACGACGACGGCGGTAGGGTATTCGACCCGCAACGCAATCATGCCGAGCACCTGCTGGATCCCTTGAGCACTGGAGCCGTTCTTTTCAAGCGGGGCGATTTTAAGTTCCTGGCAGGCTTGCCTCGTGAGGAGACGCTGTGGCTTCTTGGACCGGAAGGTCTGAGCGAGTTTGAGGAGCTCAAAAGCAGCGATCCAGACACCAGGTCGATTGCGTTGCGTGAAAGCGGGTTCTACCTCATGGCGGAGGCGGCGACTGGACAACAACTGGCGATCAACGCCGGAGTTCATGGACCGGGACACGGACATGCTGATGCCCTGAGCATAACTTTGGTTCGAAACGGCCGAGTGTGGCTGATGGATCCGGGCACCTACGTGTACGTGGGAGAAGGTGGAGAGAGAGACCAATACCGTGGAACTGCAGCGCACAACACCTTATGTGTAGATGAATTCGACCAGACCGAGAGTTTGGGGCCTTTTCGATGGGCGAAACCGCCGGAAGTCGAGATTAGCCGGTGGGTCAGCGGACAACATTTCAATCTGTTCGTTGGCAGCCATGATGGCTATATGCGCTTGCCCGAACCGGTTCGTCATCGACGGTTCGTCTTTCACCGAAAGTCGCAGTTTTGGCTCGTACGTGATCTAGCTGAGGGACGGGGCAAGCACAAACTCGAATTGTACTGGCATCTCGGAGCAGGCTTGTCCCCATTATCGACCAAAGAGAATCTCTTCACCAGCGGCTCCGAAAATCTTGGCGTCATCCCGACGGAAGCCCACGGATGGTCGCAAAGCGCTCAACGCGGCTATTGGTCTCCGGTTTACGGGCGTGCTGAGCGGGCGATAGTGCTCACCTTCGGAAAGGAAGCAGAACTTCCGGCTGAATTTGTAACCCTGTTGCTGCCCGATGCCAGGCCAGATGCGGGAGTAGGAAGATTGCAGCGAATCTTAAGCGATGCATCCGTGAGCGTCTATCGCTACATCCGAGAAGGGAAGGAGTCTCAGTTCTTCTTCTCTAATGTGGCCTGGAAATTTGAAAAGTGGGAGAGCGACGCTGCATTTCTGTACTGCGAGTGGGAGCGCGAATCAAAGTGTCGCTTTCTCGTGGCTTGTGGCGCATCTTACGTCGAATTCGCCGGCCAACGACTGATCACATGCGAACGAAAGGTGGACTATTCTGAGGTCATGACTTCGGGAGACAAAAGTGAACTGCTCTCCGCCGATCCGGATCGCCTCGTAGCGCTAGGGTCGCTGGATGCTATGCAAATGGAGTTGGCAGTGCCCCGCAACGACTCGGATGGGATAGGGGTTTAGCCATGTGCGGAGTGTGCGGGGTCTTCCACATCGATCGGGCCGAACTCGTAGACCGAACGACCCTCGCCGAGATGAACCGGACAATTCTGCACCGCGGTCCGGACGATGACGGGTTCTATGTGGACGGGAACGTCGGTCTTGCGATGCGGCGCCTCAGCATCATTGATATTGGCACCGGGCATCAGCCGATTTCGAACGAACAGGGCGATCTCTGGATCGTTTACAACGGTGAACTCTACAACCATCTGGAACTGCGCAAGCAGTTGCAAGCGCGTGGGCACCGCTATCGCACCAAGAGTGACACCGAGACGATCGTTCACCTGTACGAGGAATATGGCCGGGATTGTGTGAAGTACTTGCGCGGCATGTTCGGGTTCGCGATTTGGGATCGGAAAAATCGCAAGCTTTTCATCGCGCGCGACCGCCTGGGCATCAAGCCTCTCCATTACCTCTACGACGGCAGGAGTTTCGTTTTTGGCTCCGAAATCAAGGCAGTCCTCGCGTATCCAGGCGTAAGACGCGAATTCAATCTCAGCGCTTTGGCTGAGTATCTAGCCTTCGGCTATGTGGCCGGAGAGCAGACGATGTATGCAGGGATCCGCAAGCTGTTACCCGGGCATACGCTCGAACTCGACGAGACCGGCGAGATGCGAATTTCCCAGTATTGGGACCTGAACGTCGCCGTCGACGATGGAAGTCTTCCACAAACGCATTACATCAAACAGTACCGAGAGCTTTTGGAGTCGTGCGTTTCGAGCCACCTGATGAGCGATGTTCCGCTGGGAGTGTTCTTAAGCGGAGGACTGGATTCGAGCGCAGTTGCAGCCTTGACTACCAAGATTCGCCGCGAGCCGATCGAGACCTTCGCCGTGGGTTACGGGGAAGGGTCCTTCAGCGAACTTCCGTTCGCCAAGCAAGTGGCGGAACACATCCGGTCGAGCCACCACGAGGTGCGGGTCAGCCGCGACGAGTTCTTTCAGGCCCTGCCGCGCTTGATCTGGCACGAGGACGAGCCCATCGTGTGGCCCTCCAGCGTGCCCCTGTATTTTGTGGCTCGGTTGGCTCGGGAGCGAGTCACTGTGGTGCTTACAGGCGAGGGTAGCGACGAGACTTTGGGAGGCTACACCCGGTACGCGTGGACTCTGCTGAACTTGCGCCTCGATGCGACCTATCGCAAGCTGACGCCGGAATTCATGCGGAACGTGCTCCGCAAAGCCATCAATTCCGGACGACTTTCAGCGGCGCTGCATCGCAAGCTGGCGCATACCTTCGTGATGCGGGACGGAAATTCCTGGCCTTCCTTCTATTTTGACAACTTCTATTCAGCGTTCTCGGCGAACGATCAGGAGGATTTGCTCACGCCACAAGCCAAAGAACGTGCCGGGGACGTGTACGCCAACTCGATGAACTGCTGGAATGCTTCATCGGGCGACCTGCTGCACCGTTTGCTATACACCGACATCAAAACCTATTTGGTCGAGCTGCTCATGAAGCAGGATCAGATGAGTATGGCGACCTCGATAGAAAGCCGAGTGCCCTTTCTGGATCACGAACTTGTGGAGTTTACAGCCCGCATCCCCTCGAAGTATGACATTCAAGGTCTCGCTGGGAAGTTTGTTCTGAAAGCGGCAATGGAGGATCTGCTGCCCCGGGAGATCATTTATCGGCAAAAGATGGGTTTTCCCACTCCATGGGCTCATTGGTTGGGGGGCCCGCAACTTCAGCACCTGGAAAGCATGTTGCTTGATCCGCGCACGTTAGATCGTGATCAGTTCAAACCGGACGTCGTAAAGCGATTATTCGCAGAGCATCGTGCCGGCCATCGAGATCACGGAAATCGCATTTGGCGACTACTGAATCTGGAAGCCTGGCAGCGCACTTGCATTGACGGCGAAACGATCGAAGATGTCGCGGAGATGCTTTCTGGTGCGCAGAAACTTTCCACTGAGCATCTTCCTGCCTGGGGCAGTACTCCTTAGCTCCGGATTTTCCGCGACGATAAGTAAGGTTCGAGCAGCGCGAGAAGGCTGTCACGCAAATGAGGACCACCGGCAATCAGGCCAGAGATGAGAGATTGCGGTCTGTTCGCACGGAACGGAGCATTCTCCAGAGTGACAGCGAAGCCGCCGGAGCTAAGAACCAGCGCCACACCGGCGGCGACGTCCCATTCATTCTTGGGGGTGAGGGTGAAGGTCGTATCGGCGAGGCCAGCCGAAACCAGCGCTAGTTTGTAAGCGACT
>AR_comb_assmDRAFT_10027637_pt1 | contig 15744 bp, 16 predicted proteins | sample ArasoioldDNA_FD_10543 | JGI IMG/M metagenome (IMG submission 10543) | reverse complement strand
TGGTTAAGATGGGCTGCATTGCTTCATGATATTGGCAAACCTGCTACAAAGAAATTTGAAGATGGACACGGATGGACCTTTCACGGGCACGAAGTAGTAGGAGGAAGAATGGTGCCGCGGATTTTTGGTAAGTTGCGACTGCCACAGAATGAAAAAATGCGGTACGTACGCAAGTTGGTTGAATTGCATTTGCGTCCCATAAGCCTTACAAAGGAAAACATCACCGATTCAGCGATACGCAGGTTATTGTTTGATGCCGGAGAAGAAGTTGATGATCTCATGCTTCTATGTGAAGCTGATATCACTTCTAAAAACAAACAGAAAGTAAAACGATACCTGGAGAATTTCAAAATGGTAAGGGAACGTATGCTGGAAGTGGAGGATAAAGATCGAATCCGCAACTGGCAGCCACCTATTACCGGGGAACTCATTATGGAAACGTTTGGACTGCCGCCCTGCAGGGCAGTAGGCGATATCAAATCTGCCGTCAAAGACGCCATACTGGATGGGATCATTCCCAATGAATACAACGCAGCGTTCCAGTTTATGCTGGAAAAAGCAAAAGAATTGAAGTTAGAAGTGAAGAAGATTTAGGGTTGGGGTACTGGTTACTGGTTGCTAGTTGCTATTTGCCTATTGCCAGTTGCCTATCGCCAATTGATTCCTCGGGCTAGCCGGCCGCTGGTGAGGGAAACAGGTAACTGGAATCATCATCGCCTCTTTTTGCCTTTTTATGTTTCGCGATTTCTTTTTGAAGAGCGTCAATAAAGGCTTTTAATTCAACAAACTCCTTTTCTGAAAAGCCATTTTTCCTGGCTGTGCTGTATAATGCGGTACTTTCTGAGAGCTTATCACAAAGCTCGTTTAGGCTGAGTTTAGACAAATCTTGATTCATAAAAACGGATTTCGATGGGTAGATTTTCAGCAGCAAAAAATATTCCATTTTTAATTTCCATGCAGGCGGCCGGTCAGAGAATTTATCCTGGAGAAACCAACAAGTTCATCGTACCTGCCTCCTAACGGACGGTAGTAAACGAGAATCATGTAGTTATTCTCCGTTTCCCAATAGTTTCCTTCTGTTTCCTCGAATGAAAAAAATTGCTTTCCCTGCCTTTGCTCCAACGTCGCATAGGCAACATCGTAATAGCCTTGCTTCAGTACCACTGTTGTTTCATACATTCCCTTTTCACTATTGAATCTCATCCTGGCTCCTTCATCCAGTCCGTAGTTAGTGAGTTTACCAAATAAATAAAGATCCTTATTCAAAAACGGCGCATCACCCGCAGGCACATACGCAAAATGGACGAGGGCATAGTCGGCCTGCCAGAGCGGATTAAAATTATCCAGGGTTTCTATATAGAACAATCCATCATGGTCACCATAAAAATTAAACTCCTGAGCCCGCCTGGTGCCTGTTGGCCTGACGAAAATTTCTGTTGAATTTTTAAAGTAATGAGCACTATCAATTCTGTCGCTCTGCAAACGAAGGCTTCTCATATCTAACCATCGCCATTCCTTTCCCGCAGGAAAAACAGCCTCCGACTCAGTATTATACTGCAAGATATTGTTCGTCATAAACACCGGCTTTAACTGAACCGCGGCATTGTCCCATCTTCCGTTTTGCAAAATGGAAACGGCCATCTGCTGTGCGGCATTTACTATTTGTGGTAAGTTTTTGGTGTTTATTTTGAATTCTACTTTCTGATGTGTTCTGAATTGGCTGGCGTTAAACGGCTGAACAACTTCGGCAGCAATGATGGCCCTGTTCACAAATACCAGGAATCTTCTGCTGAATGCAAGTTTGGAAGTATCGCCGTCGAGAAACACTTTTAAAATGTAGTTGCCCGGTACTTTAGGCGCACAACTTCTATCGGGCAATACCGCCTGGTAATGAGTATACCGGGTTAATGCAACATTGGAAGTGCGGTAAGTACTGATCCTTTGTTGCATAAATCCGTTGATGTAGTCGAAAGGAGAAACCAACGCCTGTGTCCAATCCGCATTACACAATTGAAATGTGTAACTGTAATTCTTGATATTGGCATCCATATCGTCAAAATGCAGCTCCATCCGATCGCCTGTATTCAACTCCAATGCAGGGAAACCCAATTGATTTCCGAACATGTAAAGCTGAACAGTTTTGATCTGTGGCATTCTCACTTCTTCCTCTATCTGTCCAAATCCAAAAATGGGAACTAATAATAAAGCAATCAGGCTCCGCATTATTACGGGTTTTTGTTTCAAGACGTTGATTTGAATTTTCAATGTTACTACAAAACGTTAAAACATTTGCATTCTCGTGGAATTGGGTGCTTGCAATTAGGTTTTAGTTATTCTGACGCGTTCGTAAAAATCAAATACCTCAATAGCACATTCCCATAATACCATATTTTTGATGAAACAGATACTATTGAACCTTGCATCTTTCATAGCCTGGCGAATTGCATTCAACAAGAATATTTCGTTCTCAAGGTTTATTATCAGGCTGGCCATTATTGCTACCTGCATTAGTGTAGCAGTAATGATCGTCACCTTCGCGCTTACCAGCGGATTCCAAACTACCATTAGTGGAAAGATATTCAGCTTTTGGGGCCATTTAAGAGTGCAGGAATACCTGGGCAATAAGGTGACTCTTGCTGAAGAAACTCCTATAGAAAAAAATGATACGGTTGAACAGGTGATAAAGGCAAATCCTGAAGTAAAAACGCTGCAGGCCTTTGCTACAAAGAATGCCATCCTGAAAACTGATCAGGCAGTTGAAGGTGTTTTGTTTAAGGCGGTGGAAAAAGATTATGATTTCAGCAATCTCTCAGGATTTCTGAAGTCGGGGAGCTGGTTGAGTTTTCCTGATAGCGGATATAGCGACCAGGTAGTGCTCTCCGAATTCACCGCCTCCCAACTGAATTTAAAATTGAATGATAGAGTTCTCATTTATTTTGTTCAGACCAATGGTTCACCACCTCGTCCCAGGAAACTAACCATTGCAGGTTTGTATCGTTCTGGCATTGAGGAATATGATAAGCTGATTGCATTTTGTGATCTTCGATTAATTCAACGCCTGAACGATTGGCGCGCAAATGAAATTGGAGGTTATGAAGTGTTCTTAAAGGATTACCGCAGGATGGATTCTCTGGCAGAGAATATTTCTTCACAGTTGCCATTGGTTTGGAATGTACAAACCAGCAAAGAACTCTATCCCAATATTTTTGACTGGCTCAACCTGCAAAACCAAACTGTACTGTTGGTGATCATTGTAATGATCATTGTTGCCATTTTGAATCTAGTCACTTGTTTGATGATTTTAGTACTGGAAAGAATCAAGATGATTGGAGTAATGAAGGCCATTGGCGCTCCTGATTCCAGCATCCAGGGAATATTCTTGTACCATGGCGCAATTATCACCATACTTGGTATTCTTGCGGGAGACGTTGCGGCCATTATTTTGTGCTGGCTTCAACAGAAATATGAACTGATACCCCTTCCCGAGGAGGCCTATTATATTTCAACTGCTGCAGTCAACCTTGAATGGTGGCATATAGTGGTGGTGAACCTCGGAACATTTCTTGTTTGCTTTCTTACGCTAAGAATTCCAACCGTGATCATTAAGCGCGTTCAACCGGTGAGAGCGATTCAATTCAGGTGATTTCAATGTTGCAGTAACCAGTAACCAGTAACCAAATATTATCGCACGAGTTGCGACAAAATAATTCCCGTGGCAATGGCCGCATTCAATGATTCCGCCTGGCCTTTCTTTGGAATGGTAATGGTTTCTTTGGCATGTTTGAGTAGTTCATCACTTATTCCTTTCGATTCATTACCGATCAGAATTACTCCTTCCTTTAATGGCTCCATATCAAATATCGATTTGCCCTTTAGTGTGGTTGCATAGATAGGAGGAAGCTCCTGCTCTTTGATGAACAATTCAAGGTCGGCGTACAATACCTGCACACGGGCAATGCTGCCCATGGTGGACTGCACTACCTTGGGATTGAAAATGTCGGCCGAGTCTTTGCTACAAATGATGCTTTTCACTCCAAACCAATCCGCCGTTCGCAGAATGGACCCAATGTTTCCCGGATCCTGGATAGTATCAAGCATCAGCACTACTTGCTTTTTGAATGACGAAGGATTAGAAAAAACCGGCTTATGGAATAATGCTACTACCTGGTTAGGCGTAGACAAGAAGGAGATTCTTTGCAATTCCTGCTCACTTACTGCTACCATATTCTCTATACCGGGATGCGTGGAGAGAAATGCTTCGGTTGCATAACCAGATTGAATGGAGAGTGCCGGTTCTCTTAATAACTCAAGAACGAGTTTGGGACCTTCAGCAACAAAAACTTTTTCATTTTCCCTTAATTTTTTGTGGCCTAAGTTTTGAATATATTTGGCCTGAGCTTTGGTCAGCATTTCTTTCGATTAGGCAATATGTTAAGCAGCCCCCAAGTTACATTTTCTTTGTCCAAACTTTTCGCAGTACTCCTGCTTCCATTGCTTCTGGGGAGCTGCGCGATCACTACCCGGGTAAGAAAGCCGCCAAAAGGCATTCCCTACGTATACAAAACAACCATTAAGGTGGAAGGCGCTCAAAGCAGGGCCGAGAAAGTAGACCTGGAAGCCAGGCTACCAAACCAACTGGATGATAGCATCAAGGTTAGAATTCGTTCTTATCCTCTTTGGGAAACTATCATTGACCCACCAAGATTCGATACAAACGCCCTGAAGAGGTCGGAGATTTTTCTCTATTCGCTGTTACACTCCATGGGATATTTTGGTGCAGTTGTTAGCGACACTTTCAGAATTGATAGCATCCAAAAGAAAAATGAGCTCCGGGTTATAATCGATTTTATAGTGCAGCCCGGAAAAGGCTTGAAGTTTGATTCAGTAGGCTATGTGCTGGACCATCCTGAATGGCAGCATTTGGTTATGTCGTATCGTAAGGAATCCCTCCTGAAGAAGAATGAACCCTATAGCAAATATGTAGTAGGAAAAGAACTCGATCGCATTATTGAATTGATGCGCGACAATGGATATTATAAAATGGGGAAGGAAGATATTTACGCTGAGGCAGACACCGTGGCGTTTGGACTCATCGATCCATCTATCGATCCCTTTGAACAGGCCCTGCTAATAGAAGAGTTGAGGAAGAAACAGGAGACTCCTACCATAAAAGTGATCGTGAAACAACGACCGACAAAAGATAGCTCCCATTTGAAACCATATTACATCAACACGGTCACTATTTATCCTGATATGGTCTTCAGGCCGGATACTACTGTTGCGACTGTATTTGATACTACAAGGATCGGGAAATATATTATCATATCACAGACGGACAAGTTTAAGAAATACTTCTTGCTTCATTATACTGCATTGAAGCCGGGAGATCTCTATCGACAGAAAAATTATTTCAGAACCATTACTCTGTTCAACCAGCTTGGCGCATGGCAACAAGCAAACGTGGATATATTCGAGAACCCTGATATTGACTCGGCTCTTGACGTTCGCATTACGCTATATCCCGCGAAAAAATACAGCCTGCTACTGGACCTGGAAACCACTGTCAACAACGCATTGGGAACTAATCCGGCGTTTGTTGCTACCAGTAACCTATTGGGATTTGGTGTCAATACCGGCGTTCGGAATCGGAACTTCGCAAAACAATCCATTCAATCCACTACCAACCTGAGAGGTGGCATTGAATTGGGACACGATTTTGTTCAGACCTTCCAGGTTAGCGGCGCGCAGAATTTTTATTTTCCCAAGCTTATTCTTCCCGGAATAAGAAAATATGATAGTGTTCGAACCATTTTAAGTATCAATGGCGCTTATACAGATCGCAAGGACTACTATCAATTAGGATCCGTCAACCTTGCCTGGGGATACGAGATTGCTAAAAAGAATCACGTTTGGTTTTGGCGACCGTTCAATATGGAATTAAGCAACCTAACTTCTACCGATAGTCTCAATAAAGATCTGCAGGAAAACTCGCTGCTTAGGTATGCTTTTAATGACGGACTCGTAATAGGGCTCTTAGGAGGGCAAGGGGTATTCAGATGGCAAAAAGTGAGAGGGAATGATTTGCATACCGTTCGTGTTGCGGCAGAAGAAAGCGGTACACTTCTCGGATTCAATGAACACCTCGACACCAGGGGTAAACTCTTCAGATTTTTCAAAACAGATGCACAGTATACCTACACCCGACAATTCAAGAAGTCTGCATTTGCTTTCCGGGTTATGGGCGGAGTTGGATGGGCTTATGGGGATAGTAGCGCAACGGTGAAAGAAAAAACGATGCCCTTCTTTAAACAATACTTTTCTGGTGGTCCCAACAGCATGCGAGCCTGGCAGGTCAGGCAACTCGGACTCGGTTCTAATAAAAATGATACGTCTAATATCGACCGGTTCGGAGACATTCAATTTGAAACGAACCTAGAATATCGCTTTAAAGTGACCACTGTTGCAGGCATCACTCTTGCCAGTGCATTTTATGTTGATGTGGGTAACATCTGGTCGCATAGTACATATGGTGATGCTAAACTTCTAAACGCCGATTTCAAATTAGAACGGATGCTGAATGACCTGGCAATAGGAACAGGGACCGGACTTCGTTTCGACTTCAGCTATTTCCTGATTCGGCTGGACTATGCATTTAAAGTAAAAGATCCCAACCGTATCCAGGATCCCGATCAATGGTTCTACAATTGGAAAATATTCAATGGGCAGTTGCAATTGGGAATAAACTATCCATTCTAGTGGATGCCAGATGCCGGATACCAGATGCCGGATGCCGGATACCTAATTCCTAGTCCCAAATTCCTAATTTCTGTTTGCTAATTCAAACTAGTTTGGCCTTGATCCATTCTTCGGCTTCCTTTATTCCCATTGCATCTTTTAGTAAGAATGATCCGATCCGGGTTCTGCACAAACTGCTTAGGTAGGCGCCTACTCCCAGTGCTTGTCCAAAATCATTCGCGAGGCTTCGTATATACGTACCGGTTGAACAAACAACCCTGAACTCTACGTTTGGAAGATTGATACTAGTAATCTCAAATTCGATAATAGAAACCTTTCTTGATGCCAACTCGATCGACTCTCCTTTGCGCGCCAATTTATAAACAGGTTGGCCTCCAACTTTAATGGCTGAGTGCATTGGCGGCACTTGTTGAATATCGCCTAGAAATTTTTTTGTTGCGTCTTTGATGGCAGCTTCATTAATGTGAGAATAATCTAAATGTTGATGAGGCTCACTTTCCAGGTCGAAGGTGGGAGTAATCGCGCCAAGTGTAAAAGAACCAGTATATTCTTTTTCCTGCGCCATGTATTCATTGATGCGCTTGGTAAATTTTCCCGTACATAATATAAGAAGCCCGGTAGCCAGCGGATCCAATGTGCCCGCATGTCCAACTTTTTTGATCCGAATAAGGCTTCTTATTTTTCGAACTACATCAAATGAGGTCCAATTAAGTGGCTTATTGATCAATAAAACCTGGCCTTCTTCGAATATGTTCTTCGGTGATTCCAAATTTGAAATTTAAGATTCGAAATCGAACCCCAATCTTGAATACTGAATTTTAAATTGCGCGCCGCGCTTTTAATTCAAGATATTTATTCACCGTATTGATGGTGAGGTTTTGTGGGGCGGTTAATATTGTGGTGATACCATGCTGTTGAAGTTCTTTTACAATTAGCCTTTTTTCATAGGCAAATCGCTCACCGATCGTCTTAATATATAAATCTTCCATGTTGTTCACCTCTGTTTCTGTTAGTACTTTCAATTCGGTATTCTCGAAAAATACCACGAGCAACAAGTGCTGTTTGGCCATACTTCTGATGTACGGCAACTGGCGTTGAAGACTTGATACCGTTTCGAAATTGGTGAACAGGACCAATAAACTCCTTTGTGTGATTTTTGTACGCACAAATGCGTACAATTTCTCAAAGTCGGTTTCGAGGAATTGAGTTTGTTGTCTATACAATACCTCCAGTACCTGGTTCATTTGACCAGCTTTTCGGTCGGCCACCAACACATTTCCGACTTGCTCTGCAAATGTGATAATACCCGCCCGGTCTTGCTTGATCAAAGCAACACTGGAAAGAATCAATGTAGCATTGATGGCATAGTCCAGGAGTGTCATCCCTTCGAAAGGCATCTTCATCACGCGACCTTTATCTATCAGGCAATACACCTGTTGACTGCGCTCGTCAATATAATTGTTGACCATCAGTTGCCCTTTTCGGGCAGTGGCTTTCCAATGGATGGTCCTGATATCATCGCCTCTAACGTATTCTTTAATCTGTTCAAACTCCAGGCTGTGGCCGAGTTTGCGCATGCGTTTACTTCCGGCTTCTGCCACGTTGCTGGCATGCGCTTTCAATTCATAATGTCTCAGCGAGACATAAGATGGCAAAACTTTTATTATTTGTGTAGACGGTTGTTTGATGCGCCTGTTCACCAGTCGAAGAGGACTCTTTGTAAATGCATTGATGTCATTGAAAGTATACTCGCCTCTTTCCACGGGTCGCAACGTGTAAGCAGAAACCACTTCATCACCTTCTTTGACCCTTACCCTGATTTTAAAATTTCTCTTTTGAAATTGAACAGGCATCTCATCAATAACCACCAAAGAAACCGGGAAGCGATAATTATTCCTAATGGATAGCTCCACTTTATTCTCATCGCCATTGCTGAATCGCTCCTGCATTATCCTTCGCAACTCTAATCCATTTGGCGGTGCGAACAATACGAAATAATCTATCGTCACCATTACAGCGAGGAATATGAGAAGTATCTGCGAAACCCCGAATAGGAAGTCAAACCAAAACGAAAGAATGAAAAGCAGTATGATTCCCACGAACAGGAAAAAAAACCGCCTTCCAAAAAATAACGGCTTGAGGTATCGTCCGTAAAATTGATTCATTCTCAACGTGGAATTTCAACCGACTGTATTAGTTGATCGATGATCATGTCTGCGGTGCTGCCTTCCATTTCCTTTTCAGGTGTAATCACAATCCGATGGCGAAGCACGGCCGGTGCCACATAAATGATATCGTCAGGCGTTATAAAATCCCTTCCCCTCATGGCAGCGAGTGCCTTGGCTCCATTCAAAATGCCTATTGATGCTCTTGGAGAGGCACCGAGATATATATTTTTATTCGTTCTGGTACCAGCTACAAGCGTGGTAATAAAGCGCAATAATTTTTCTTCAACATGAATATCCCTAACCTGTTCCCGGAGTTTTTTCAATTGTTCTGCGGACAATACAGGTTTAATTTCGTGCACCATATTTTGTAAACTGCTGGTATGATGGTGCATCAGCACTTTCAATTCTTCTTCCAGGTTGGGATAGGTTACGTTGATTTTGAAAAGGAACCTGTCCAATTGCGCTTCTGGTAAATGATAAGTTCCTTCCTGTTCAATTGGGTTTTGCGTGGCAACTACCATGAAAGGAAATTCAAGTGGATAAGTTGCGCCATCAACAGTTACCTGTCGTTCCTCCATTACCTCAAATAACGCAGCTTGTGTTTTAGCAGGCGCCCGATTGATTTCATCAATGAGAATGATATTGCTAAAGATTGGACCCTGCCTGAATTGAAAAACAGTTTCCTTTGGATTGAAGACCGAAGTTCCCGTTACATCACTCGGCATAAGATCGGGAGTGAATTGTATGCGCGAAAATCCGGTAGATACAGCACGGGCAAGCAATTTTGCGGTGAGCGTTTTTGCAACACCTGGCACGCCTTCAATTAATACGTGACCATCGGCTAACAAGCCAGCGAGTAATAGCTCCACCATCCTACCCTGTCCTACAATCACTTTGGCAATTTCATGCTTGAGATTTTCTACGGCGGTCTGGAGCCCGCTAAGGTCGGTCCGTTGCTGAAACAATTGTTCTTCCATTACTTATTGGTATTTATAAAAATCTTCCGTTTGCCGGTGAAACTCCATGAGCTCTTCATCACTCACTGAAGAAAAATCATTGATCATTTTTGCTTTGTAGATCATATGCTGCAACTTGTCTTCGGGATAACCGCTCTTGAACGCAAGTTTCGAAACAAATTGGTGATCCAATGTAGCCGTAGGAACATTATATTTTTGGCGAATGTACTCCAATAGATGGGCAGTCATCTTCGTCCCCAGATTTTTATTATCATGATATTGATGATACAACCTTCCCACCGTTTTTACAAAATCGAGTGAGGTATTGCTGTGCGGTTTAATGACAGGTATGATACGCTGCTTCCGTTTCGATTCAAATAAATAAATCAACGCAAAAAGTAGCAGCGCCAGCCAGAAAGCTGTTCTGAAACCCTTGTTTGCAAAAATTACCTGGAGCGAATTAAAATTGTTTCCGTTTCTCTTGTACCGGAAATATTGATCCCACACCACAGTATGGATGTTCTCCGGAAAATAGGAAAAGGTTTCATCGTAATAAGCCGCATTCTTTTTATGCAACAGGAAGAAGTTACTGAAGGCAAGTGGATCTGAATGAATGGTTATACTGCCACCTCCCTGGTAAGCCTGGCGAATAACATTGGGATGCGTTCTTTCATGACCAACCACACTTGAATAATTACTATCGTACCGCGTGAAATAGGTGTCGTCTGATTTTCCCGGATAAGCGAATCCAACACTATCCTTGGTTAGAACATCCTTGATGCTGACCTGCAGAGAATCTGAAAATGCAACCAGCGTGTGGGGCTGATAAATGTCGAGGCTCAGAGAATCCGTAAAATTACTACTCCACGAAAAGCTGGACACGAAAACGTGGTTTCCTGCGCCAACAAATCGCAACAAGGCATCATATTCTCTTTCATCAGGATAAAAACTTGGGGTTATTATCACGTATAATGCCCGCTGGGGAATGGATTGGGAATAACTGTTATAATCATTAATGAATGAAGATTTGTCGGCGGGAGATTCATCATTGTCCCGCACCTGTGCATAAGGAAAAATAAATTTCAGATCCTCATAAGCCACAAAGGTCCCATAAGGGTTCTTGTCTGCTTTCCTTAAAGTGATACGATCATCCATTCGTTTTCTTTTAGCTCCATCACCGCATGCCACAACAAATGGAAGCATCGCCAGAATTATTAGTTTATATGGAACTAAAGATTTCAATGGAAGAAGGTTTCAAATTTGTTTTTAAGCTGACCGTATTGATCGTTTGTCAATTCAAATTCACCATACCATACATACTCATATGCAATTGTCAGATAACGGAATTTTGGCGTGAGTTGCGGAACACCCAACTGCCTTATATAATCCCAGTTGGTCAGTTCGCCATGCATCCTGATCAATTGTCGCGCATTCAAGTTCTCCAGCAATTGCATATATCTATAACGCGTGGCCAACCTGAACTGTTCCTGCCTTTCCGCCGCCATGATAAGGCTTGATAAATCCTTTTCCTCCACAACCTCTTCTTCATTTGACACATCCATTTGCTTTGTCTTTCGCTTGAATAGAATGATTTTACTATCCGAGAGAATCTTGACCAGGATGTATATCAATACCACTATAAATATTCCAAAGAACAGGTATTGAAATATTGTACCTAAAAAGTCCCATATGGAACTTGATGTTCGCCGTCGCGGGGCTTCTTTCTTTTTAGTCCAATAATCAGGATCATTCGCGTAAGCAAACTCCTTCATTTGTTGCATGCGCTTCACAGCGGAATCAGGAGTTGACCTATAAGTAATCGTGTCGTTTGCAAGTTGAGGGGAAGAAGAAACGGTGTCTGCCGCTTGTTCAAATTCATCGACCACTGAATCAGCAGGAAAATCTGATTGAGCTCTCGCGCCGTTAGAAAGCAATACTAAGCAAAGGATAGTTGCCCATTTTTGAAGACATTGATATAGAAGTTGGCGAATCAAGATGTGACCTCCAATTTCCTTTTTAGCCTGATAGGATAAATCACAAAATACCAGATGATAAAAAATGCTGAACCCACCAGGATGATAATGCTTAGCCAAATCGGCATTGAAGTATAACGAGTGACGAATCCTTCAAAAAATGCTGCAGTGATAAAGATCGGCACCAAGCCAATCATAATCTTCAGGCCATCTTTCGCACCCTGTTTGAGCGATTCAATTCTCTTCAAGGTTCCAGGAAAGAGAATACTATTTCCCAGCACAATGCCTGCACCTCCGCTGATGATGATCGCGGAGATTTCCAACGTGCCATGTATCCAAATGACGAGTATGGAATTCATGCCGAGCCCCTTTGCAAAGAACATATATTCAAAGGCGCCCACCATTACTCCATTCTTGAACAACGCATATACTGTTCCGATGGATAAGGTGATGCCCATCACAAAGCAATTGAAAGCAACCCTGATATTGTTCAACGCAATGCTGAAAAACATGTTCAACTGGTTGTCATTCTTATACACGCCAAAAGGATCACCCTTGGCTATATTCTCTTCGGTCATATCAACATATTGATCCCCCAGTATGCCTCTCACAAATGTTTCATCGTGCGCAGAAGAGAACACACCCAATACTGCGAAAAAAACAAAGATGGCAAACGAATAAAAAAGGACACGGTGGTGTTTGCGGACGATCAGTGGCAATTCCGATTTCCAAAAGCGAATCAATCGTGAAGATTCTTCTTTCTTGTTTTCGTAAATGCGGAGGTAGATACTGGAAGCTAGTCCATTCAGAAACTGTGTTACCCTGCTGTGTGGATAGAAAGTTTTAGCGTAGCCAAGGTCATTTACCAGGTCGGTAAACCGATTCGCCATTTCATCGGGATCGGATGGCGTTTCGGCCTGGTACTTCTTCCATTTCTCAATATTCTTTTTAAGAAATAGCCCTTCTCTCACTTTATGTTTTTAACGGTTTTAATTACGCAAAATTGCGGAATCCCTACTTCTCCGGGATTGGACATGAATTATGCGAATTACGCTAATTAACACGAATTATTTTTTGAGCATTATAGGCAGTTGTTTAGAATCAACTTTTTCAAAAATCGTCCGTTCATGCAAATTCCAGTAATTCGTATAATTCGTGTATGAGGCTACCGAAGGCAGCCTCAGAAATAAAAGTAGCAGAAAATTGGCTTGCCCTGAAAATTTATCGATTTTTATGCCATGCTGGTGGTTAAACTGGATACGGGATTCAATATTGAGGTGGAATTTCCCATTGCTGCATTTCACAGGCGACTCTTTGCCTGGATAACGGATGTTTTGATCCTGATTTCTTATATGTGGGTGATGGCCATTGTGCTGTCGTATGCCCTAGGTATAGGCTGGGCTGATAGATACGAATGGGTTTACGTCCTTTATTTTCTCCCATTTTTTTTATACCACTTGCTGCTGGAATATTTTCTGAATGGCCAGAGCCTGGGGAAAAGAGCATTGCGGATAAAGGTCATTACATTGGAAGGAGGTCAGCCTTCTATCAGCCAATACCTGATACGTTGGCTATTCAGGACAATTGATATCGGCCTATTCTTATTACCAGGATTTTTCAGCATTCTTTTATCGCAGCGATCGCAGCGAATTGGAGATCTTATCGCAGGCACAATTGTTATTGACACCCGGGCAAGCACCGGCTGGCAGGATACCATTTTCACCGAAATTGAAACCACCTACAAGCCGAAATATCCGCAAGTGATGCAACTCACCGATAAGGACATCAATACGCTCAAGAGCATCATTAACGCGGTGAAAAAAAGAAATGACTACGAGCTCGCGCACCGGATTGCCGAAAGAATTAAAAGCAAATTAAACATGCAGGCCGACGAAGATTCCCTCGCTTTCCTTCAAAGGTTGATGAAGGATTATAATTATTATTCTACGAATATTTAGACAGGCATTCATTCTTCACGAAGAACCGATCATGACCCAATAAATTTATCCGACATAACTGCGCCCAATCCGCCAAGAACGAGAGCCAGCACCCAGAAAGACACTACAATAATTGTCAGAATTCCTACAAATCTGAAGTAAGATTTTAGACTCGCTAAAGAAGCAGTTAATAGATTTTGATCATTACTTCGCAAAGCAATCTGCATCCTGGTGCTGAACTTGAATAAGAATAAACATGGGAAGAAATAGATAATGGCAATGATTACGTAAATAATAGTCATCATGATTCCCATCATTGCAGCCGGCACAGGACTGGGCGTTGTATTGTATTGCTGACCCATGCTTGAGAAGAGTCTTCCGAAAAATATTCCTATTAATACAAATACCACGCATAAAACAAAACCGACAATGGAAAGGAATTTCGCCCATTTGGAGGTTTCGCGAAGAAGGAACTGAGCCCTTTGGTCTACCTGCAGCTCGAATAAATTTGTTTTGGTATCCATATCAGTTGGTTTGAGTTAATGTATAGAGTCAACAGGATTTATCGGGACCCGGATATTGAGATCGGAATATAAGCGCAATGTCTCAATGTTCAGCCGACAACCAGTGAAGAGGAGCAATCGGAATATTTCGCAGTAACCAGAAGATCAGCACAACAAACAAGACAGTTTTCACAAAAATCGTAGAATAGAATATGCCTTGATGCCATTGTTGATGAAAGAATGCATTGGCTACTGCTACAACAGCCGAATAAAGCAAAAGTGGAAGAAATAAGACCGCCATCAAATTAAAATCGGCAGCTTGTAAAATATTTCCGTGGAGGAGAGCATGAATAGCCCGTTGTGATCCGCAACCAGGGCAATCAAGTTTTGTCAGCGAATAAAAAATGCATTTCGGGAAAAGCTCGGACAACGAAGGATCGAAAAAAAAATATAGTAGCGATCCTGCGATCGCTACTATGGAAATTGCCAGAATATATTGTCTGGTTAGTATCATTAATAGTTTTGCCTTGCTTGCCAAAATGCCGTTCCACCCAAAACCAGGATGAAGAGCGCATAGCAAACAATAACGGCGAGACCAATGAAGAAACCAATCTTTGTCCATTTCGCGGCTTCTTTTGAAGCTTTCGAAGCGCCTTCATAATCTCCGGTATCATATTTCGAATTCACCTGCGAGGCGAAAACGATACCGACCACTCCAAAAGGAAGACAACAAAAAATTGTGACGAGAATAGATTCTACGAGCCAGTTTTTAGGTCGCGTACCTGGAACGATGGGTTGTTGCTGTTGAGTTGAGTACTCCATGTTGGGTTTTGTTTTAGGTTTTAACGGGAATTACTAAAGATAATGGCCGCCAAAGATATAGCCCTAAAATTTTTTTCACAATACTACTTATGTGTTAGTAAATGCAACAGGCAATGGACAATTTGCAATTGGCAAATGAGTACTAAAGACGAATGTTCATCACGGACTCGGAAGAGAACTCAATACAAACAGGCAATCGGCAACGGGCAACTCACTCATTCAAAAAAGCCTTAAACTAGTTAGTTCTTAACTCAAGATTTCGCTCCGAAATAGGCAACTGGCAACTGGCAACTGGCAATTTAGGTCGTTGCCGCGTCACTGATTTGTTAGACCCTAAGTATAGTAAAGTCGTTTTTTACGAACTTGGAAACTGGCGGCTGGCTAGATTTAATGGTGGCTTATAGGTATATTGATCAATCAGTATATCAAAAACTAAATTTTAAATGCGAAGGGGTTGGCGTCTATTGAATCACATGTTCAGCAATCCCCAACAATATTCACTCGGATCTAAACAGGCAACTAATTACTTGGGGAATACCACATATTGGACAGTTGCCTGTTGCGAAGAAAAGCCTTTTCAAATATTATTATAAGATTCGAGTTTAGTGCTCTTTTGCCAGTTGCTAATT
>AR_comb_assmDRAFT_10020083_pt1 | contig 15745 bp, 13 predicted proteins | sample ArasoioldDNA_FD_10543 | JGI IMG/M metagenome (IMG submission 10543) | reverse complement strand
GCCGCGATCGCGACGAACGCGGTGACGAGTCCCGCAAACTGCCAGCGGCTGATCCGTTCCTTAAGGATCAGCCAGGCCAGGAGTACCGTTCCGGCAGGATACAACGAGGACAGCACGGCCGCGACGTCGAGGCGGCCCGCATGCGCGGCCATCACGAGGAACGCGTTGCCGCCGGCATCGAACACGCCGGCGATGGCGACGGGCAGCAAGGCGTGGCGCGGGGGCCAGATGGACTGGCCATTGAGCCGGGCGATGATCGGCAGGACGGTCAACGACGCAGCGCGCGCGGCGACGAGCGGCCAGAACACGGCGCTTCCACTCGCCCGGCCGATGATCACGATGAACAGCCCGAAGCCGAAGCCAGCAAGAATGGGCAGGCCGAGCTGTCTGACGTGAATCGCGTCGTTGCTTCCTGGGCCGGTCCGGGCGATCAACCACACTGCCACGAGAGCGAGGACGAAGCCAGCAAGCGTCAGCTGCCGCGGCAGCCCTTCGACCATCGCGCCCGCGATCGCGGGGACGGCCGCGCTGAGCATACCCGACACCGGCGCAGCCACGCCCATGCGTCCTTCGGCGAGCGCGCGATAGAGCGCCAGCAGGCCGACGGCCCCTGCCACGCCGGCAACGCCGCACCAGATCAGATCGACCGTGCCGGGTGGCGTTTCTCCTGTGGCGAGTGCCAGGGCGAGGAATCCGATCACGCCGACGAACTGGGCGCCGATCACGACCTCGTAGCCGCCCGCGCGCTTGGTCGCCACGCCGCCGCAGAAATCGCCGGCGCCCCACGACGCCGCCGACGCCAGCCCGAAGACCGCGGACGTCCATGCTGGCGGGTCGACATTAAGTTGCACCACGAGGAACAATATATTGAACTCGCACTAGAACTGCAACAGTGATGGTTCGGAGGGTTCGGAAGGTGCTCGAGGTTCGATAGCTTCTCGGGGTTCTAACGGTTCTCAGGGTTCGAAGGGTTCTAAACGATCGAACGGTTCGGAGGCGCACCAAGAACCGAGAACCCGGAGAACCCCGAGAACCCTTGGAACCTGGAGAACCCTCCGAACCCCGAGAACCTTCCGAACCCACCGAACCTAGCGGGAGAGTTCTCTGACGAGCTGAGAAATGAATTCCGCACCATCGTAGAACTCCTTGACGAGAATCCGCTCGTCGCGGCCGTGCGCTCGGTTGTCGTCCATGTCGATGAAGATGCCGCTGACGCCGTACGTCGGAATACCGGCCCCTCGCAGATAGGCGCCATCAGTGGCGCCGGTTTCCATCTGCGGAATCACAGGCACTCCGGGCAGCAGCCGCGCCGACACACGCTCGACCGGTCCCATGATCGCGGGCGACAGCTTCGACGACACACTTGGGCGCGGCGTCTGCACCGGTGTGATCTTGATGGTGGTGTCGGCGAGCACGCGCGCCAGCGTGTCGCGCGTCTGCTCGGCTGTTTCTTCGGGGAGAATCCGGCAGTTCACGATCGCTCGGGCCGTTTGCGGCAGCGCGTTCTCGGCATGCCCCGCGTCGAGCATCGTTGGCACACAGGTCGTTCGCAGCTGAGCGTTGTAGAACGGAGACGCGGACAACCGCGTGGCCGCCGCCGCATCCTTGTCGTCAACCGCAATGGTCCGCATGTCTGCCGCGGTCTGCCCGCTCTCGAGCGCGGCGTATCGCGCGAAATACGCACGCGTCGTTTCGTTCAGGTGGACGGGAAACTGGTAGGCGGCGAGGCGATCGAGCGCTGACGTCAGGTGGTAGATCGCGTTGTCCTTGGGAGGCAGCGAGCTGTGGCCGCCGGGATTCGTCACTTCGAGGCGATACGACAGATACAGCTTTTCGCTCGACTGCACAGAACGGAGGATCCGCTTCCCGTTCTTGATCAGCGGATCGCCGCCATCCACGTTGAGGCACAGCTCGGCGTCGATCAGATCCCGATGGTTCGCGAGCAGCCACTGGACGCCGTTGTATCCGCCGCCGCCCTCCTCGCCGGCCGTCAGAGCCAGGATCAGCGTACGGGCGGGCGTCACCCGATCGCGTTTCATGCGAAGCAGGGCCGTAATGAGGGTGGCAGCCCCTCCTTTGATGTCGTACGTGCCACGGCCGTAGAAGTAGTCGTCACGCTCGGTGAGGACGAACGGATCCATCGACCAGTCGGATCGCAGGGCCTCGACGACATCGAGGTGGGCGAGCAGGAGAATGGGACGCGCGGTCGTGGACGATCCGGGCATCCGGACGATCACGTTCGGATCCTTGTCGCCCTGCGGTCCGAGAATCCTCACGTCGCTCGCCGGAAACCCTACGGCGATGAACCGGTCCGCAACCGCCTTCGCGGCAGGCCCGGTGGCTCCGCCTTTGTATGAGGTGTTGATCTCGACGAGCTCGCGGAACACATCACGGGCGAGCTGCTGGTCGGGGGGCGGCGCCGCTTGCGCGAAGATACTGGGCGCCGACAGCAGCAATGCAAGAATGCAGAAATGCAGAAATGCAAAAATGCAGAGGGAGCTGCGGCCGTGTTTTTTTGCATTCTTGCGTTGCCTGCACGCTTGCATTCTTGCATTCTTGCGTTTTTGCATTCCTGCATTATGCGTTAATGTCTGCGAGAATGCCGCGCCGAGGCCGCAAGCAAACCCACGCCATCGCCGAAGACACGCTGGTCAGCCTTGCCGCCACCGTGCGAGCCGCGCGCGAGCGGAAGCGATGGGCGCTCGCGACGCTGGCCGAACGCAGCGGTCTCTCGAAAGGCATGCTGCTGCAGATCGAGGGCGCGCGCACGAACCCGAGCATCGGCACGCTCATCCGGATCGCGAACGCGTTCGGCGTCGGCGTGTGGGAGCTGTTCGCCTCGCCGGCTGATGCCGTGAAACTCGCGGCGCCGTCCGACGCGCTGACGCTCTGGCGCAGCTCGCGCGGAGGAACGGCCGTCCTGCTCGTCGGCGCCGCGTCGCCGCAGCCGATCGAGCTCTGGCAATGGCGCCTCGCCCCCGGCGACGTCTACAAAGCCGAGGCGCATCTCGCGACGACCGTTGAAGTCATTCACATGCAGCAGGGAACGCTGACGCTGGTCGTCGGGAAAAAAAGAGTGGCGGTCGCCGCCGGCGCGTCCGCGGTCGTCCGGATGGACCAGCGCCATCAGTATCGGAATGAGGGCCGTTCGTCGGCGCGATTCACAATGGTGGTGATAGATCCGCGGTAGGGTTCAAGGGGTGCAAGACGTTCAACGGGTTCAACGGGTGATGGGTTCAAACAGGTTCAAGAAGTAAAAGAGGCGTTCGCACTTGAACGCGTCACCTGTTGCACCACTTGAACCTCTTGCACCCTTGAACCTTTGTTCTACCACCCCAACACCTTCGCAAAGATCAACGGCACGACGATCGTCGCGTCCGATTCGATGACGTACTTAGGCGTATCCATCGCGAGCTTGCCCCAGGTGATCTTCTCGTTCGGCACCGCGCCGGAATAGGATCCGTAGCTCGTTGTCGAGTCGCTGATCTGGCAGAAGTAGCCCCAGAGCGCCACATCCGGCAGGCGCAGATCCTGGTGCAGCATCGGAACGACGCAGATCGGAAAGTCGCCCGAGATCCCGCCGCCGATCTGAAAGAACCCAATCGGCGCGCGGACGCTCGTCTGCCGGTACCAGTCCGCCAGCGCCATCATGTATTCGATGCCCGACTTGATCGTGTGCACGGATCGGAAGCGGCCGCCGATCGCGTGGGCGGCGAACACGTTGCCCAGCGTCGAATCCTCCCAGCCGGGGACGAACATCGGCAGGTTCATGTCGCTCGCGGCAAGCAGCCAGCTGTCGCGCGGGTTCGCGTCGTACAGCGGCTCGAGCACCTTCGAGCGGAGCACGCGATAGAGATACTCGTGCGGAAAGTACCGCTCGCCCTTCGCGTCAGCCGCCAGCCACTCCTCGAGGACGATGCGCTCGATGCGGCGCATCGCTTCTTCCTCGGGAATGCAGGTATCCGTGACGCGGTTGAGATGGTGCTCGAGAAGATCCTGCTCGTCGCGCGGCGTGAGGTCGCGGTAGTGCGGCACGCGCTTGTAGTGCGAGTGCGCGACGAGATTGAAGACGTCCTCCTCGAGGTTCGCACCTGTGCAGCAGATCGCGTGCACCTTGCCGGCGCGGATCATCTCGGCGAGGGAGATGCCGAGCTCGGCTGTGCTCATCGCGCCGCCCATGGCGACGAGCATCTGCCCTCCGGCGTCGATATGGCGACTGTAGCCTTCGGCGGCATCCTTGAGTGCCGCGGCGTTGAAGTGGAGAAAATGACGATCGACGAACGCCGAAACGGATCCGGCGGGACGATTCATGTCGAGGATTCCCCGGCGACGCAATCTGAAGGCCGGGGAACTGGGTCGCGGCAGGTCACCCGTCGCGGCCTACGGTCGCGGGAACGCGACCGCCATCGGCTCGCAGGGTGGCTTTCTCTACGAAGTGTAACGCCGATCCGCTTCAAAATCCCACAATCAGACTGAGACGAGCGGTGCGCGGCAGCGTTGGGTGGGTATGAACGTCGTCGATTCCGGCGAGCGGTTCACCGGGCAGCCGCGAGACATAGAAGTAGTCGATGTCGCTGGCTGCCGCGTTGAACAGATTGAAGGTATCGAGCGCAATCCTGACGCGAGACGCGATCCGGCATCCAGCCTGGAGGTTGAAGAGGCTGGTCGACGCAGAGCGAACCGAGTCGTCTTCGACGAGCGCGCGTGGACCGAAGTATCGCCAGCGAAGACTGCCGAACATCTTCCGGTACTCTTGGATCGTCGCGCCTGCAGAAACCACGGTCTCGACGGCTTCCGGAACGTAGGCGCGGAGCGGATTGACGTCGCTGAACCGCGCGCGCGACCATGACACGTCGGCGTCGAAGACCAGCCACGGCTTCGGGCTGAAGTAGTTGGCCCATTCGAATCCGCGGCGATGGCTGGGACGGCTGGGTTCGGTCGTGCCTCCGTCGCCCGAGAACACGAGCTCGGAATCAAGATTCAACATCCACACAGCCAGCGTGCTCTGCAGGTGCCGGACTGCCACGGTACGGACACCAAATTCCGCGCCCTTCGCCCGGACGAGGGGCGTCACTCGATCGATGGGATTGCCGTCCGGACCGACGCTGATCGTGGTCCCGCGCGCGTCGTTGCTGTGGAAGCCCATGCCGGCGTTGACGTAGAACTCCGTGCCGCGCCAGGGACCGAGCGTCGCGCCGCCTTTCGGACTGACCAGTCCGGAGTTCGCAGTGCCGCTGTTAGCGGCGGCCAGCGCGTCGACCTTGAACCGGACGGCGTCGGCGCGAAGGCCGAGCATCGTGCGCAGATGCGGCGCCCATTCGATCTCGTTCTGCACGAACGCGCCGCCGGCCGTCTCCACGACCGCCGCCTGCGTCGTCGTTCCGAGACGCGTCCGCGCCTCCGAATGATAGAGGCCAACGTTCGTGATGTCGTCGTTGCGAATTTGAAAGCCAATCATGTTCTGTACGGGTCGGCTCGCCCATTTCGAGAGCCGGCGATGCGTCACCCTTCCGCCGGTGATGAACCGATGATCCGCCTGCTCGATCTGATCGCCATGCACCGGATCGTCGAGGTAGTACGTGAAATTCGAGAAGAGCGCCAGGTCGTAGGCCGAGAAATAGCCGGTCACCCGCGTGGACGCGTTGCCGTTCCCGTTCGCGCGCTGCCAGTCGCCAATCGCGCTGTAGCGATACGTGTGTCCGCCATCAGTAGGGTCGATCGAACCGAACCGGTCGACCAGCCCTGACTGGAACGCGCGCTGCGCGACCTGATCCGTCGAGTTCCAGCTGCCGTGATAGCCCATGCCGGTGATCGAAAACCCGTTGACCGTGTCGCCCTGGCTGTATCGGACGACAGCGTTGACCTTGTGGTAGTCGTCTGGCGTCACCCAAGGTCCGTCGTTGTGCGCGAGCTCGAGCGCGGCCACGAGATGGCCGCGGCCGATGGCGGGCGAAGCCGCAAAGAGTCCGCGCGCGAAACCCTGACCGCCCGTTTCCACTTGGGCGATCGACCGTTCGAGCGCGTTCGCGTAATTGACGTTCGATGATCCCGCGGTCGCGAAATCGCTTTGATCCGCGTAGTAGGGACCCTTCGAAAACTGCACGCCGGTTACGAGCTCGGGAATCAGAAAGTTGAGGTCGCTGTAGCCCTGGCCGTGCGCATGCGTCGGCATGTTGACGGGCATGCCCGCCACCGTCGTCGCGAAGTCGGTTCCGTGATCGAGGTTGAAGCCGCGGAGAAAGTACTGGTTCGCCTTGCCCTCTCCGCTGTGCTGGGTGACGATGAGGCCGGGCACCGTTTCGAGGACCTCGGCGTCGCGCATCAGCGGCCGTTCGTCGAGCTGCTTCGCGGTGATCGCGCCCTGGCTCGCTGCCTGCGCGATTCCGACGAGATTCTCTTCGGGATTGGCGACGTCGGCCAGGTTCGTGAATGTCCTCTTACCGGTCACCGTCACGTCCGCGTTCAGCGACAGAAGCAGCACGACATCAACGTTCAGGGTGCCCGAAGCAATGGTCACGTCACGGCGAGAGCTTGCGAAATTGATCAGCGTGAATGCGACCTGATAGAGGCCTGGCGCGACGCGATCGAATCGATACTCGCCCCGGCCGTCGGTCGCGGTGTCCTGAGCCGGTCCGGCGGGCGTGCGCAGCTCGACGGAAACCCCCGGCAACGCGCCTCCGGTTTCGTCGCGTACAGTGCCGGCAAGCGTCTGCGCACCGGCGGGAGATCCCGCCAGATTCAAAATCCCGAAGAAAAACGTGACAATTGCACCGCCGCACACCCGCCGCGAAAAACCCAACAAGCCCTCCCGGCCGCCGACGACTCGAGCGGCCATCCAGTATACGGGCCGGATCGGGAATTGGACGTGCGCGACTGCCGCGCTGCGCGACCGCAGGCGCCGCCCGGATTAGACTGAAGTCGCGTTCCATGCGGAGTCCCCTTAGGCCCCTGTCAGCGGCATTTCGGAAGCGCGTTTCGTTGATAGCGACGGCGACCGTCGCGATCGTGATGACATGCGCGTCGCTTCGCGCGCACGAAGTCGTCCTCGAACAAATCGTCAGGATGACCGTTGCCGCCACCGACAACCGGCTCGACGCTCGCATCAGCATTCCCGCGTCTCTCTTGAGCGACGCGGGGCTTGGACGAACCGACGATGGACGAATCGACCCGTCGGTTGGTCCTGCCGCGATGCAAGCTGTTGCGGCAGATGTGGCGCGCAACCTCGACGTGAGGAAAGACGGCTTTGCGCTCTCGGTCGCAACGGCGGCGGCGCAGCTCGAGGATGAGGGTCGATCCGTCGGCGTCAGCGTGACTTATGCGTTCGCCGGTCCCGCGGCTGGATTCTCGGCAAGGCTGAATGCCTTTCAGGGAACGGCGCTTCGCCCTCCGCGAACGGACGCGACGTATCTGGCGTCACCCGATCGGCCGCAACACCTGACCGTAACGGGAAAACCGACACGAATCTCGCTCGATCCCGGCGCGGCTGAGGCGTTCACACAAGGTGCCGGCAGCGCGTTCGATCAAGTGTTGAATGGCGCAGGAGACCATCTCCTCTTCCTGATTTGCCTGCTGCTGCCGATGTGGAGCACCCGAGAGTCCGTGCGCCTGGTCGGCGTGCTCCTCGCGGCACAGGCCGCCGGCATCGTCGCATCATCAGTCGTGACAGTTGTGGGCATTCCGCTGCTCGTCCTGCAGATGGTTGCAGCGTCCGTCGTGCTGGTCGCTGCGCTCGCCACCATCGTCGGACCAACGGCGCGCGCGCTGGCGGGGCTCGCGGTCCTGTTCGGTCTGATGAATGGAACTGATTTCGGGGCAGCGTTCGACGTGGTGCGGCCATTCGCCGGCTCGCACGGTTTGCTGGCATCAACAACGTTCACGCTGGCGACGCTCTGCGTCGAATCGTGGCTCGCCGCCGTCATCCTTGCGACGCGCCGGTGGATCGATCACGTCACCGTGTCCGGCAGCATTCTGACCGTGGTCGCGGCCGCAATCGTCGCGCACGTTGCGATACACCGAGTCCTGGACCGCGGTCATGTGCTCGAACAGACGGGATCGTTTGCCTCGGTGCGCGCGCTGACGCTGCTGACGTTGGCGTGGACGACGGTGATGATGGCGGTCGCGTTTGTGAAGATCGCACGCGGCCGTAATGCTCGTAAGACTGACGGTGTGTTCGGCGCGGTACCCTGATGCCCACTGAAATCGTCGAGTCGAACGCCGGCGCAGGCCAAAGAGGGTGGAAGGAGCGCAAGGTGGTGCTGGCGGCCGCGGCCGGCATCGTCAGCGTGATCGCCGTGTACGTAGCCGTCAACACCAGGAACACCGACGGACGCGACAAGTCGCTGCTGCCGTACCAGATCCTCGCGCGCGACCTCCCGGGAGCGGATCAGCAGTCGTTTCGTGATCTGCGCCAGGCGCTGCTGACGGCTGAATCGGAACGGGGGCGCACTGGTCGATGGCCGGAACCGGCGCTTCTGGCGCGCCGCGGAATCGCTCCATTCGCGGGAGCAGCGGAAGCCCCTGCGTACGAATGGTCCCGCCTCCAGCAGGGAGCGATCGTGAACTACTTCGGGCGGCCGCGCGACCCTGCGCAGCCGGCGTGGCTGCTCGAAATTCAGGAACCCGAGCCCGGGATGCCGCCGGATCCCGCACCGCTCAGCGAAGAACACCATCGCCTGCCCGACGGCACGATGGTGCATACGTATGTGTGGACGCACCGGATCGGCGGCCAGGTCCCCGTTGGCTTCGTGCGCCAGCCGCAGAACAGCGGGTGGGTGGAAGTGTTCACCGCGCCGCCCGACCCGGTGTTCTACAACAGGAGATGATCGCCATGGTCCGTCTGCTGACCGCCGTCAGCTTCGTGTGCGCGGCCCTGGCCGCTGTCGACCAAAGCGCCGCCCAGGCATCCCAGGCCGCTTCGACGCTCAAGATCGGCGTGACGCTACATCCTTATTACTCGTGGACGCGCAACGTGGTCGGCGATCTGAAGGGTTACGAGGTGCGGCCCATCCTTCCGGGCGAGATCGACGCTGGCGACTACCAGCCCCGTCCAGAGGACATCAAGAAGCTGGTGGATCTCGACGCCATCGTCATCAACGGGATCGGCCACGACGATTTCATCGTTGGCATGATCAAAGCGGCGGGCAACCCCGGCCTCAAGGTCATCCGCATCAACGAGACGACGCCGCAGATTCATTCGGCGCACGGCACCGGCGTCAACTCGCACACGTTCATCTCGTTCACGAACGCCGTCCAGCAGACGTACGCGATTCAGAAAGCGCTGGCCGGGATGCGGCCCGCCGACGCGGCGGCGCTCCAGCGGAACGCCGCCGACTACGCGAGGCGTCTTCGGCTGATCAAGTCGAAGGCGGCGCAGCGGCTCGCAGAGGCAAAGATCACGCGCGTCGTCACTGTTCACGACGGCTACGGATATCTGATGCAGGAATTCGGCCTCGAAATTGCCGGCGTCGTGCAGCCGGCGCACGGGCTGACGCCGTCGGCCGCGGAGCTGCGCGACATGGTCAAGCTGCTTCAACGTGAGAAGATTCGCGTCGTGTTCAGCGAGGAGACTTTTCCCGAGCCGATGCTGAAGGTGCTGCGCGACGAGGCCGGCGTCAAGGTCTACACCATCACGCACATCGCGTCGGGCGAATACACGGCCGACAAGTTCGAGCGCGAAATGCAGAAGAACGTGGACACGATGGTCCGCGCGCTGGTCATCGAAGCGTGACGCACGACAACGCGGACGGCGCCCTCGTCGAGGTCGAGGGACTGACGATTCGGCACCAGCGCGAGTTTCTGCTCGAGCGCGTCACGACGCGCGTCGCCCGCGGGAGCCTCCACGTCGTCGTCGGTCCAAACGGCGGCGGCAAGAGCACGCTGCTCCGCGCAATCCTCGGACAGGCCGCGTTCGAGGGACGGATCGTTCTCAACTGGCAGAACAACGGCCGGATCGGCTACGTCCCGCAAACGTTTCCAGTGGACCCGACGCTGCCGGTCACCGTGGAGGATTTTCTCGCGCTGACGCGGCAACGTCGACCCGTCTGCCTTGGTATTTCGAGCACTGTAAAGACGAACATCGCGGGACTGCTCGATCGCGTGGGCTTGGCCGGGCTCGAAAAACGTCCGCTCGCGGTGCTCTCCGGCGGCGAGCTGCGCCGCGTGCTGCTCGCGCATGCACTCGATCCCGAGCCAGAGCTGCTGATTCTCGACGAACCCGCCGGTGGGCTCGACGAAGCGGCGTCCCGCGGACTCGAGCGCGCGCTGACGTCGATGAAGCGTGGCACGGCCGCGACCGTTGTGATGGTGTCGCACGATTTCGCGCAGGTTCGGCGGCTCGCGGACCGGGTGACGCTGCTCAACCGGCGCGTTCTCGCGGAGGGCAGCGCGGACGACGTGCTGGGCCTGGCGGGCGCGGCGGGCAACGTTGAGGAGATGCCGGTCCGATGACGTCGTTCTACGCGTGGATCGGCGATCTCGCGCAGCGCGGCATCCTGCCGAGCGACTTCCAGTATCCGTTCCTCATCCGCGGATTCCTGTGCGTGCTCGTCCTGGCGCCCATTCTCGGCGGGCTCAGCCATCTCGTCGTGACGCGCCGCATGGCGTTCTTCAGTGCGGCGCTAGGCCAAGCCGCACTGACGGGCGTCGCCATCGGTCTGCTGCTGGGCGAGCCGCTCAACGCGCCGTACGGCGGCATGTTCGGCTTCTGTCTGCTGTCGACGCTCGCGATGGTCTACACCAGGCGCCATGCGACGCTGCCGCCTGACACGCTCATCGGCGTGTTTCACGCGCTGACGCTTGGCCTCGGGCTCTGCCTGCTCGTCGCAGTCACACGCCAGTTCAACGTCCACCAGGTCGAGTCCGTGCTGTTCGGCAGCCTGTTGACCGTCACCGACGGCGACCTGCTGCTGCTCGTCGCCGTCGGAGTGGTCGTCGCGATCCTGCTCGTCCGCGAATACAACCATCTGCTCCTGGACAGCCTGAGTCCACCGCTGGCGAAGATCGGCGGCGCCGACTCGGCGTTTCTCGAGTACTTCTTCGCCGTTCTTCTCACCGTCTCCATCGTCGTCAGCCTCAAGATCATCGGCGCCCTGCTCGTGGAAGCGCTCGTCGTCGTGCCGGCGGCCGCCGCGAGAAACGTCGCCACCGGCACGCGGAACTACCTGGCGCTGAGCGTGCTCGTCGCCTTTCTCGCGGGCGTGGGTGGGCTCGGGATTTCGACTCGCTTCCTCGTTCCGACCGGCGGCGCCGTGGTCCTCGCGGTGACGGCGATCTTCTTCGTCACGCTCGCGGCACGCGCCGCGCTGAGGAGGTCGAGCCTGTGACGGCCGTCGCCGCGCGGCGAGTGGTGGTGGAACCGTTGTCTGCACGGACCGAACTGCTGCTGGTCGTGCGTGCCGCGATGGCGATTGCGGTGGCCGTGTGGATCTACCTCGCCTCGAGCGCGTCGACGCTGGGCGGTGGAACCGCGCAGCGAAATCTGCTCCCGTTTCAGAAACTGATCGCCGATCGCCCGTCGGGCGAACAGCGTGTCTTCCGCGAGCTGCAGGAAGGGCTCCTCGAGGTGGAGGCCGCTCGGTCCGCGAACGATGCATGGCCAGCGGCCGACGCGCTGTCGGCAGACGGTATCCCGCCATTCGCGCCGGATCCGACGCAGAGGTCGCCGCTCAACTGGCGCCGCGAACAGTCCGGGACCATCGTCAACTACATCGGGCTTCCGGCCGTCGTGGATGGACCGGCGTGGCTGCTCCTCATCCAGGAACCCGAGCGCGGCGTCCCGCCCGATCAGAACTTCGAAGACGAAGAACACCACCGACTCGCCGACGGCCTGATGCTCCACGTCTCGACCTGGGTGCACCAGGATGGGCGCAAGGTTCCGCACCACCTCGTGCGATTGCCGCAGGCAGAGGGATGGACGCAGCTGTATGCGGTCGGTCCGGCGTCGGCGGGACCTGCGCTCGGCAATCGTTGACGATCGCTCATTTCTCGTTCTTGTAGATCTTCCCGCCCTTCATTACGAATCGCACGTGCTCCGTCGCGGAAATGTTCCGCATGACGTCGCCCGGGACGGCGACAATGTCCGCCTCTTTTCCGGCCTCAATCGTGCCAGTCGCGCGATCGATTCCCAGCAGTGCCGCGGCGGCTGACGACGTTCGGAGCGCGGCTGCCGTGGAGAGTCCGTGCTCGACGAGCAGTGCGAACTCTTCTGCGTTGCGGCCGTGTGGGCTGACGCCGCTGTCGGTTCCGAACGCGATCTTCACGCCCGCGCCGGCCGCGCGTTTGAACGCGGCCGACCGCCCGTCGAGCGCCTGCAACGCCTTGGCGGCGATCTCCGGCGGGTACTTGCGAGTTGCCTTGCGTCCGCCCGCGTATTCGCCGGCCATCAAGGTCGGCACCAGGTAGGTCCCGCGCTCCTTCATCATCCGGACCGCTTCTTCGTCTAGGAACGATCCGTGCTCGATGGAATCGATACCCGCGCGGATGGCGACCTTCGCGCCTTCAGCGCCGTGCGCGTGCGCCGCCGTCTTGCGCCCGAGTCGGTGCGCTTCTTCGACGAGGGCGTCCATCTCGGCCTGCGTCAGCTGCGGAGCGCCGACGTCGTCGCCGAGCGAGAGCACGCCGCCGGTCGCGCAAACCTTGATCACGTCGGCGCCGTACTTGATCTGAAAGCGGACCGCGTCGCGAAATTGATCCGGACCGCTGGCGATGCCGTTCGCAATCCCCGGCTCCGGTCCGAGCTTCTGATACGGCAGGCCGTTCGCGTCGCAGTGGCCACCGCGGGCGCCGAGCGCGTGCACGGCGACGAGCATCCGCGGTCCGACCGCCATGCCGGTGGCGATCGCGTTGCGCAGGCCGACGTCGATATATTCGCCCGCCCCGACATCGCGAATGGATGTGAAACCCGACATCAGCGTGCGCCGTGCGAACTCGGCAGCCCGCAGCGTTGCCTCGGGCACCGTTCGCCGCAGGCCGGCAACCGCATCGGCGTTCCAGTCGTCCGACGACTCGTCGGTGACGTGCGTGTGCGCGTCGATGAATCCTGGCAGGATCGTCGTGTCGCCCAGGTCCACGACCTGCGCGCCGGCCGGCACCGGCAACCGCGATCCGGCGGCCGATATCCTGTTGCCCTGGACGATGACGACCGCGTCGGCGATCGCAGCATCGGCCTTGCCATCGAACAGCCGGGCCGCGCGAAGCGCGATCACGCCCGTTGATGGCGGCTGATTCGATTGCGCCATCCCCACGCCCGCCGCACCGGCAACCAGTGCGCAAGTTACGCTCAAGAGCCACTTGGCCACGTCCGTCTCCTTTTATTCCGGTCGGCTGAAGCCTCCCGCTCCGTACGAGGACGAAATTGTAGAATAGGCGCCCACGAGAGGTGCCCGATGCGCGGATTCTCTGCTTTGCTCGCCCTGGGAATCGGTTCACTTGTCGCTATCGGACATCTGTCCGCGGCCGCATCCATGCCGGATTGGGCTTACGCGATTCCGCCGGCGCCTCCCGCGGCGCCGGCAACGCCGCCCGCACCAGATACTTCGCCGAAGCAGGTGCCGAACAGCCCGCTGACGTTTACGCGTCAGCAAATCTCCGACGGATTCGGCCCGGCTGACTGGTTCCCTGGCGACCATCCCGCCATGCCGGAGCTCGTCGCGCACGGCAAGCGGCCCGACGTTCGTGCGTGCGGGCTCTGCCACTATCCGAATGGCAAAGGACGCCAGGAAAACGCTGGCGTCGCGGGTCTTCCCGTCTCGTACTTCATCCAGACGATGAACGATTTCAAGGATGGATTGCGCAAGAGCGCCGAGTCGAGAAAGGCGAACACGAACCTGATGATCGCCTACGCGAAGACGATGACACCCGCGGAGATCCGCGAGACAGCGGAGTACTTCGGCGCGATGAAATGGACGCCGTGGGTGAAGGTCGTCGAAACGACGACGGTCCCGAAGATGGTCAGCCGCGGCGGCATCTGGATTCCCGTCGAAGGCGGCGAGAAGGAACCCATCGGCATGCGCGTTGTCGAAACGCCCGAGAATCCCGAGCGGACCGAAATCCTCCGCGACCCGCGATCCGGCTTCATCGCGTACGCGCCGGTTGGCAGCATCAAGAAGGGCGAGTCGCTGGCCAGGACCGGCGGCAACGGCCGGACGCTTGCGTGCGGCGAATGCCACGGCGCCGACTTGCGCGGGCTGGGACCCGTTCCGGGCATCGCCGGTCGATCGCCCAGCTACATCGCGCGCCAGATGTACGACATGCAGGCCGGTGCGCGCCACGGCGAGTGGACCGAGTTGATGAAACCCGTCGTCGCGAAGCTTACGGATGAAGACTTCGTCACTCTTGCGGCATATGTGGCTTCGCTTGTTCCGTGAACAGTTCAAGAGGTGCAAGAGGTTCAAGCAGGTGCAAGAGGTTCTCAGGTAGAACCTCCAGCACCACTTGAACCTCTTGCACCCCTTGCACCCCTTGAACATCTCCTTTCGACAACGAGGATTTTCATGCCATCCGACGAACGTCCTCTGTCTGGCCTTGTCGCAATCGTCGCCGGCGCAACGCGCGGCGCGGGGCGCGGGATCGCACGCGGGCTTGGTGAGGCCGGCGCAACCGTCTACTGTACCGGCCGCAGCACGACAGGACATCCCTCACCCTACAAGCGCCCGGAGACGATCGACGAAACGGCCGAACTGATCCGTGCTGGAGGCGGCACCGCGATTCCCGTACGCGTGGATCACACCGTGGAGTCCGAAGTCGAAGCGCTCGTCAAGCGTGTCGTCAAGGAGCACGGACGGCTGGACATCCTCGTCAACAGCATCGCGGGCGAGGATCCGCGTGGAACCATGACGCAGTGGTGCTCGTTCTGGAAAACCAAGCTCGACGCGGCGGACTCGACGTTCCGGCAGTCGCTGCTGTCGCACATCATCACGGCGAAACACGCCGCGCTGCACATGATCGAGCAAAAGCGCGGGCTCATCGTCGAGGTCACGGAAAATGACGGCCTCGGCGCTGGCGGCAATCCGATCACACAAACCGTGAAGCTCGGGCTCAAGACGCTCGCGCTCAACATGGCGGCCGAGCTTCAACCATTCGGCGTGACCGCGGTATCGGTGACGCCGGGTTTCCTGCGGTCCGAGACGATGCTCGAGCGGTTCCACGTGACCGAGGCCAACTGGCGCGACGGCGGCAAGAAAGACAAGAACTTCCTGGAGTCCGAGACGCCGTTGTTCCTGGGACGCGGCGTGGCCGCGCTCGCCGCCGATCCGGCGGTGAGCCAGCACTCGGGCATGCTGTTCAGTTCCTGGGAGCTCGGTCGGAAATACGGTGTGACCGACGCCGACGGCCGCCGGCCAGATTGGGGTGCGCACACGATTGATTTCTCAGGCCACCCGAAATCGCTGATCGATCTTCTGCGCGTCGGCTCGGAGATGCAGATCCGGTGGCTGCGCAAGGTGTCGGAAAACGCAGAAGTCCTCCTGAAGAAATTCCCGCCGCCGGCGCGCTGAAGCTACTTCTTCATGTGGCGAAGGATGCTCGTGTAAGCGACTTGTACGAAGGCGTCCGGCTTCCTGACGCCCTGCCCGAACTTCTCGTCGAATTCCCGCGTCGGTTTCGCGGCCACCGCCTCCTCGATGGACTTGCCAGCCTTGATCATCGGCTCGAGTCGCTCGTGGATAGTCGCCAGCATCGTGTAGCTCGCCTTCAGGTCGTCCTTGGTCGCCAGCGGCCCGTGTCCCGGGATGATCTTCGTGTTCGCGTC
>AR_comb_assmDRAFT_10525586_pt1 | contig 15748 bp, 10 predicted proteins | sample ArasoioldDNA_FD_10543 | JGI IMG/M metagenome (IMG submission 10543) | reverse complement strand
TGGAAAGGGGACCGCGTCGCTCTGGCGCTCTTCGCGCAGCTCGCGGCGCCGCAGGTCCGGTTGACGAAGGATCCCAACGCCTTGTTCTTCTTTATCGACAATCTCGGCGAACACTCGCCGTTCCGTCTCGAGAACACGACGACCTGGGACACCAACATCGAAGAGGGTCTTCGCTGGGGGATCCGTTTGGTGGACAAGGACGAAGAGGTCTTCGGCAAGAGCGGCAACCCGAAGGCGTTTCTGGTCATCTCCGACGGTCAGGCGTGGAGCGGCACGGTCGCCTCGGCGATCCAGGAGGCGCGGGCCCACAAGATTCCCGTGCATGTGGCCGGGATCGGCACTACAACCGGCGGCATGATCCCCGAGCCGGCGCGTCCCGACGGGACCCGTCCGCCGCCGGTGGTCCGGTCGATGCTCGATCGCAATTCGCTCGTGCAGTTGGCCGTCGCGGGCGGGGGCGAATATTTCGAAATTGGTGACGAGCCGGATCGGGTCGTGGCGTTCCGCATCATCGACCGGCTGCATCGGCAGTCGGACGTCTCGCAGCAGATCGAAAGCTACGAGGACCTCTATTACCGCTTCCTGATGGGGGCGGCGGTGATGCTCGGTCTCGGCACGGTGTTCCTGCACAAACGCGCCGACCTCGCCTGGCAGGCCAGTGGGGTCCTCGTTGCGCTCATCCTCCTGGTGACGCTCGCTCGATAGCCGCGTTGCGAAAACGCGTTTCGAGTGCCGTAAACGCGCCGACAGACACAGCCGCTAAGCTGTTGACCCTGCGCGGATCGCCAATGGTCCAGATCCTGCTAGCGGTTCCGCGTTCCCGTGGCACTCCACGAGAAGGAGACAAGCAAATGAAACGATTGTTGTGCGGGGCCGCCGTTGCGGCTGCGTTGTTCGTCTCGGCTAGCCCCTCGTCCGCGCAGGTGGTGAACATGACCGCCACCCTCACCGGCGCCGAGGAAACAACGGCGACACCGGGTGTGTTGGGCCAGCTGACCGGTGCGGTAGGGACCGCAACTGTCGCCGTCGATGCGACGAACGAGGAAATCTCGGTGACCCTGGCGCTGTTCAACTTCGCCACCGGGACCACCGCCGGGCACATTCACGTCGGGCCCCGAGGCATTGCCGGGCCGGTTGTGATCAACTTCCCGATTCCAACCGGGCGCACGGGCGACCTGCCGTTGACGTTCCGCGTCGGTTCGGCGGCGTTCGTGGCCCGTCCTGAAATCGGCATCAATACGATGCAGGACGCGATTCAGGCCATCGTCGGCGGCGGTGGGTACGTGAACATTCACACGTCGCAGTTCCCGGCGGGTGAGATCCGCGGGCAGCTCGTTCCGGTTCCTGTTCGCTGAGAGCCAACGGAGTCTGGCGGAGATAACGGTGTTGATCCGTTAGCTCCGCGCTCTCCGTTTTCTGGGCGGCAGATAATGAAAGCGCACCAGATACACGTACTCGCCCTTCCCGTGCTTGGCCACCTTCAACAGATCGATCACGCCTTCAAATCCTGACTCGCGGGCGAGTTCGGGCGTGATCTCGCCAAAGCTGATCGACTCGATCGAGTCAATCTCTATCATCCCGTCATCCATCGGGTAGCGCGACCCGACCTTGACGCGCGGCGACTGCCAGATGCGGACGCTGCAGGTGATCTCGCCGCTGCGCACTCTCTCGCGCAGCCGCTTGGTGAAAACCACCCCTTAGAGGCTGACCTCGCCGTTGCTGTCGCCGAACTTGTCGGTGGGGATATTGAGCGTATCGAGCATCGCCACCAGCAGGTTGGCCATCGGCGTGTTCTTGGGATGACGCAGATGCCGTCCACCCTTGAGACGTCCTGAGGCGCCACCCGCCAGCACCACCGGCAGATCGGTGTGATTGTGCTGGTTGCCGTCGCTCATGCCGCTGCCATACAGGACCAGCGAGTGATCGAGCAGCGTGCCGTCGCCATCCGGCGTCGCGCGCAGCTTCTCCAGGAAGTACGCGAAGAGTCCGACGTGGTAGGTGTTGAGCACGGCGAATCGCTCGATGTTCTCCTTCACGTTCGAGTGATGCGAGAGCGTGTGGAACGCATCTCGCACGCCGCTCTTCGGGTAGGTGGCGCCGCTCAATTCCTTGCACATCAGGAACGTCGAGACGCGCGTGATTTCAGCCTGCCAGGCCAGGACCTGCAGGTCGTACATCAGCTTGATGTGTTCCTCGACGTCGCGAGGTACGCCAGTCGGCGCCGCAGGCACGGGGAGATCGTCGGAGAGCTGCTGGCCCGCCTTCTGCACCCGTCGTTCGATCTCACGCACGTCGCTCAGATACTGATCGAGGCGCGTGCGATCCGTGGCTGGCAGCTTGCGCTGCAGTGAGGTGGCTTCGCCGACCACCGAGTCGAGCAGACTGATCGACTGCGCACGACGCGTCTTGCGCTGTTCGGCGGTGTTGCCGTCGCCGAAGAGACGTTCGAAGACAACCTGCGGATTGTTCTGCATCGGCAGCGGCGCGTGCGGGCCCTGCCACGAGATCGTGTCGCGATAGGAACAGCTCAATCCGTCGCCGCAGTTGAGACTCGGTTCCTCGATGGTCAGCTCGAGTGACGGCAGGGGAGTGTCCTGCCCGATCTTCTGCGCGGCAATCTGATCGACGGTGATGCCGAGCGACGGCTGTGCACCGGTTTCCGCGAAGGCGCCGCTGAGATACGCAGCTGCGGAGCGATTGTGATTCGCCGTGGCGCCGCTGCCGTACGCATTCGCATGACGCAAGTCGCTGATGATGTTGATCTGGTTATAGAACGGTTTGAGCGGCTGGAGAATCGCGGAGAGCTCGAACCCCGCGCCTTCGGTGGCCGGTGTCCACTGCGGCATGATCGCGCCGTGCGGGAAGTAGATCGCGCCGAGGCGCGTCCGCGGCTGTGCGGCCGTCTGGCCGAGCAGCGTCGCGGCCGGAATCATCGACTCGAGCAGCGGCAACGCCAGTGTGACGCCCGCGCCACGCAGAAACGTCCGCCGGGATAAGTGCGCCTTGCTGATGAATGCCATCGGTATCTCCAAGCCGGTCCGAAAGGACCCGCCCTACTTCTTTACCCGTTTCTGGAACGAGTCGCTCTCGATGATGCCCATGACCAGCGATGAGAATCGGTTGTTGTTCGCGCCGGCGCGGCGGACGATTGTGCGCACCGTCGGCATATCGTAATCATGCACCGGACGGCCGAGCGCGTACGTCAACAGCTTCTCGGTGGCCGTCGTCATGAACGCGTCCGATCGGCCCAACACCGCCTGACGGAGATCGGCGGGGCCAGTGACCGGTGTGCCATCGGCCAGTTGTCCTTTTGAGTCGATCCGGCTCGGACCATCGAATTCACGCCAGCCGCCGACGAGATCGAAATTCTCGAGCGCGAAGCCCATGGGGTCCATGATGCGATGACACGAGGCGCAGGTCGGGCTCGCACGGTGCGCTTCGAGTCGCTCACGTACCGAACTCGTCTTCGCGGCTTCCTGGCCGCCAAGGTTCGTCTCGACTCCCGGTGGCGGGACCGGCGCCGGTGTGCCGAGGAGATTCTCCAGGACCCATTTACCGCGGGACACCGGAGAGGTGCGCGTGGCGGTTGACGTCACGGTCAGCACGCTGCCCTGACCGAGCAAGCCTCGACGTGGACTGTCCGCGGCGAGCGATACCCGTCGGAAGTAGCTGCCTTTCACGTTCGGGATGCCGTAGTGGCGAGCGAGCCGCTCATCGACGTAGGTGTAGTTGGCGTCGAGCAGATCGATGAGGCTGCGATCCTCACGCACGATCGCGTCGAACATCATCTCCGTCTCGCGGCGGAACGCGCGGCGCAGGTTCTCGTCGAAGCTCTTGGCTTCGGTCTGCACGTTCTCCAACTCGCGGAGGTAGAGCCACTGCCCGGCGAAATTCTCGACGATCGCATCGGCGCGCTGGTCAGCCAGCATCCGCTTCACTTGCTGCGCCAGCGTCTGCGGATTGCGCAGCTGTCCCTTTATCGCGACGTCGCGCAGTTCGTCATCGGGGATGCTGCTCCACAGGAAGAACGACAGGCGTGAGGCCAACTCGACGTCGCTGATGCGATAGACCTGACCGGACGCAACGGTCGTGGGCTCTTCTTCGATTCGATACACGAACCGAGGTGCGACCAGGATGCGCGCGAGTGCCTGCTGTATGCCATTGTCGAAGTCGCTGCTCTTGCGGCCCTCGCGATAGAACTCCAACAGCGTGTTGATTTCGGCGGTGCTCACCGGTCCGCGATACGCGCGGCGTGCCAGCGAGCTGAGGATCGTGCGGGCGCAGTTCGTTTCTTCGGCGGCGCTGGCCGGTTTGCAGCTGAAGATCGCCCGGCGGCTCGGTGTGTCGCCGGCCCCCGTGGCATCGAATGGACCAGTCACGACCAGCGTGGGGACGCCGCCCTGCGTCGTGAACGTCGCGTTGGTCCGGAAGTCAGAGTAGATCTCGTCCACTCCAGCACCGCGCTGTCGATCGATCAGCGCGAGCCCGATGGCATGCGGTCCGGCGGTCACTTTCATCCGGAAGCCGCGAGGGTTGTCCACCTTGACTTGCGCGCCGTCGAGCGTGAGATCGAGTCCGACCGGACCAAAACCTCGTCCGCCAAACGCGAACTCGTATTCCGCATCGAGTGGGAACGTGTAATGGAACACGACACCGCCGCGCGTGCCGAGTGGCAGCCCGTCGATGTGACGATCCTGTGCGAGCCCTGACGGCGGCGCGAACGTCGTCTGCGATGGCGCGAGCGTTTTGTCGCCGACCGCGAGGCGGCTGATCTTCATCGCCGCGGAGACATAACCCTGAATGAGCGAGGGCGACACGGCCAGCGCTTCCGCGAGGTTATCGAATCCCTGGCTCGATCCGTCGGCCGGCAGCAACGTGTTGACGTCGATGTCGAGCGTGAGGAGATCGCGAATCGCGTTGGCGTACTCGGTGCGATTCAAGCGATGCAGCGCAGGCGTCACCAGTGCGGCGTTTGGATCGACGGCCTTGTCGAGGCGCGACTCCAGCTCAGAGGCGAAGCGGTCGAGCGCGCTGCGCTCGGGACGCTTCGCGCCGCTTGGCGGCATCATGCCCGTGCGGATCTTCTTGACGACCTTCTCCCACGTCTCCGACGCCGGACCAACACGCGAGACGTCGAGGGTATCGAGCGCGAGACCGCCGATCTTCGCGCGCTGGTTGTGGCAGCCAATACAGTACTGATTGACGAACGCCGCTTCAGCGGAGGCTGGCGCCGCCGCGGCAGGCGCGGCGGGTGATTGCGCGTCCGCAGACGGCGATGCACTGCGGACGATCACCGCAAGTAGGACGATGAAGAGCACGCTTGCCGTCCGGCTAAATCCGGACACTGGATATCTGGTCACTGTTTTCCTGCGGGAGAAGCGGCGATCAGCTGTTTGAGCAACGCGATCGAGCTCGGCTTCGGTTTGGCCGGAATCGTCGCCAGGAACACGCCCTCGGCCCACACCATCGGCGTGCGTCCCTCTTTGTCCTTGGCGTCCAACTTCGCGCCGAGCGAGGCCAGGTACTTGATGATCTCGTCTGAGCCGCGGTTCGCCGCACCGTGCATCGCCGTCAGCCCCATCGAGTTCACGGCGTTCACATCGAGCCCGAGCTCGACACAGAGCTTGACCGCCTCGAGCAACGCGGGCTGTCCCTCGTCATAGGTCTGATCGAACACCCAGTTGACACCGGCTGCCGCCATCAGTGCCGTTGTGCCGGCAAACGTCGCGATGTTTGGATCGGCGCCGTGCTTCAGTAGCAGTTTCATCACGGTGACGTCGCCGGCGAGTGCCGCGGCAATGAACGGCGTCTGGCCAGTGAAGTCTACCCACGATAACGACGCAGTAATGCGAAGGAAGTCCGGACGAACGGGCGGGACTTCCTTGGTCCGTGCATTCGGATCGGCTCCGCGGTCGAGCAGGACCTGGATCAACTCGAGAAACGGCGCGCGATCGATGCTGTTCTCGAACGTACCGTTGTCGAGATCCATGTTGCGTGTCTCGACCGCCGCCCAGAGCGGCGTGCGGCCATACCAGTCGGTGGCCTTGATGTCGGCCCCGCGCTCGATCAACAGACGCGCCACGTCAGGATGATTGTTGGTGATCGAGGCGATGAGCGGCGTGATGTCGTTGGCGTCGCGCGCATTGATCTCGGCGCCGGCGTCGAGCAGCATCCGGACCGTGTCCGCCCGGCCGTCCCGTGCCGCGTACATCAACGGCGTCATCCCACCCGGAATTGGCCCACGACGTCCGCGATCGGGTGAACCGCCGCGGACGATGCCAATGCCGTGACCGAAGCCAGGCTGCGAATTCGGCAGCACCCATGCGGGCGCGCGGCCAACACGAGTCCGCGCATTCACCGACGCACCGCGCGCGATCAGCAGCTTGACGATGTCGGGATGGTTCTCACGCACGGCGACCATGAGCGCCGTCTGCTGGTAGGTGGCATCGGTCGCGTCGATCCTGGCGCCGCGATCGAGGAGCAGCGTTACCGCATCGGCTCGCCCGACACGCGTCACGCTCATTAACGGAGTGTCGCCCGCAGGATCAGGGCCGTTCGCGTCGGCACCGGCATCGAGCAGGATCGCGATCATGCTGGCGCTGCCATTGCCTGCCGCGATCGCCATCGGCGTCAGCCCGTACCGATTGGGAACCGTTGCCTGTGCCCCCGCGCCGAGCAGCAGCTTCGCCATCGTCGCATCGTCCACACGTACGGCCCAATGCAGTGCCGGTGATCCGTCGGTGCCCGGAGCGTTGATGTCGACTTTCTGCGCGAGGAGGGCCCGGACGGCCGAAATGTCGCGCTTCATTGCGGCATCAGCCAGCCGGGTCTCGACGCCGGCGGCTGCTGCGACGCGAGGTGCGAACAGGGTCAACAGGACGGCCCCCGCGCAGACGAATCCCTGCAGGTTTTTCACGCCTTTATTAGACGATGGCGGAGGCAGGGATTCCAAGACCCCGAATGGGGGAATGTCGGTCTATTTCCTGTCCAAATTCGGGGAATCAGGAGTCAGGAGTCAGGAATCAGAAGGAATCAGGCTGGACCCGCCGGCCCAGCTCTGATTCCGGATTCCCGATTTCTGATTCCTAAAGTGATCGGAGGAAGGTCATCAGCCGACGCTGATCCGCTCGGTTCAACGAATTGAACGCGCGCCGCGAGCCCTCAGCCTGGTTGCCGTGCCGCTGGATCGCGTCATCAATGCTATGGCTGAGGAAGTCGTGCATGAACCGCGTGCGCGCATGCAGACCCCACAGCGGAGCAGTACGGACCTTGTTCCGTGACGCCGCGCCGCCGTTCTGCACGATCCCGTCGCCGGTATTGATGTCGTGCAGGAGGAAGTCGCCGAACGGCTGGATGCGCTTGTTGCCCAGCGCGCGTGAGACGAGCATCGCGCCGCCGTTGATCGGCGTCTCAGGCTCGGCGGTCACCATCGAACGCGTGTGGCAGACGTTGCAGCCCACTTGATTAAACAGCGCGCTGCCCGCGATTGCATCGGGCGTGCTGGCCAACTCCTCATAGCGGGGCGGCACCTTCAATGAACGCATGAACAACGCGAAGAGCTCGACGTCGCCGCCTTCGTCGTCGACGATGCCGTCATCGGGTACCGGGTTGCCATTGGAGGTGTTCTCAGTCGGCTGCAACGGGCTGGTGATGCCCATCTCGTTGAGATACGCGTCGGCTGAGAATGAGAGAAGGCTGGCCTGCTGCGCCTTCCAGCCGAATCGTCCGATGCGCGTCTGTCCCGGCGCCTCGAACACTGCCACGTTGATGGTCTGCCCGCGCATTGCGGTTGGCTGCGCGGCTGCGATCTGTTGCAGCGTGCTGTTGCCCACCGCTTCAACATAGCCGTCACCGAAGACGCTTTGCGATCCGCGGAACGTGAAGACGTTCGTCCTCTGCTCGATGACCGTCTCGAGCAGCGTCAAACTCGTTGCGCGATCGTGGATCAGCGATCCGCCCGGATGATCGATGAAGCGCGTGCCATCGAAGAATCCCGCACGGCGCTCGGCAATCTGGCTGCCGCCGCCGAGCACCGGCGCGATGTGGCACTCCCCGCAGCCGGTGGCGTTGAACACAGGACCGATGCCATTCGCTTCGGTTTCGTGCTGACCGAATTCAGCAGCCGCGTCGTCGAAGCTGCACTCGTCGTCATCGACCCCCGGAGAGCCGTTCGTATTGCTCAGGTGATCTTGCCGTGCGCAGTACTCTTCCGCGAAGCCATTCGACGCCACGTCGAATCCCGCTGGCGCATCCGTGATGGCGGCCGCCGCCGTCGTTGCTGCTCCTGATCTGGCAAGTGTTTCCGCGAAACTGCTTTGCGTTTGCGTTTCGACGCGCGCGCTCAACGCCATAACGACCGCGAGCGCACTCGCACACACACATACTCCGACTCTGAACAGACCTCGCATGGACTGCCCCCTTCCCCGTCTTAGGGCTGTTGCGGTGACCGCGTCGAGACACGTGTGACGCGGCCCGTGTTGTGAAGAACCAGATGCTTCCTCACCGACGTCTTGGAGGAAGCTGAGGGGGAATTACGGTCAGCGACGTATTGTGCGGACGAACACCCGCCGTGGACGATCGAAGTCTTGCGGCGTGTTGATATTGTTTGCCGAGTATTGATAGAAAACGCTAGCGACGAGCTGGTCGATTCTCACCACCAACCACGAACCACGAACCACGAACCACGAACCACTAACCACCAACCGGCTGACGCCAGAAACCGGCGCGATACTGCGATGGCGACACGCCGCACACCATCTTGAAGTCGCGATCGAATCGGCTCGCGCTGCTGAATCCAGCACGACTCGCAATTTCCTTCATGCTCAGCGTCGTCGTTTGCAGTAAACGACACGCGGCTCGTACGCGCGTGCGGCGGAGCAGCGTCACGAAGGTCAGTCCGGTGTGGCGCTTCAACACGCGGCACAAGTGCTCGGTTGACACACCGAGATCCTGCGCGACGGCACCTACCTGCAACGTCGGCTCGACGTACCGGCTCTCTATCACGTGCATCGTGCGAATCACCTGCGGGCTGATGCGCGTCTCGGGCGCACACGCCGGCGCAGGCGTCGAATTGGGCACGTAGGTGCGGGCCAACCTGATCAGGTGATCGGGCAGCACCGGTTTTTCGAAGTAATCCACCGCGCCGAGTTTGCCGGCTTCGAGTGCTGAGGCCGTCGACGCGAGGCCCGTCACGATCACCGGCACGTCGGCCAGCGTCTGACGGAGCTGCTTCAGCACGTCAACGTCAGCCCCATCGGGCAGTCGAAGATCGGCCACGACGAGATCGAACGGGCACTGGCCGGCAAGCTTCAGTCCTTCGTGACCAGTGCTGGCCAGGGAGACGCTGAATCCTGCGTCTTGCAGAGCTCGGCCGAACGAGTCGAGAGTGGCGCGGTTCTCGTCGATGACGAGGACCGTGGGCATGTTTCCCTTGTGGGGGTCTGGAGGGACCGGATTGTACCTAATTCCTACAGCCGCGCTGGCGCCCGCTCAGTCGGCAGGCTCAATCTTCAGAAGCGCTGCCGCATCCTCCTCGGTCAGCACGTAAATCAATCCGTCGGGTCCTTGCCGCACGTCGCGAATGCGCTGATGCAGATCGCGCAGCAGCGACTCACGGCGCAGCTCCTGCCATTGCTCGTTGAAGACGATGCGCACGAGCTGGCCAGTGCGCGCGATCTCGCCTTCGCGCATACCGCCGACGAAGAGATTCCGCTGCCAGTTCGGAAAGCGATCGCCGGTGTAGAACATCATGCCCGACAGCGCGATCGCTGGCGTCCAGAACAGTCGCGGCTCTTCGAAATCCTTGCCTGCCGCGGAGGCAGCGAATCGCGGACCGCGATAGTCGGATCCGTAGCTGACGAGGGGCCACCCGTAGTTCTTGCCGGGCTTGAGGACGTTCAACTCGTCGCCGCCGTTCGGTCCCTGCTCACCCGCCCAGACTTCGCCGTTGAACGGATTGACGGCCAGGCCCAGTTGCGTGCGATGGCCCATCGTGTAGATCAACGGCTTGAAGCCGGCCCTGCCAACAAACGGATTGTCCTTCGGCACGCCGCCCTCGTCGGTCATGCGAAGAATCTTGCCGGCGTAGTCGTTGCCGTGCTGCGGGCGATTGAGACTCTCGGGTGGACCCGTGCCGGGGCCGCCGATCGTCATGTAGAGCATCCCGTCCTGACCGAACGCGATTCTCGACATCTCCATGTCCACGTCATCGGCCACGAAGATGTCGCGGACGTCAGTGAGCTGATTGCCGTCCCACGTACCGCGCAGGATCGAGTTGCTCGCCAACGGGAAGTCTTTTCCGTCCACGCTTTTTCCCATGCCGACGGGCTTGTGGTACGAGATGTAGATCCACTTGTTCTCGGCGAAGCGTGGATGCAGGGCGATGTCCATCAGGCCGGCCATCGTGCTGATCGAGACGACTTTCGGCGTGCCCTTGACCGGCTCGGGTTGCAGCACGCCGTTGCGCACCAGGCGCAGGCGTCCGACGCGCTCGGTAATGAGCATGTCGCCTGCCCCCAGCTGAGTCGAGGGGCTGCCAGGCAGAAACGCCACGCTCCACGGGTGGGACAGACCCTTCGTCACGACCGACACACGGATGCGGCGCTGCTCGTAGCTTTCGAAGTTGAACGGACCGTCGCCGAGTGGCGGGCTGTTATACGGTGCGACCTTCGGGCCAGGCGGCACGACTCCACGCATGTCGCGCACTTCCGGATATGGATATTTTTTCTTCGTCTGTTCCTGGGCGCGCGCGACCTGGATCGCCGCGACGACGGTGAGCACCAGCGCCGCGAAGACGACAACGCGACGCCACCAATGGGTTGGGTTCATGGAATCACTATACCGCTGGCGATGGCGGCCGCGTCGGTGCGAAGCGTCTAACGATTGTCGGTGCAAGTCGGCTGACGCGGGTCGGTGCGAGCGTTCTATCGCGTGTCGGTGCGAGTCCTCTGACGCATGTCGGTGCGAAGCGTCTGACGCGGGTCGGTGCAAGACATCTCACGCTTGTCGGTGCGAAGCGTCTGACGCGAGTCTGTGCAAGGCGTCTAACGCTTGTCGGTGCGAGTCTTCTTACGCGTTTCGGTGCGAGTCCTCTGACGCACGTCGGTGCGAACCAGCTATCGCTCCTCGGTGCAAATGTCTATCGCGAGTCGGTGCGAGGTGCGGGACTGTAGGTCCGGAGCAAACCGTGGGGAGTGTGTTGGCAAAGCTTGTTAGCCGGAGGCGAATGCTGAGGTGCGCGGATCAAGTCGGTTTGCGGAGCGACCTACGGTCTCGCACCTCGCTGACTGCAGGCTAATCCATCGGCACGGTGCCGGTGTATCGCAGGATGTAGAGCCCGCCCGTGAAGCGATCGTTCGCGTAGATCAATCCCTTCTCATCGACGATCGCGTGATTGATTTGAATCGTGCCGCTCGGATTCTTCGCTGGCGCTTCCGGAATGTAGAAGCCGATCTCTTCAATGTGCGGAGGCGCGCCGGGCACGCCCTTCGGCCCTTCGACGGCGCGGAAGATGCGCACACCACCGTTGAACCAGCTGGCAACCGTGGTGTTCTCGAGTCGCTTGTACAGCGGGCCAGGGAAGTTTGGATGGAGGTTGTGCGCGCCGAAGCGACCGCCTCGCGTGCACAACTCACCATCGTTTGGATGCAGCGGCGCCGTGCCGATGATGACCGGATGCGTCTCGTCCTGAATGTCGAGCAGCCACACGAGCTTGGGTGCGTCCTTGCAGTTGTCTTGCACGTCTTCGTCAGACGCCCACGCCAGCTTGCGCGCAAACATCGGTTGGAAGGTGTGCGTCCATGCGGGGAACGGCGGATGGAAGTCGACGCGGCTGATCACGCGCGGCGTGAACGTCTTCGCCGTGCCGGCCTTGACTGCTGCGAGACCCGAGATGTCGAAGATCATCGCGCCGGCGTCGATGTACGCCACATACGCACGGTCGGCACGATCCGGCCAGATCTCGATCTGATGCGTTCGATATCCATCGTCGAGCGGCGTGTGACGTGGCGGAAGACAACCGGGAAGACAGCGATCGCCTTTACGTATGCCGGGTAACCACCAGCGACCGACCTCTCGTGGTTGCCGCGGGTTGCGAAGATCGACGACGACCCAGATCTGATCGTCCTGCGGGTTGGTCGGATGAAAGTCCGGCATGCCGGTCGTGAGATGCGCGAACTCGCCATCAACGAACCACAGGTTGTGCACGCCGCGAGACTCGGGGCCAGAGGTATCGAAGAACGAGAGACTGAGATCATCGAGACTCTTCGCCGCTGAGACCTTCTTGATGTCGGAGACGTCGAGTACCCACATGCCCGCACGCTTGCCACCGGCCTTCGCCGCCTGATTGGCCACGGCAAGCACATTGCCCGACAGACCCAATGAGTTGCAGCGCGTGACGCCTGGTGTCGGTGAAGGCAGTTGATTCAGGAGGACCGGACTCTCAGGCTTGGTGACATCGATCACGCTGAGACATCGCTGCGGCGCTTCATGGGCGAGGTACAGGATGCGTTGCCCGTCGGGCAGTTGCTGGAGGGCAAGTCCCTCGCCACCATCGCCGAGCCCATTGAGATCGTTGTGGCCGACGAGCACCATGTTGCGCGATTCAGCCGTGCGTTGGGCCGTCAACGACGCACAGGCCAATACAAGGCACACGACCAGGAGCCGGACGTGAAGGGAAGTGCGCATGGCGGCGTATTCTACGCCCTTGGAGACGCGTGTCGGGACGCCAGCGTGACGACCGTTTCGATGTGCGGGGTGTGGGGAAACATGTCCACCGGCTGCATCGACTCGATGGCATATCCCTGCCGCACGATCAGCTGCAGATCGCGAGCAAGCGTCTCAGGATTACACGAGACATAGACAGCGGTCGCCGGGCGGATGCGCCCGAAGACCTGTTCAAGCACCACCGCCTCGCAGCCCTCACGTGGCGGATCGAGAATGACCGCCGGTACGGGCGTGCCGCGTCGTAGCCCATTGGCAAAGGTGGGAGTGAATGCGCTCACGGGTTTGGCGACGAATCGGCAGCGCTCCGCCGGAATGCGGCTGACGCGCAGGCTTGCCTCGCCGTCGGCGACGGCGGCATGACTGGCTTCGACAGCCGTGACGCGCTGACCACGCTTCGCGAGCGGAAGCGCGAAGAGGCCAGCTCCCGCATAGAGATCGAGCACGGGAACGTCAGTCGGCATGGCATCGAGCACGAGCCGCACGAGGATTTCCGCCGCTCTGACGTTCGTCTGAAAGAACGCCGTCGGTGACATCAGAAACGTCGCGCCACCCACCTCGTCGCGAAGCCGCTCGGTGCCGGTGATCCGCCGGGTCTCGGCACCAAAGATGTAGGCATCGCCGCGCGGGTGCACGTTCACATGAAAAGACGAGGGAGCCCACGCGGTAGAAAGTGCCTGTCGCGTCGCCGTCCGAAGCCGTTGATCGGTGTTGTCGGTGACCACAAGCGTCGCCATGGTTTCTCGTGTCGCGCCACTCACCCGAATGGCAATGCTCTTCAGGGTCGTGAGTCCGTGTCGCCCGCCGACCTTCGTATAGCCGTCGAACAGTCCAAACGCCACCGTGTTGCCTCGTTCGTCGTGCACAGGGCACTCGCGCACCGCCATCACGCGACGCGAGCCTCGCGCATAGTGGCCCATGATGAGACTGGAACCTCGATTGGACCCGAACACGAAATGGACCTTCTGACGGTAGTGCCAGGGATCCTCGAGTGGTGTTGCGGCAAGCATCGGGCGTGCCGCCGGCGCTGTGGGCACCGTCCGCTTCACGAGGCGATCCACCATCGCGGTCTTCAGCCGCAGTTGTTCGCCATACGCGATGTGCTGCCAGGCGCAGCCACCGCAGACGCCGAAATGCGAGCAGCCGGGTTGCACGCGATGCGGCGACGCACGCACGACCTCGAGAGCGGTCGCTGTACGGGGGCGTAAGCGATCGAACGACACGCGCACACGCTCGCCAGGCAAGGTGAAAGGAACGGTGATGATTTGGCCGCGATGACGTGCGACGCCGTCACCGGACGTGTTGAGCTGCTCGATGTCGAGAACGATCTCAGCCACACCAGGCTCTCTAATTTGACACAATAGCCGCACACGCTTTCAGGAGGAGTCTCGTGGCACTACGCCGCGGCGTCGCATTCGTGTTCGCCTTCATCGGTCTTGCCGTGCTTGTGTCGATGGCTGGCATCACCTTCATGTACTTCGCGATGTCGCGCGCGCCAGCCGTGCCCTCGTCGGCGACGCTCGTGCTCCGGCCAGGAGGCGATCTCCAGGAGGTCGTCCCCGACGATGTGGTCGGTCAGGTGTTCGGCAGGGAAGTGGACACCGTGCGCGGCTTCGTGGACAACCTGCAGAAGGCCAAACGCGATTCGCGCATCAAGACCGTCTTGCTGATGCCGTCGGGCCTGCAGCTGCCGTACTGGGCCAAGGTGCAGGAATTGCGCGATGCGATCGTTGACTTCCGCAAGTCGGGGAAACGGGTGGTCGCGTTTCTCGAATATGGCGGCGATCGCGAGTACTACTTGGCGAGTGCCGCTGACAAGGTCTACCTCCTCCCGAGCAGCCCGCTCGATCTGAGCGGCGTCGCCTCGTACGAGGTCTTCTTGCGCGGTGCATTCGACAAGGTCGGCGCATATCCCGACTTCATTCACATCGGTGACTACAAGTCCGCCGCCAATCAGCTCACCGAAAAGGGCTTCACAAAGGCGCATCGTGAGATGACCGAGTCGCTCAATCGCGACATGTTCGATCAGCTCGTTCGAGGGATCGCCGAAGGCCGTAAGAAGAGCGAGCAGGAGGTGCGCGCGCTGATCGATCAAGGGCCGTTCGTGCCCGAAGAAGCCCTTAAAGCGGGGCTGGTCGATGACCTCGCGTACGAGGACGAGCTCGACGATCGTGAGCCCACGCTCGGCGATCACGATAAGGACCGAATCAACGGTCAAAACTACCAGCGGATCACCCCGGCGTCGGTCGGCTTCCGTCCACGATCCCGGATCGCGCTGGTGTATGCCGTCGGAACGATTGCCTCGGGCAAGAGTACGTTCGACCCGCTCAACGGCACCGTCCTCGGATCGGAGACCTTGATCGAGCAGATCCGTGATGCGCGCGACGACGACAGCATCAAGGCCATCGTGCTGCGCGTCGATAGCCCTGGTGGATCGGCCCTGGCGTCGGACGTGATCTGGCGCGAGCTGATGATCACGCGCGACGCCGACAACTCCCGGCCGCTCATCGTCTCGATGTCGGACCTTGCCGCGTCGGGTGGCTATTACATCGCGATGGCCGGCGACAAGATCGTGGCGCAGCCAGGTACGCTGACGGGATCGATCGGCGTCTTCGGCGGCAAGATCGCGATCGGTGGAGCGCTCAACAAGGTCGGAGTCAACTACGACTCGGTCGTGTCTGGTCAGAATGCCAGCATCGATTCGCCGTTCACGCCATTCACGCCCTCGCAGCGCGTCAAGGTGCAGGACATGATGCAGAGCATCTACGACGACTTCGTCGAGAAGGCTGCCGAGTCCCGCAACACGACGCCCGAAAAAGTGCACGCAGTCGCCCAGGGTCGTGTCTGGACCGGTCAGCAAGCGCGCGAGCGCGGGTTGGTGGACGCGCTCGGCGGGCTCGATACTGCCGTCGCCATCGCGAAGGAACAGGCCAAGATTCCGAAGGACGAAGACGTCGAACTCGTCGTCTTCACCGGACGACGGACGCTCTATGAGGCGCTCTCGGAACAGTTCGGCGGAGGCGCAAGC
>AR_comb_assmDRAFT_10051269_pt1 | contig 15750 bp, 12 predicted proteins | sample ArasoioldDNA_FD_10543 | JGI IMG/M metagenome (IMG submission 10543) | reverse complement strand
GGCGTGCTGCTCGCCGGCTATGCCAGCAAGGCGGCGCAGGCGATGGGCGATCCCTATCTCCTGCCGTCGATCGCCGCCGTCGTGCTCGGCGGCACGTCGATCCTCGGCGGCCGCGGCTCCTATCTCGGCACCGTCGCCGGTGTCATCCTGATCACCCTGCTGCAGTCGATCCTGTCGGTGATGCAGATGGAGGAGTTCGGTCGCCAGGTGATCTACGGCGTCGTCATCATCGTGATGCTGCTGCTCTACGGCCGCGAGCGCCTGTTGCGTTGAGCGGACCCAGGGTTGACAGTGCGGGGGCGCATCCCTATTTTCCGCCCTCCATTGCGAAGCGAGCGCGTCCGAGGCCTGCCATGAAAGTCGTCAACTCATTGAAATCGGCCAAGAAACGGCACAAGGACAGCCGCATCGTGCGCCGCAAGGGCCGGGTCTACGTCATCAACAAGACCAATCCGCGCTTCAAGGCCCGCCAGGGCTAGCGCCGGCGGCTGCGGCCGCCCATTGGGTCTATCGAAAGGGCGGCCCCGGGCCGCCCTTGTTGCATCTATTGACCGGCTGCGCGCCGCAACACAGATTGCGGACAGGAGGTCGCAGCCCATGCGCATGCCGGTTCCCGACCGCGATGTCATCGCCCGCCGCGCCGCCATCGCCGCCGATCTCCGGCGAATTGTGCCGGGCGAGGGCGTGATCGCCGATGAGGACGAGCGCCGCGTCTATGAGTCCGACGGACTGACGGCCTATCGCGAGCTGCCGCTGCTGACGGTGCTGCCGAGCGACACCGAGCAGGTGTCGCGCGTGTTGCGCTATTGCAGCGAGCATAAGCTGAAGGTGGTGCCACGCGGCGCCGGCACATCGCTCTCGGGCGGCGCCCTGCCACTCGCCGATGGCATCCTGCTCGGCCTCGGCAAGTTCAACCGCATCCTCGATATCGATTTCGCCAACCGCTGCGTCGTGGCGCAGCCCGGCGTAACCAACCTCGCCATCACCCACGCCGTGCAGCACGAGGGCTTCTACTATGCCCCCGATCCCTCGAGCCAGATCGCCTGCACTATCGGCGGCAACGTGGCCGAGAACTCCGGCGGCGTGCACTGCCTGAAATACGGCGTCACCACCAACAATGTGCTCGGGCTGGAGATCGTGCTGATCGACGGCACGGTGGTCAGGCTCGGCGGCAAGCATCTGGATTCCGAGGGCTATGATCTCCTGGGCCTGCTGAACGGCTCGGAGGGGCTGCTCGGCGTCATCACGGAGGTGACCGTGCGCATCCTGAAGAAGCCGGCGACGGCGCGCGCGCTCCTCATCGGCTTCCCCTCGAACGAGAGCGCCGGCGATTGCGTCGCTGCCGTCATCGGCGCCGGCATCATTCCCGGCGGCATGGAGATGATGGACAAGCCGGCCATCCGCGCTGCCGAAGAGTTCGTCCATGCCGGCTATCCGCTCGACGTCGAGGCGCTGCTCATCGTAGAGCTCGACGGTCCCCAGGCCGAGGTCGATCATCTCATCGCCCGGGTCGACGAGATCGCGCGCGGCTGCGGCGCGGTCTCCTGCCGTGCCAGCCGGAGCGAGGAGGAGCGCCTGCAATTCTGGGCTGGCCGCAAGGCCGCCTTCCCTGCGGTGGGTCGCATCTCGCCCGACTACTACTGCATGGACGGCACTATCCCGCGCGCGCAATTGCCGAAGGTGCTGCGTCGGATGGGCGAGCTGTCGGCGCGCCACGGCCTGCGCGTCGCCAACGTGTTTCATGCCGGCGACGGCAATCTTCACCCGCTGATTCTCTACGACGCCAACAAGCCGGGCGAGCTGGAGAAGGCGGAGGCTTTCGGCTCCGATATTCTGCGCCTGTGCGTCGAGGTCGGCGGCGTGCTCACCGGCGAGCACGGCGTCGGCGTGGAAAAGCGCGACCTGATGCCGACCATGTTCAACGCGGTCGATCTCGCTCACCAGGAGCGCGTGAAGTGCGCGTTCGACCCCAACGGCCTCCTCAACCCCGGCAAGGTCTTCCCCGAACTCCACCGCTGCGCCGAGCTCGGCAAGATGCACATCCACCGCGGCAACGTCCCGCACCCAGACCTTCCAAGGTTTTGAGCCGCAGATGAACGCGGATGAACGCGGACGCATTTTTTCATTGTCATCGCCGGGCTTGACCCGGCGATCCATTTCTCCACTTGACGACTGGTGCGGACGCAAGATGGATGCCCGGGTCAAGCCCGGGCATGACAATCAAAGAGGACCGCGCTCACTCTCCGCAATCATCCGCGTTCATCTGCGTTCATCTCGGCTCGCCTCCTATGTCCGACGCACTGAAGCCGACCACGCCGGCTGAGGTCGTGGATGCGGTCGCTCAGGCGGTCGCCGACGAGGCGCCGCTCGAGATCGTCGGCCAGGGCAGCAAGCGCGGACTGGGGCGGCCGGTGCAGGCGGCACGGCAGCTCGGCCTCTCCGGCCTCGCCGGCATCACGCTCTACGAACCCAACGAGCTCGTGCTGACCTGTGGCGCCGGCACGCCGCTTGCGGAGATCGAGGCGGCGCTCAGGGAAAATAATCAGCAGCTCGCCTTCGAGCCCGCGGATCTCGCGCCGCTCTATGCGGGTGCTTCGGGCGCCGGCACCATCGGCGGCGCGCTCTCCTGCAATCTCGCGGGTCCGCGCCGCCTCAAGGCCGGCGCGGCGCGCGATCATTTCCTGGGCTTCAAGGCGGTGAGCGGCCGCGGCGAAGCCTTCCAGGCCGGCGGCCGCGTGGTCAAGAACGTCACCGGCTACGACCTTTGCAAGCTAATGGCCGGCGCCCACGGCACGCTCGCGGTGCTGACGGAGGTGACGATCAAGGTGCTGCCGGCGCCGGAGAAATCGCGCACCGTGCTGATCTATGGCCTCGACGACCGGAGCGCGGTCCGGGCGCTGAGTCGGGCCCTCAACAGCCCGCACGAAGCCTCCGGCGCCGCGCATCTGCCGGCGGCTGTCGCCGCGCGCTCGACGGTCGATTTCGTCGCCGGCAGCGGCCGCGCCGTCACCGCCATCCGGGTCGAGGGACCCGGGCCCTCGGTCGAGCACCGCTGTGAATCGCTTCGCCGCGAACTGCAGGATGTCGGCCCCACTGAGGAGCTGCATTCCATGCGCTCGTCGCTGCTGTGGCGCGAGGTCCGCGACACCGCCCCGCTCCTGCCCGATGCCGCCAGCCTCATCTGGCGCCTCTCTGTCCCGCCCGCCGCGGGAGCGCAGGTGATCGCCGACATCTATCCTCCGCCGCGCAGCGGGGGAGGGCAGGGCGGGGGTCGCGCTACAAGCCGGGCGGTGGAATACTACTTGGACTGGGGCGGCGGCCTGGTCTGGCTCGCACTGCCGCCGAGCGACGATGCCTCCGCCGCATTCGTGCGCGCCGCCGTCGCCCGCCATGGCGGCCACGCTACGCTGCTCCGCGCGCCGGACGCCACGCGCCTCGCCGTGCCCGTGTTCGAGCCGCAGTCCGAGTCACTTGCGGCGCTCGCCCGTCGCGTCAAATACGCCTTCGACCCCCGCCGCGTCCTTAATCCTGGTCGGATGGCGGCCGATCTATGAGTTTGCGCAGCCGAGCAACCGGATGCGGCGCCGCTCCAGACCGGTGATCATCGCGTTCGCTGTCAGTCCGATCGCGGCGTCCGCGGCGTCGGCGGTCTGGGCGTTCGCCTTGGGCGAGTTCCTCGGTGGGTTCCACAATGGGTTCAGCGTCGGCACGAATGCAGCGATCATGTTTGTGCTGTCGCTGCTGGCTGCATACCTGGCTGCTGCCGTCCTCGGCGTGCCCGGCTACCTTCTGTTCCGTCGTGTCGGCTGGGTGCGTCGACGGCATTGGTTTCTGCTTGGAACCGTCATTGGCTACGCGGCGATCGGTCAGATTCTCATCGTGGGGATCCTTGCCAGCGCCCAGGTTCGCGATCAATGGGCATATGGCGCCCTTGGCACCGTGGTACTCGGTGCCCCGTCGGCGTTGGTGATGGGCCTCGTCTTCACTTGGCTGATCCGGCGCACCGGGCCGGACATCGACAGGATCGCCGCTACGTTCGATTGACCCACGTCAGCTGTGATTCCCGGTGATGCTGCCGTCCGCGAAGCGCCGGAACAGGATCGGCTTCCTATGGGGGGTGCGGCGGTCGAAGTCGCAGGCGAAGCGGAAGGGCTGGTCGAGCGGCAGGTCGAGCGCCGCCGGCTGCAGGTCGATGCGCCCCACGCCCCGGGCGGGTACGCTGTAATCCGCGCGAAAGGTCGCCGGCGACTCGCCGAAGCCGCCGAGTTCGACGCGCCCGGCCAGCTTCGAGCCGCAGGCGTTGACCACGAACACGCTGTAGGCCTCGACCGCGGCGAGACGTTCGATCACCGGCGATTCCCAGCGGCAGGGCGAGTAGGGCACGCCGCGCCGCTGGAAACCCTTGTGGGAATGCAGGATCTGCGGCGCCGCCGCGCCCTGCGCCTTCGGTACGAACAGAGTCATGAACTGCGGCGCCGTCTGCCCGAGGAAGGCGATGCCGTCGATGGCGGCCGCGTCATACTCGGCCTCGATGGTGAACAGGCCGTGGGAGTCGAGCGGCGCGCCCACCAGTTCCGCGAGCGGCCGCTGCAATGCCTGCTTGCGGCCGACGCGATGGCGGCCGCTGCCGAGCCGCTTGCCGCTGCGATCGTAGGCCGTGGCGATGACGGTGATGCCGATGTCGGCGTCGAGCAGGTAGAACGTAAGGTAGTTGACGAAGGCGACCTCGGTCGTGAAGTCGGCGTCGGCGCGGTAGAGCTGCACCAGCGGCCCGCGGATGGCCGGTCCCAGCAGCTTCGGCTGCGCGATTTTGGCGCGATAGCCGAGGCGCTCGAGTTCGCGGCCGGCCTTGACCCAGGCCTTGCCCAGCCGGACGCGCAGGTCGGTCGCAGCCGTCATGTCGGCGCCAGGGCGCGCGCGTAGAACGGCCCGCGGATGGCCGGATGGCTGATACCCGTCACGTAGTAGTAGGGCGGCAGCGAATGCTCGAAGCCGAGGGCGCCCGTGCGCTTGTTGCGGATGACCGTGAAGATCGAGAATTGGCTGGCGCCGCCCCGGCAATGGGCGATCACGCCGCCGGCAAGCGCCGTCGCGGGCACGCCGCGAGCAGCCAGGCTCGCCTCGACCGGATGGAGATGGCCGCTGTTGTAGGGCACGTCGAGATCGGCGGCCGCCAGTCGCTCGCCGCGGAAGTTGTAATAGTCGACGTGCAGGCGATTGACGCCGCCGCCGTCACCGACGCCCTTCAGATTGACGAACAATGTGTAGTTCTCGAACTCCGGCCCGAATTTGTGATAGTGCGTCAGGCCGATGATCGGCATGAATTTGTAGCCGGCCGGCCGAAACGGCACGAAGCTCGTGAGCACACAGCCATAGCGCCCGTCGGCCGCGCGCGCCAGGAACTGGCCCTCGACCTCCTCAGCCATGCGCGGCCCCAGCCAGGGCGCGTCCTCGGGCGCGTGCAGATACTCCACCGCGATCAGGTCTTCGCCGGCGTTCGATGCCGCGAGGCCCGCTTCCCATTCCCGCTGCCAGACCTCGACGCAGGGCCGCCGCGGGTCGGCCGCCACTTCGAGTTGATGCACCGCCCGTCCGTTGCGATAGACATGGACGCGCACGGGGAGCGCGCGCGCCGCGCCGCTGCCGTTGGGCGGCGCGACCAACGTCGGCACGGTCAGCCCCACCTCCCGGTCCAATTGCCGCAGCGTCGAGATCAGGAATCGTTTCGGAAAGACTCCGACCGGCGTCGCCTTCTTGCGAATCGGCCTCATGCGGCCTGACTAACACAGGCAGACCGGGCGCTCAAGGACGCGCGGCGCCGCGTCGAAACGCGGCGCTTTGCCCAGCGCCGATTCGGCGACTATCCTCAATCTCGTCGGCCCATACATCGCTGTGGCCCAGAGCAGTTTTTCGATGCAAACCTCCTTCACCCTCGCCCAACTCAACGATCCCGACGTAGCGGAATCCGAGAAGATCCTGCGGGCCTGTGTGCATTGCGGCTTCTGCACCGCCACCTGCCCGACTTATGTCCTGCTGGGCGACGAACTCGACAGTCCGCGCGGGCGCATCTACCTCATCAAGGACATGCTGGAGAACAGCAAGCCGGCCACGGCCAAGGTCGTGAAGCATATCGATCGTTGCCTCTCCTGCCTCTCCTGCATGACCACCTGCCCGTCGGGCGTGCACTACATGCATCTTGTCGACCACGCCCGCCGGCATATCGAGCGGACCTTCCACCGCCCGCGCGTTGAACGCTGGCTGCGCAGCCTGCTGACGGCCGTCCTGCCCAAGCCGGGACTTTTCCGCCTCGCCCTCGTCGCGGCCCGGCTGGGCAGGCCGCTGGCGCCGCTGCTCCCGGCGCGGCTGCGGCCGCTGCTGGCGCTGGCGCCGCGTGCGATTCCGGCGCCGTCGACCGTCGATCGGCCGCAGGTGTTTCCGGCCGAGGGCGCGCGCCGGAAGCGGGTCGCGCTGCTCAGCGGTTGCGTCCAGACCGTCGTAGCGCCGGAGATCAACGAGGCGACGATCCGGCTGCTCCGGCGACATGGCGTCGAGGTCGTGGTGGCCGCTGGCGCCGGCTGCTGCGGCGCGCTCGCCCATCACATGGGGAAGGAGGCGCCGGCGCTGGCCGCCGCGCGTGCGACCATCGCGGCCTGGAGCCGCGAGCTCGACGGCGCTGGCCTGGACGCCATCATCGTCAATGCTTCCGGCTGCGGCACGACGATCAAGGACTACGGCTTCATGTTCCGCGAGGATCCGCTATGGGCGGTGCGCGCCGAGCGCGTGTCCGGGCTGGCGCGCGACATCACGGAGTTCCTGAGCGAGATCGGCCTGGCGCCGGCGGCCACTGCCACCGGCCTCACGATCGCCTATCATTCCGCCTGCTCCATGCAGCACGGCCAGAAGATCACGGCGCAGCCGAAGGCGCTGCTGGCGGCGGCCGGCTTCAGCGTGCGCGACGTGCCGGAAGGGCATCTCTGCTGCGGCTCGGCCGGCACCTACAACCTGCTGCAGCCGGAGCTGGCCGGCGCCTTGCGCGAGCGCAAGCTTCGCAACATCGCGGCGACGCGGCCCGATGCGGTCGCCACCGGCAATATCGGCTGCATCGCCCAGCTCGCGCCCGCGGCGGCCGTGCCGGTCCTGCATACCGTCGAGTTGTTGGACTGGGCCACCGGCGGACCGCGGCCGGCCAAGTTGAACGCCCACGTTTAGCCAAGACTTATCACGGCTTAACCAAATAAAAACAGAATATTAACCGCGAGGCTTAACGCATTATTGGCTTAAGATAGTGTAAATTGCTTCGGTTCGCTGTCGCTGCGCGACGAGGATGATGGTTGGGTCTCTCCTCGCGCGCGGCCGGCGGCCAAGGGGAAACGAGAACGGCGGCGAGTGGAAGAGCGGAGAGCCTCATCATGCAAGCGCAGGCCCAGGTATCCATCCTGAAGCGGGCGACCGAAGAACAATCCTTGTCGGAATACGTTCAGCGCCTCGGCGCGCACAGCGAGCGCGGCTGGGCGCTCCATATCCATCTCTCGAAGCTGGGCCCGCGCTCGCGCAACGAGAACCTGGTGTTCGCGCTCGACATGTTCCGCGCGCTGGTCAACCAGTTCTCGGGCCGCGTCTTCATGCTGCGCAGCTCCGACGTGATCTGCGTCCTGAAGGACAGCCGCATCGCCGAGATCAAGGCCGCGCTCCGCCGGATCCAGATGCTGTTCCACGACGATCCGCTGTTCCATCTGGAGCATGACGGCGAATCGAAGTTCTCCACCACCTACAACCTCAACGAGTCCCTGCCGCAGTTCCAGGCGCTGGTCGAGTCGCTGCTGAGCGAGCCGGCCGCCAAGCCGGATGCGCCGGCGACGCCGAGCGCGCCGGAGCAGGCGCCGCCCGTCGAGGCCGCGCCGCTCGATCTCGGCCGCTACGCCGCCATCGTCAACACCGTCGCCACGGTCGATCTCGCTCGTTTCGTACGCCATCAGCCGGCATGCCTTATCACCGAGGACCGCACGATCGTGCCGGTGTTCGAGGAGGTCTATACCTCGATTCCCGATCTCGAGCGCGCGCTCGGCCCGGGCACGCGGCTCACCGCCGATCGCTGGCTGTTCCAGCACATGACCAAGGCGCTCGACCGCCGCACCCTGCAGATGCTGACGGCCAAGAGCGCGCCGGCGGCCGCCGACGAGCAGACCATGGCGGCGTTGCGCGCGCGCCTGCTCGGCGCCGGCAACTTCTCCATCAACCTCAACGTCGGCAGCGTGCTGTCGCCGGAGTTCCAGGCCTTCGACGCCAGCGTCAGCAGCATGATCCGCGGCACGGTGGTGCTGGAGTTCCACAAGATCGACGTGTTCGCCGACCTCGGCAGCTTCCTCTATGTGCGCGACTTCGCGCGCAAGCGCGGCTACCGCATCTGCCTCGACGGCCTGTCGCACCTCTCGCTGCCGTTCATGGACCGCGGCGATCTCGGCGTCGACCTCATGAAGATCTACTGGACCAACGACATGCCGGACGACCGCATGCATATCCGCAAGCTGGTGGAGCATGCCGGCGAGCACCGCGTCATCCTCTGCCGCTGTGACACCGACCAGGCCATCGAATACGGCCGCTCGATCGGCATCACGCTCTTCCAGGGCAAGCAGGTGGATACGATGATGGGCGGCCAGGCCAAGGCACCGTCCTTCCTCTGGTCGTTCTCGGCCCCGGTGAACGCGCACCACTGAGCATTGAACAGAGTTCTCGCTGGGGTTGGAGCGACCGGCCAGTCTATTTGCGTTTGGGCCGGTCCTTCAGGCGATAGACGAACTTCAAGCCCGACCACACCTCGTCGACCGCGCAGACCTTCACGTCGACGAGGCCGTGATCGAGGCCGACCGCGCGCACCACGGTCTCCGTCAGATCGGTCGGGCGCTTGGCCGCCTTCTTCGGCCAGCATACCCAGAGCGCGCCCGCCGGATGGAGCAGGGCCTGGGCTTTGCAGAATTCCTTGGCGAGCGGGCGGCGCCACTCCGCGAACTGCAGCACCACGTCGGTGCCGCCGCGATGGCCGCGACAGACGACGACGTCATCCGGCAGCGGCTTCAGCAGCGATGGAAAATCGTCGGGCGCGGTGCGCAGGGTCACGCGATGCCCGGGCCTGATGCCGAGCTTCCGCACGAGCGGCGTCCCGGAATAGCCCACCATGGCCGCTAGGACTGCGTGAGACCGGCGAGGGCGTGTCGCAACACGTCGACCGAGCGCTCGAAGACCATGGTCTTCCAGTTGTCGGCCGCCGGATAGAAGGCGGCGCGGATCTGCGCCTTGATGTCGCGGGCTGCGCGGGCGCGCAGGTCGCCATGGGCATGCAGCCAGTTGTCCGCGCGTATCGCATCGAACATCTCCCGCAGCGGAAGCGTTCCATATTCCAGCGTGATGCCCGCGACCTCCGCCTGCGGCAGACCGCGCTGCACGCCCAGCGTGATGTCGCCGCTCACCGGCACCGAGGAAGACGAGCCGTCGTCGGTCGAGGTCGCCTCACTGCCGAACCACGCATTCACGCGCGCGAAGGCCGGTTCGCCGGCGATGTGATTGTTCATGATCTCGCCGACGCCGTAGGGGCCGAGGCCGGTATGCAGGTCGATGAACGCCACTTGCCGCACCTGGCCGGCATGGGTGCGCAGCAGCTCGGCCAAGGTGCGATTCGACCAGGTCTCGCTGCGTCCCCCGTAGTACACGCCCTCGGCGTGGCCGTATTGGCCGGTGCTTATCGCGGCTTGCAACGCCATCATACCGTGCTCCTGCGCATAGTCTATCAAGATGCGGTCGGCGGCCCCGAGCGCGGCATCGCTCCATTCGCGCGGACAGATCGCGTGCTTCAGCGCCTCGTAGCCCGCATTGTCCGGATAGCCGGCGCCGTGAGCGACGAAGTTGCGATTGAGGTCGACATTGTCCTCGGTCACCCGCCGCTGCCAGGCAAAGCCGTGGGGGTTGATGGCGTGGGTCAGCAGCAGCGCGGTATGGGGCGGCAGCTCGCGATGCAGTCCGTGCTGCAGCCAACCGATCTGAATACCGGAGCCGCAGAACCCCTCGACGCCGTGCGTTCCCGATTGCGCGTAGACGAGCCGCGTCGCCGCGCGCGGCCCGATCCACGCCGCGTCCGTCGAGAGCGCCTCGTCGCCGCTGACGGGCGCGATGCCGGTGCTCTCGCAGATCGCATCGGCGGGGGCGGCCGCCGCATTGTGAAAGCTGGAGATCGCTCCGCCGGCCTCGCGCGCGGCGGCGCGGAACTTGGCGCGCGCCTCGGCGTAGCTGTTCGAGAAACTTCCGGCGATGGACATCGGGGGTCGGGTTCCAGAGGCTGGATCGCCATCAAGCATTCACGGCTTTGTGTCCGCGGGCAAGCGCAAAACCTGTTGGCAGCGCGCCGCCGTCCGCTCTACGCTGGCAGCATGAAGCGTGCCGTTTCGATTGGATTCGCGGTCGTTTTTGCCATGGCGACATGGGCGTCCGGCGGCGCGCGCGCGGACCAGAAGGACCCGCGGCTCGATGCGCTGTTCACGGAGCTCCAGAAGGTCACGGGCACGCTGCAGGCGCGCACGATCACGGAGCAGATCTGGGCGATCTGGACGACGTCGGACAATCCCGAGGTCAACCGCCTGATGGGCGAAGGCGTCGACGCGATGTCGTCGCAAGACTACAAGACCGCTCTTGCCGACTTCACCAAGATGATCGGAATCGCGCCCGACTTCGCGGAGGGCTGGAACAAGCGCGCGACCGTGCTGTGGCTGCTCAATGACTACGAGGGGTCGATGGCCGACGTCGACAAGACGCTGGCGCTCGAGCCGCGCCACTTCGGCGCCCTGTGGGGCCTCGGCGTCATGGATGCGGCGCTCGAGCATGACGAAGAGGCGGTCGCCGCCTTCGAGAAGGCACTCGCCGTCAACCCTCACATGGACGGCGTGCGAGAGCAGATCGAAGCGCTGAAGAAGCGGATCAAGGAAAAGCAGATCTAGCCGACGCGCGCGACCATGACCTCGGTCCCGTGCACGGCCGTGCTCTCGCCCATGTCGGTCTTGCGGCCGGCGTTCAGCAGGTTGACGTTGGCGCGCCCGGGCGTGAGTTTCGGCCAACGGCTCTTGCGGGCGAGCGCCACGCCGGCCGGCATCATCGGCGCGATGCAGGCGCTCATGGTCAGCCTTCCCGTCTCGTTGCTCAGCTCGACGCTGTCGCCGTCGGCGATGCCGCGTGCGGCGGCGTCTTCGGGATGCAGCACCACGGTTGCCAGTCCCAGCTTCTCGCCGATCTTCGGGTCGTTGCCGTAGCTGCTGTTCATCAGCCACGACGTCGCCGGCGACAGCAGCCGCAGTCGCCCGCCTTCCGGGCGGGCATCGGCAAGCGGCAGGGGCGTGCGGGGGTGGCCGTCGGCCGCGGCCCTGGCCGAGGCTATCTCGATCTTGCCGCTCGGGGTCGGAAACTTCAGATCGGCGAACTGGATCAGCGGCTCCGGCCACAGTTCGATCGTGCCGGCCTGCGCCAGCGCCGCGAAGCCGCCGGCGACACCGGCACCCTCCAGCAGCTTCCGGAGAATCTCGGCGTCGGTTTCGTACAGCTCCGGCTCGGTATAACCCATGGCGCGCGCCAATCGGCGGAAGATCTCCTGGTTCGGCAGGGAGTCGCCGAGCGGCTCCATCACCTTCACCTGGGCCGAGAGCGTCATGTGGAAGTAGCCCGATACCAGATCGTCGAACTCCAGGAAGCCGGCAGCCGGCAGCACGATATCGGCGAGGTCGGCGCTGTCGGTCTGGAAGGCGTCGACCACCACCGTGAACAGGTCCTCGCGCTCCAGCGCCTGGCGCAGCCGCGCCTGCTGGGGGTTGGAGGCGGCGATATTGATGTTCCAGCAGAAGAGCGCGCGCGCCTGCGCGGAATCCTCGAGCGTGGCGGCCAGGTCCATCTGGCTCACGCTGCGCGCGGGCTCGCGGCGCAGCTTCGGCGCGGTGATGGTGCTTTCCCTGATGCCCTTGCGGCCGCTGCCGTTGAGGTAATAGAAGCCGGCGCCGGGCTTGCCGATGTTGCCGGTCGCCGCCGGCAGCAGGGCGCAGGCCCGCATGACATTGCCCCCCATGGGCTGCCGTTGCAGGCCCTGGCCGAGCCACAAGAGCGAGGGGCCGCGGCCGTAGCTGCGCGCCGCCGCCTCGATCAGCCGCGCCGGCACGCCGGTCTGCCGCTCGCCCCAGGCGGGCGTGCATTCGGCCAATCCCGGCTCGACCTCGTCCCAGCCGATGCTGTGGCGGGAAAGGAACGTGCGGTCGAGCAGGCCCTCGCGATCGATCACATGCAGCATCGCGAAGGCGAGCGCCGCGTCGCTGCCCGGGAACGGCTGCAGATGGAGGTCGGCGGCCTCGGCAGTGCCATGGCGCACGGGGTCGACCACGATCTTGGTGCCGCGCGCCTCCTTGAACCAGTGCTTGTGAGCGTGCGGGCCCGAGGCGGACGGATTGACGCCCCACAGCAGCAGGCAGCCGGCGTCGCGGGCGCTGCGCGGGTCGAACCCTGTGACCGCGCTGCCGTACATGTAGTCGAGCGCGACTTGGCCGGCCATGTTGCAGATGCTGTCGGGCACCACTTCGCTGGCGCCGAGCCGGCCGAAGAAGCGCAACGGGAAGCCGCCGGCGATCTTGGCGCACGTGCCTGTGTAGTGGGTGTGCCAGATCGGCGCCGGCCCATGCTGCGCGACGATGGCCTGTAGGCGCGCGGCGATGGTCGCCAGCGCCGTATCCCAGGTGACCGGCTCGAACCGCCCCTCGCCCTTGCGGCCGGTCCGGCGCAGCGGATGAGCCAGGCGGGCATTGGGATCGCGCCAGACGCCGTTGTAGGCGATGGCGCACTTGCCGCACAGGGCGCCGCGGCTGACGGGGTGGTCGGGGTCGCCGAGCACCTTTGCAACCACGCCGCCGCGTTTCACGACCAGGACGCCGCAGGTGTCGTAGCAGTCGCGCGGACAGGTGGTGCGGACGGTGGTCTTGTTCTCGCTCATCGGCGCATGCGATCAGGTGAATTGCTGCAATAGCTTAGTCCGCTTCTTCAGCGGACGTTAACCACTTCCTTGCAGGTTGGCCCATCGGTACAGGCATGGCTTGAATGTGAATGAACGATCACTTACATTAGATCGGCACGGTCGGTTTGACGGAGGATTATCGTGGATGGGTTGGTAGTCCTGTTCGGGCTCGGCCTCGTGGCCGCCATCATCGGCGTACCGATCGCGGCGTTCGTCGCGTTGTCGCGCACCGGCAGACTCCAGCGTGCCCTCGCGGAGCTCGAGCGGCAGGTCCAGCGGCTCCGCAGCGATGCGCAGGCGCTGCAACTCCGATTGGATGCCGCCCCAGAACAGACGAAGGCCGCCGCTGCGCCTGGGGCCGCGGCCCCCGTTCCACCGCTCCCGGTCGTGCCAGATACGATGCCGGAGGAGGCCGAGGCCGGACCAACGCCCGCAGTCCCGCAACCGGCAATCCCGCCGGTAGCCGAGGTAGAGGTCGCTCCGCCGATCCCGGCGCCCGCAGTCACGCCGCCGTTGCCTCTGCCATTCACTCCAGTTCCTGCGACCGCTGAATCGAAGGGCGGTGTCTGGTGGCCCGGGGAGATTGAAGCCGCTCCACCGATCCCGGTGGTGGCGGCTGCAGAGACATCCGCTCCCCCGCCATCCCCGACAGTCGCCGAGTCAGCACCGGTCCTGGAGCCTGCGCCGACCGCCGACGCCGCGGCGGCGGTCGTTGACGAGAAACCGGTATCAATGGGCAGCGAGATTGCGCGCCAGCAGCGGCTGGCATCGATGCCGCAAGCGGCCGTCGATGTTGCCGGACTCGAGGAGCGCCTCGGCGCTCGACTCTTCATCTGGATCGGGGGCATCGCGCTCGCGCTCGCGGGCGCGTTCCTCGTCAAATACTCCATCGATCAAGGCTGGCTCGGGCCGGCCGTGCGCTGTGCGTTCGGCGTGGCGCTCGGCGTCGCACTGCTCGGCGGCGGCGAATGGATGCGGTCGCGCGAGGGTCGCATCGCCCAGTCGCTGTCCGCGGCCGGCGTCGCGGTGCTCTACGCCAGCCTCTTTGCCAGCATCAGGCTCTATCATCTTATCGATCCGGCCTTCGGCTTCCTGGCGCTTGCCGGCCTCACGGCCGGCGCCATCGCGCTGGCGCTGCGGCAAGGTCAATTCGTCGCTCTGCTCGGCCTGGCCGGCGGCTTCGTGACGCCGCTCATCGTCCACAGCGACGAGCCCCACGCCCTTGTGCTGTTCGCGTATCTCTTCGCCATCCAGTTCGGCAGCCAGGTGCTGATGCGCCGGCGCGGCTGGTGGTGGCCATCGGCGATTGCGGTCGCCGGCGGCTTCCTGTGGGTCGCCGGCTGGATCAGCGCCGTGCCGCGCGACTGGAGCAACGACGTCTGGCTGGCGGTGTTCCTGCTGGCCACGAGTGCGGCCGCGGCGTGGACGCAACGCGCGCGGTCCGTGCCGGAACGCCTCGAGAGCTGGACTCCCGCCGACTGGCAGGGCCCGACAACCCACGCCCTCGCTCTCGTCGCCATGACCGGGCTGGTGGCTGCCGCCGGCTACGATCTCAATGGCTGGCTTTTCTTCGGCCTGCTCGCGGCCGGACAGCTGGTGCTGGCCCGACTCCGCGTCGAGCAGGAGCCACTTGCGGCGCTCGGTGCTGCGCTGGCCGCCTTGCTGCTGGTCGGGTGGCCGATCGCGACCGTCGCCCTCAGCGCCGACACCAGCCGCTTCGTCGGCGTCGCCCTCTCCATCGGTGCGCTATTCGCGTGCGGCGGCTTCGGCGCTCTCTGGGGCGCCCGCCAGCCCGTGCGCTGGGCGCTCTTGTCTGTCCTGAGCACGGTCGCCGTCTTCCTCATCGCCTATGCGCGGTTGCGAGGCATCGCTGAGCTGCCGTCCTGGGGTCTGATCAGCCTCCTCCTCGCCGCGCCCGCCGCGGTGGCGGCCGCAGCCGTCGCGCGGCGACGCGCCGTCAGCCGCGGCTACGAGGAGTCGCTCGGCGTCTATGCGCTGGCCGCCAGCGGCTTCATCGCCTTCGCGATCCCGCTGGAGCTGGAGCATGCCTGGATCGCCGTCGGTTGGGCGCTGCTGCTGCCGGCGATCGCCTGGATCGAGTCGCGCCTGCACATCGCCTGGTTCCGATACGCGGCCTGGGTCGCAGCCGGTCTGGTATTGGCGCGGCTGTTGCCGGGGCCGTGGGTCGTCGGCTTCGAGACCGGCGCGTCGCCGATCTTCAACTGGCTGCTCTATGGCTACGGCGTTCCGCTCGTGGCCTTCGGCGGCGCAGCGTGGCAGTTCCGCCGCGAGCGCGACGATGCGCTCGTCACCGTCCTCGAGGCCGGCACCGTCGCCATCGGGTTCCTGCTGGTGACCCTGGAGCTTCATCACTATTTCCAGGGCGGTCTGGTCTACCGCTTCGATCTCGGCCTGGTGCAGGTCACCGGCTTTGCGGTCGCCTGGCTGCTGATCGCGCTTGGGCTTGCGCGCGCCGCCCGGCTCGATCCGCGACCGGCGCGCGTGTGGGGCATGCGCATCGTCACGGGCCTCGCCGTGGTCATGCTGGTCGGCGGCTCGCTCATGGCCGTCAATCCGCTGATCGCGTCCGAACCCGTGGGCAGCTTGCCGCTCCTGAACTGGCTGGCCTTCGCCTATGCGCTGCCGGCGCTGTTGCTGGTCGGCATCGCCCGTGAGATCGAACGGTCGGCGGAGCCGGGTCTCGCGATCTGGCTGCAGGGCCT
>AR_comb_assmDRAFT_10270878_pt1 | contig 15763 bp, 14 predicted proteins | sample ArasoioldDNA_FD_10543 | JGI IMG/M metagenome (IMG submission 10543) | reverse complement strand
CCACCGAGGGTACGGACTTCGATATTGTTGGCATAGCTGAGCAACATCTGTACCGTCTCCTCTGACCCGATCACCCTCCTGTCGATAAGAAAAGGCTCGAGCAGGTTATGCACGCCGAGGCCTTTGAGAAAGGCGAGTGCAAATGCTAGTATCGGTACAAGCGATAGCAGGGTGCTGTAGGTTAGGGCCGAGGCGCGCAGCAGGCCCTGGTGTTCAAACCAAAAGCCGCGCACGACAATGAGGATAACCCGCAGGGGGTAGATACCGACGGTCCCCAGGCGTGAGGCTACTGCCAGGTCGGTGCGCCAGATATCGCGCCCGATAAAGAGGCGGAGGCGCTGATACAGCGCCAGGAGGTCCGTCAAGAAAGCCATTATACGTGCCACGACATGGATATCCTACTTGCTCCGCTGTTCCTGTGCCGCCGCACCGTCATCGACGAGGATGAGCACTTCCGCCAGCATCCCCGCCCGCCAGCCAGGATCAGGGCTGTCGAGGGAAATTTTCACAGGGACTTTTTGTTCCCGCCGGGTAAAAAAACGCTCCGGTGGCAAGCCGGAGATTTCTGACGCTGTCGTCGGGTTAATGCGTACCACCCGCCCCCGGAAGGGTTTGCCGCGCCCCAGCACACTCGTTTTGAAGGCATCGACCCAGATATCCACAGAACGTCCGACGCGCACTCGACTGATGTCCGATTCCCAGACATTGGCTTCGATCCAGCGCGTTTCAGGGTCATGAATAATGAGCAGGGGAGGATTGGCGGCATCGCCCCGTACCAGGCTGCCTGGCTCGACATTGCGTTGCCCGACGACCCCATCGACCGGGCTGCGAATGATGGTTTTCGCTAGTTTGAGACGTGCCGTCTCGACTTGTGCCTGGGCTTCTTTATAGCGGGCATCCAACACCTTGAGACGCTGCTCGCGCAGTTCCACCATGCGCAAGTTCGTGCGGGCGGCCTCGAGCACCGCGCGCTGCTCCTTCACTTCGGCCTGCTGGCGCTGCAGGTCTTTTTCGTGGACCCGAATCATTTGTGGTGAGTCGCCGGCAGGATAGTGCTCCTGGGCCTGGCGCACCTGTTCCTGCGCTACGGTCAGGCGTGCCCGCGCCCGTTCAGAGGCCGTGTGCGCTGCGTCCAGGCGGTCCTGGGAGACAATCCCCTCCTCGGCCAGACTGCGCATGCGCTGCAGGTTCGCCTCAGCATCACGCACGGCAGTGTCTTGTTCCCGCAGATTGGCACGGACGGCTTCCAGGCTGGCGCCATGCTCACGCAGCATCTTGTCCGTACGGTCGCGCTGCACCTCGAGCAGGACTTCGGCGCGACGGGAGGCGCTCTCTTTCGTCTCCAGGACGGCTTGCGCCCGCGCCATCTCGTTTTTCGCCTGTTGCAGAGCGAGCGGGAGTTCGAGGCGTAGCTCATCGATCTGCTGCTGGATACCTTCTGCTATTGCTTCGGCCCGGCGCATTTCCGCCTGGAGGTCATCAGGGACAAGGCGTACTATGATCTGGTCTCTCTGGACCCGCTCTCCCTCTCTGACCAGCACTTCCAGCACCTCAGCCGTGACGCCGGCCTTGATGGGATAGGCATCCATCTTGATCTGTGCATCGTTGGTGTACACGTTGATCAGGCGGTCGATGAGGAGAAACTCCTGCAAAGCCAGGCGGGTAAACCAAATGGCACCCACCACTAGGACGACAGCAGCCATGAGTAAATATGGACGCTCCACAGCACGCCGTATCAGTGCCACCAGCGGCAAACGCCTCCTGGCTTTGTCTGCCACGGACCTTGATTCCTTCTGTGTGCTCTCGAGCCTGGGCCCCTGCGGGGCCTGTGAAGAGACCTGGCCAGCCATGCACTATTCCTCGCTTTCCTGTTCCTCGTGCGTCTCCTCAGGGGTGGCACGCAATAAGAAATAGAACACAATAACAAAGCTTCCGAGAAAGACCACACCCCCGAGGAGCACGAGGAAGAGTCCCCCCACATGCACGTGCTCCCCATTGGCATAGGCTGGTTGCAGAAAAACGAGCAGCAAGGCAATACTGACAATCGTACTGGCGCGTCCACTACGCCGCATAAAATAGGTGTCCTGCCCTCTCGCTCTCTGCCTCTGTACTGTTCGTTCCACGACGCGCGCACTAGCGTATCATGCCGTACCAGGGAGTGCAATTTTGGCTAGTGGGCTATTTTGACAAACCTTCCTGTGCTTCCAGCAAGCCGAGGAGATACAAATAGTCCACTACGCGGGGCAACATGTTCAGGCGGGCTCCTAGCGTTGGTTGAGGCGCTCCTGCAGCACCTTCGTTTACGCCGCCAGCATCTGCGACTCGGTGCGCAGCACCTGGGGCAGGGCTGTGCCGATCTCGCTGCGTGTCACCAAGCCAGGCATGGCACACACCAGGAATACGACCTCACCGGCCTGGCGGCCCTTTTAGCGCCCTAGGCTGCTGGAGGGAAAACGCCCCGAGCAGAGGCCGACTGCATGGCGGTGGCGAGCAGAGTATACGCGGCGCTCCAGGCGGCGCACGTCTCCTCCGTCCACTGCGCACCCAGGGCTTGTTCAAGGGTCCAGAGCAGCGCGGCCTCCACGGTGTCATAGTCCCGCGCACGGACGCCATAGCCGACGTGCCGTTGGCCTAAGGCCTGCAGGGGCCCTACGAGCGTGTCGGGGTGGTCCAGGCCATCAATGGCTAAGGCGAGCATGCGCATCAACATCGCGCCTTGCTGCTGCATATTCCCCGTAAACAGAAAGCGGAGACTGGGATCTAGGGTGAACAGCCGTGTATAAAACAGGGTTGCGGCGGTCGCCGCGATGGGACGAATATGGGCAAAGGTACTCTGGACCAGGCTGATGTGCTCTGGAGTCATGACTTGCTCCTCGGGAAAGGCTTCGTGCCGTGCTCGGGCTGCGGTGCTCATTCCGGCTGCTGCCCCCAGCTTGTGGCCTCTACAAAGAGGCTGGGGGCCAGCCGCCTACCGTCCGTAGCCAGCGGAGAGATACAACTTTCATGCCACGTGGGAAACATGCTGGCCTCAGGTCCGGTCGGGCGCCTGAGATCTACGCCTGCTGTGTCCGCCTCGGCTACAACATGTCCCAAAGGCGGGCGCGGTGTTATCACCAGGATATTATGGAAGCGATAGAAGAGTCCCATTATAGAGTTAACGAGCAGGTATGGCCCATGTAGCAGCCTGAGGCGCATGAAAGCCTCTGCGGCACCCCCTTGTATGGTGTGACTCCTCTACCCAAGTGCGGATCTGCGGCGCAAGAAGGACCACGGGCGAGCCGAGGCGTTGCTGCTGGCGTGGTATGGGCGCCAGGCTCGTCAGGAACGAATGCCGTGCCAGCCGCGTCACGCCTCGTCGTTAGACCTATCTCTAGGCTGACAGTGGCTTGCAAAGCGCAGGCGAGGGCTGTGCTGGCTTTCAGTCAGGGATGACGCTGGTGTAATGCGTATGAGGCCGCTCAGAAGGACTTAGAAAGCGCCTGAGCGCTAGCACCTCTGTCATCCCTAGCGCTGTGTATGGCGCATGCGCCAAGGGCGCCGGGGGCGGAGTCCCATCGGGGGGCCGCGCCCCCGGCCCCATCGTCTCACACTGTGGCACGCCCCAGCGAACGCATGCTTAGCGCCGCGCCTCTGCTCAAGCTGGGTGCCGGCGCGACCCTCCCATGGTCCCAAGATCATCGGAGGGCATGCAGATCACGAAGACGACGAGGACGAACGTTGGCGTCATGGAGACGGGGACGGGGGCTGGAGCTGGCTCTCCGCTGGCACTGGAAACGGGTTACCCAGCACAACAGCCCCGCCCCGCCCCCGGTTCTGCGCCTGGCATTGCTTGACGCAGTTGGTGGCTGGGGGCGCGACCTCGGTCGCGTCCTCGCCCGTCACCCAGCCCATGCGCCCGCCACTTGCCACGCTCCATTGCGAAATGCCGCCGCAGTGAAGCACCGTCGCAAGAGTGCCGTCCCTTTTGAGGATTTTGTTCACGCACTGCCCTGGTGACGGCAGGACGCGCGTGGCGACCTGCGGGCTGTCTCGGCCCACGAACCTGGCCGAGACGTCGTTACCGGTGTTGATGCGCGGTGCGACGGTGATCAACTGGTTCGCGCCAGCGCTGTTCGTGAAGGGCACGACATCACCTTCCCGGGCCCGGAAATTCGGGTTGTCGTAGTAGAAGATACCCTCCGCCAGAATGTGGGTATACACGGTGGGGGCCCCATCGTCTCGCTCGACCTCCATCTGGAAGACGCCTCCCGTGGCGCAGTCCTTGGCCTGGATCTTCATGGACAGGCCGGGGCCTTCGCGCTCGATGACGATGTCATCGCCGCTGAGGTCGACCAGCACGTCACTGGTCAGGGCAAGGTCCCCGTGATCGGGGGTCTTCTCGGCGAAGACCACGGTGCGCTTCCCGCCGGTGAGGTCTTGTGGGTTCGGCGCGCCCGTGAACGTCCAGTTCTTGATCCCGAAGGAGGCCGAGACGACCAGGAACTCGACGTACCGGCCCTCCACAAGGAACGTCTGACCGAGGTTACCGGCCGGGATGATGGTTTCCCCATCGGCGCTGACCTCACGCCCATCATTCAGTCCCTTGATCACGAAGCTGCCCCCCTCGCAACCAGACGCTGTCGCTGCATTGGCCGGCACCGCCAGTGGCAACAACGCCAGCCCGACTGCGAGGAGCAGTGCCGCACTGGCACGCCAGAAGACCCGTGAGAGGTCATGCATATTTCCCTCCTTATCTCGGATGTTGCCCCACGCGAGGTGGGATCTAGGGTGACCCTGAGAAATCACTGCGATAAGCCTTGGTCTCCTGCAAGGCTTCGAAAGGGCTAGGCATATTGCGTGCCAAAGAGGCAGCAATCCTCCTATCTCCCTGAATACACAGTGTCACTTTTTTGTTGTGGCTGTGTGCTAGATTGAGAATAGACCGCAGACGGTGGGGGATTTGCCCCAGGGCGAGGGGATTTGCCCAGGGGAGTGGGCATCTTTGCGTCAGGTTCCCTCTGCCAGAGCCACCGCGAACACCATCCATACCTCCACTAGAGGTCGCCCCCACTAAGGATGGCCCTGAGGCACGGCTCCAGGAAGCCTACCTTGGCGGGGCGCAGCTCCAGAAAGCCAACCTTGGAGAGGCACAAAACCTCACTCAAGACCAGATAAACAGGGCTTGTGTCGACGAGGCCATGATACTCCCACAAGGTCTGACAAAGCCTGCTCCATGTCCCACACCCAAGCCATGAGCGTGGTAACATAGGCCATGTATCACGGCTCCATTCAGGAACTTCGAGGCACGCAGCCAACCGTGCATTGATTGTTAGACTGCGTGTGTGTGCATGCGGTGCTGGCACTCGTGCAGCCCTGGAGCACTGTCTAAAAACGGGCGGATACTGGCGGCTCTGCGGCAATGGCGGGCTGGCATGCTGCACGCCTGACACCGTCAAGCACGCGGGCCAGCCGCAGGCAGAAGGGCATGGACCCTCAGCAGATAATGCTGTGGGTCGTGGCGGGGTACTCATCAGTTCTTGGAGCTGGTGAATGTCGTTGGTACTAAGCCTGCGTGGAGAACCTGTCGAACCGGTACATCCAGTAACAAAAGATAAGTACAATGGCCACTTCGCAAGCCTAGACGAGGGTGGCTGTGTGGAATGCCCTAGCTCTTGGGAGGCAGTTATACTATCCCGGGCCTGGCAAGCCGAGATAAACATGCCCATGTTCAAAATAACATAAGCACGATTCGGGCTCATCCCCGACATTAGCCTGGAGTTCCCTGATCTATCGGTAGATTAGGGCAGGTACGCTCACAGGGAGGGGCAAAGCCTACAAACTGATACCATTCCTCCAATGTCAGATTTCGCCGCACCTTCTTACAGACCAGATTCTCAGGGTGTACTACCCAGGCCGTATGGTCTTGTCCCAACTGCCTGAGACCAGGCGCTGCCCGTCCGTACTGAAGGCCACTGACCAGACACCATCCTCATGCCCCCGCACGCTATGGCTAAAGTAGGAGGTGCGCAACACCGTCCGTAGTGTCTCATCCACTTGGTCCAGTACATTCCCCCGGCTCTTCTCGTTAAAGAGATAGGCCTGGCGTGCCAAGAGGGCCGCTTGCTCGTCTTGCTGATATTGCTCTTGTTGACGGAGGGCCCGGACCACAAGTGCTGGCGCGAGCGCACTGAGATGTAATCGTTGCTGTTCTCTTGCAGCTGCTTGAGCCTTGTCCGCGGCTTGTAACGCCTGATTGCGCTGCGACCAAGCCCATAGGGCCAAAACGATCATGCACAGAAGGCCACCCACCAGTCCGAGGGTGATACACGGTCGCAGCCGCTCGCGTGCTCTCTGCAGTCGCTCGCGCAAGGCGCCACTCACTTGGATAAAGCGCCGTTCGGCCGGGCTGAGCTCCTCTGGCCGCGCGGTCAGCCACTGTTCGGCCTCGACGAGGAGCGCCCCGCGTAACAGGCTGTCTGCATCACGTCCTGCGTGTTCCCAGTCGGCGAGGTCTGTGCGAAGTCGTTGCCGCCAGAGTAAGAACTCCCGATCTGCGTCCAGCCACCCCCGCAAGCGTGCCCAGGTGCGGATGAGCGCTTCCTGGGCGACCTCCACGGTATCCTCGCCAGTGGCGTGGTTGTGGTCTATCACCACCAATCTGGCGTCGGCCAACTTGTGCACGATGGGGTGCACGGCCTCTCCCACTTCAGTGAAGGTCGCTCGACGTCGGGTATCCTCGGTCTGCTCCCCTGGACGGACCAACTGCAGAAAGACTCGGCGGGTGGCGTCCTGCTCCACAGGCGTCAGCTGCTGAAACACGTCTTCCGCCCGGCGGGCGATGCCCCCCTGCACTTTGCCCATCGCCTCATACGCGGCGTGGAGTAACTGACCCCCATGGCGCTTGTCCCATAACTCCGTCAGGGCAAACCCCAAGAGGGGCAGGTTCCCAGGTGCCTCCCCGACATCCTCCACAATCCGCTCGACCAGCCTCGGCTCGAATGTCAGCCCCACCTTCCGGACGGGCGCTTCCACCGCCCGCTCCAGTTCCTCCCGGGTGATCGGCCCCACGTTGACCACGGCGTCCTGCAGCCGGTCAGTGAGGGGACGGTAAGCCAACGCATGACCAAAGAAGTCCCCTCGCAGGGTGCACACCACAGAGAGGGCCTCCACTGCCGTGGCCTCCAGCACCTCGTCCAGGAACCGGCGACGCGTCGTCTCCTGGTGACAAAGGGTGTAGAGTTCTTCCCACTGGTCGACCACGAGCAGCAGGCGGTTGGTCCCAGGCTGTTTCTCAAGCACACGGGCAACCACATCCCGCAGGAGCACGTGCCCCTCAGCCAAGGAACGGCCCAGTGTCCCAACCTCTACCAGCCGCTTGGTCTCCGTCATCTCTGGCTCCAACAGGGGGAGCAGCGCTGCGGCCAGCGTATGGAAGGGACGATCCCCGGGGACCATGGAGGCGATGTCCCACACGCGTCCACTGGCTCCACGCCGCACAAGGGGTACCAGCCCGGCCCGCACCACCGACGATTTGCCACTGCCCGACGCCCCCACCACCGCTACCAGTGGGTGCCGTGCCACCACCTCTGCCAGCCGGGCCGTACAGGCCTCCCGACCGAAGAAGAACGGGGCGTCCTCCTCCCGAAACGGGCGCAGACTCCGATAGGGACAGACCGTCGCGAGCGTTGCGTGCAGCCGCTCCTGCAGGTCAGGACCAGGAGGCTCTCCGCACACTGCCGCAGTCAGGACCGCGAGCGGCAGGGGATCCTCCAACCCAGCACGTAGGTCGACCCAGGTGTTGAGGGAGAGGAATCCCAGGGCAGGGTCGGCACCTGGCAGGAGGACGGGAATGACAGGAAAGTCGGGTGTGTGTGCCTGCTGGGTGACGGCCAGGTCTCTCTCCCGTTGCTGCCAGGGGCCCATCCCCTGGGGGCCAAGGAAGATCGCCACGGCGCGGCAGGTGTCGAGAATCTCTTCCAGCACTTGCGGCCAGGGGCGGCCTGGCACCAGATACCAGCGGTCTAGGAAGATACGCAGCCCGCGGTCCTTAAGGGAGCGGGCAATGGCCTCTACCGTGGCGTGCTCGCGCCAGTGGTAGCTGAGAAAAACGTCATACGTAATGCCAGCGTCCCTCATCGTACCCTCTCCCACCCCCTGACCCAGGTCGTCACCAGTGGTGTGAGTATCTTACAAAGTGGCTCATGGTGGATTCAAGGGGCTGAGGTGACCAGGAACTCCATGAGCGCATGCAGCGCCGCTTTCCCTTGCTTTCTGGCATGATCCAGATGGCGCACAAGCGCGGCCTGGTGAGCTTGATTGTCGACTGGACCTCCAAGAATACCGAGCGGTCCCTGGCGCATGCGGTGGCGACTCGCAGGATGGATGCCACTTGAAGAAAGTGGCGATGCCACGCCAGCCAACCCGACCCGCCAGGTCATGCCTCACTTCCACTGCGTCGCCCTGCCCAGGACCAAGGCTGGGGTCTGACGCGATGGAGAGGTATGGCTCTGGTCGCAGTCGAAACGTTGAGCAACAGCGAGTAGCCGCCATCGGGGGCAGGGCACCGACTCTGCCCCCGCACCGCGTCAACTTCTGATAAGCCCGTGTATATTGTCCATGGCACCCCTGCTAGCGCTCATGGGCGCCGCTGCGCACATCTGCTGTGCCAGCGATCACCAGGCGTGTGGTGCGCTGGCTTTGTTGAGGGAGAGACGCCGCCTGCCTGCTCCAGAGGTATTGACCCGGAAGGTGGCAAAGTGGGGCCAGCCTCGGTGCACTGCAAGCCTGGAAATAATTCTTATCCCGCCACAGCTTATTGGCATCCGAAATTTTCCCATAGGCACAAGGACGGCATGCTATAATCGTCCACAATGCATCCTTTTCTCTGTCGAAGTGCACAGCCCTGTCAAACGGTAGTCGTCTCGTGCGCCCCGTGGGACAGAGAGCCGCTAGCGAAGCTCTGCGTGTAGATTACGTCACCTCCTTGTCATAGTGAAGAAAAAGGGAGGAAACCCTCCGATGAAAGACATTCTGAAAATGCTCATTGAGAAGTTTTTTTCTATACGCATACTCACTGCTCTTCTCTGTGGCCTCGTGACTTCTTTACTGCTCATTTTGAGTGTTGGCACTCTCGCAGGAGCCTATAAGTTTCAAAAAGAACCCCCATGGTTAGTTATTACACCAGTTTATGAAGAGAAAAACTCCATAGCAACTCAGAGCAAAAGCGATAATGCGATTGTGAAGTCCATTGAAGTAATGGGAATGCGGTTTTCAGCTATTACATTATTCATCATCACTTTTGTTTTCTTAACGATTCTAATATATATATTTATCAAGAGTGAGAGGGAGGATATATTTACGCCGGTACGAAAGAGATTGAGAGGCCATTGGAGAGTGGAATACGAATATTGGGATTTTGATACAAGCGGCAATGAAATTATTAAGAACAAAGCAGAAGAATTTGATATAAAAATAGACGATATAACACAAAAGCTTTTTATATTAGCTAAAAATACAGAAGATGATATGTATGAAAGTAGTTCTGCAAAAATAACCGATATTGGTATAAATACAACATGTCATCCAAAGAGACTTACCTATTATCATGAATTCATGGTACCTCTGAAGGCGCAGGTAAGAGAGATCTTAAAAGACCAACAAAATGAAATAAAGATCCCAGTTTTTTGTGTCCTGTATTTTCCTGAGGATGATGGTGATCAGGAATTAAAATTTCTCCAAGGCACCTGGTATGATTTGCAAGGAATACACACGCAATTGCGTGAACAGTGGGCGCGACAGCATGGGCTTCCAGTCGATGAGCACCTCCCGCAAATGGGGAAGATGAGCTTTTCTCGGCCTTGATCACCACGTCGGCCACTGGCAGCCACGCAGCATAAGGGCCAGCCCTTTCAACATGGTCATCTCTGCGCAAGGAGCTTCGCAGTCGAGACGTGCTTGCCACTCTGATATGGCATCCGCTCAGGGGGCTTCTTCTTGGGACCGCGAGGATGCTTCTGATATCTCGATAGGTTCACCGACGACGCCAACTCACGCAACGCGTTGGCAAACTCCTTATCAGACAGCGCGCGGAAGAGCGCCCAACGTGGTGCGGGAATCGCAATCATCATGCCGTCGTAGGTTCGGCTAATTTCCAAGGCCAGAGAATAGCCCGAGACCTCCTCATGGACCTGCTGACGGCCATGGACACTGCGGAGGGCAGCTTTGATGAGCGACACCGCGTTGTACGCCAACAACGCCAGGCAAAAGGTAAACAACGCCGCTTTGGGATAGCCCAACGTATTGATCTCGCATGCCAGCGTCGTGGTGATCTCAAAGAAAGCTCGCTCGATGCTCCACCGCTTGCCATAGAGCCGTGCCAGTTGTGCGGCAGAGGCCCTGGGGAGCGGCACATTGGAAAGGATGGGCAGGGTGGTGTCACCGTCGCGGGTCGGCTCCTGGAGCTTGAGCGTAATGCGACGCACTCGCATCGGCTCCCCGCTCTCAGGCTCGCGCACAAGCAGCGCCTGTTCGTATACCGGGCCGCTGCGCGTAGTGCCCTTGCGCGTGGCACGCCCAAGGAGTTCGCCTTGTCACTGACCGTGCTGACGGACGACGAACGCCGCGCCCAGGCGGGCCATGCCAAACATCAGCCCAAGGGTACAAAAGTTGCGATCCTCGATCCAGAGTTGCTCCTCACCGACGTGGTGGAGCACCTGCGCAATCAAGCGACGCTCCTGTGCATGCCCATCTTCGCTCAGAAAGACATCCGTAATCAACATGCGCTGGTGGTCCAACACCACCAGTGCTTGGCCAGGGAGGGGCGCCGCCCAGGTGCCGCGTAATGCCTTGAGGCGATGCTCGGTCGACGATAAATGATTGCCATCGAGCACCTTGATCTGATAGCCGGGCACCCACCGCGGGTGGCTGGCCCGCAAGGCCTTGACCACTGGCTCTACGAGTGCGGCGGAATCGCGTACCAAGGCTGCAGACACGCCCGTTTCGACGCGATCGAGTTTGTTGGACAGGGCGGTGGTCGACACCCCCATGGTACTTTTGTTGGCCTGGTAGGCGGCATGGACGGTGGGATGCACCCCAAGCACGACTTCACACATCAATTGCACCAGCGAGGAAAACAGTAACTCGCGGGTATACTGTCGCTCGGCGGTCCGGGCCAACAGCGCATCGAGGCGTTGCGCATCCAAGAGCCTCTCCAAGCTGGCTCGGGCCATGACACAAATGGGGCGCTCCTTGACGAAGGGGGCAAAGATTGTGTCGAGCAACATGGTTGTCATCTCCAGGTGCGTGGCGTGTGACCTCTCAAACGAGACGACAATGTAGCTCAGTAAGGGGCCATGTTGAAAGGGCTGGGCCTCAGCCCTTGAACACCTTGTTCCTTCGAAAGTGCGGTACGTCTGCGTCGTACAGAAGCAAGAGGAGGGGGCCAACGCCATGATCCAAGTCCTTTGCTCGCATGCCACTGACTTCTCCGATACGTGATTTCAGCAAGCATTCATGGACATTGCCGGCTGATGCCCTATGAAAGTGCTTCCCACTCAAGAGGTTAGGAACACGCGCCTCGCATTGTTGGGGAGAAAGGGTGTGTCCACCGGCGTTGCGTTACGCCAGCGCGTCTAGCAGTGCCTTCGCCTCTTGCAGGTCAGCGGTGTCAAAGCCCTCGGTGAACCAGTTATACACAGGGGCGAGCAGATCATGGGCTTCCTGGCGCTTTCCCTGACTTTGCCAGAGTCGAGCCAGGCTGGTGGCTGTTCGTAACTCGAAAGACTTGGCTTGTTGATTTTGGGCTACCGTAATGGCTTGCTGGAAACAGTTCTCCGCTTCAGCCTGATTGTCTGAGGACAGTTGGAGCAGGAGTTCGCCTTTGAGGCGATAGCATTCGCATTCGTACCACCGTGCTCCGGTGGTGTCCGTGAGCGTGAGCGCCTCTGTGATCAATGTGAGTCCTGCTTCTGGTTGCCCCATAATGCCATGGGCGTCGGCGAGGAGCGCGAGATAATGCGGTCGTGATAACGCTGCGCCTGTGGAACCATAGTCCATCATGCCTTGGGTGATCTGCGTGAGCCCTGTCTGCGTCCGTCCCTGCTGTGCGAGCGCCCAGCCGCACAGGATAGCACCCTGTGCCCTCCAGAACGGAAAACCCTGTTCCTTCGCGAGGCTGATGGCAGCTTCGGCGCATGCTTGGGCAGCACGCACCTCGCGACGGAGCTGAGGGAGGGTAGCCGCACCAAGCAAGGCATAGCCCAAGCTGAAGGGGTGCACCACCTGCTGCGCCAGGGTCACCGCCTCCTGGATCTGCGCCAACCCTTGATCAGGATAGCCCAGGAGCCACAGCGTCCTGGCAGCAGCGCTGTGGCAAATCACCCCAGCGTCTTCCCCATACAGGAAGGTAGAGGTGCGCGGCTGCTGGGGATCGTAGAGTGCCATGCCCTGTGTAAAGTGTGTGTGCGCATCCGCGACCGCTGCCAAGTAGTATAACGTCCTCCCCAAGACCGCATGCGCCACCAGGAGCATGGTAGAGTCTTGGGTTTGCTGCCCTAGCGTCAGGAGCTGCTCACCCAGGGCGTGTGCCGTCTGAAGTTCGGCGCGCGCCAGAGCATAATTCCACAGTCCACGTAACACGGGGAAAAGTCGTTGCGGGTCTTCGAGGTGTTGGCAGAGTTGTCGGGCGTAAGTGAAAGTCTGTCCGACTTCAGGAGCCGAATAGCCTTTCGTGGCAAGCAGCGATGCTCCTAGGGCGATATGCATATCCACTTCGTGCCGGACACGCTGAGGTGTCTCGGGCAACATCTTGAGCAACGCCAGCCCGTGACGGAGATGAGCAATGGCTTCCACATGAGCTGAGCGTTGGAGGGCGCTTTGACCAGCTTTCTGCCAATAGCCAACAGCCTGTTCCATGAGACCTGCTTCCGTACAGTGATGCGCCAGCAGTTCTGGCTGCGCTACTGTAGTCTCGGGAAAGTGGGCTTCGAGCACCTGGGCAATACGCTTGTGATACTGCTGTCGCGTACTCTTTAACAACGATTCGTAGGCAGCGTCCTGAATGAGTGCGTGCTTAAACATGTAGGTCGCTTGGGGTGGCACTCCTCGTTGGTACACAATCTCTGCCTCGACCAACCTCCCCAGCTCATGCTGTAACATCACCTCGTCCACTTGCGAAACCGCTTGGAGCAACTCGTAAGAAAACTGACGCCCGAGGACCGCGGCATATTGGGCAACCGCTTTCGCTGTGACCAGACGATCCAGCCTTGCCATGAGTGCATCGTGCAGGGTTGCTGGAATCGCGAGCGTGGAGAACGCCCCGGTGAGTTCGTAGTGAGCACCGAGTGCTGTGAGCTGTCCTGATTCCAGAATGGCTTTCGTGATTTCTTCCACAAACAAGGGGACCCCATCCGTCTTGGCAAGAATCTGCTGGAGCACCTCGGTTGGGAAGGTTTTCCCATCGGTCATCCGTGTGACGATTTGTTCCACCTGGGCATGGGATAAGCGATTGACCGTGCTCTCTGTCAGATAGGAGCGGTGACTCCAAGAAGGTTGGAACGTGGGACGACAGGTTAAGACCGTCAATATGGAGGTCGTTGGTATCTGCTCGATCACCAGGTGCAACAATTCGAGGGTTGTCGGGTCAGTCCAGTGTAAATCCTCGACGATGAAGAGTAGAGACTGATGTTCAGCAAGTTCCAGGAGGATGGCGACCATAGTTTCCAGGGTCTTTTGGCGTTGCCGTTGGGGTGAAAGTGCCAACGGAGCATAGCAGTCCTCGGGGAGAGGCAGGGAGAGCAAAGGCGCAAACAGTGGGACAGATTCCTCCAAAGGCAGTCTGTACTGGTTCAGCACATGTTCAAGTTTCCCTAACTTCTCATCGGGAGTATCCTCAGCGTGCAACCGCAACATGCGTTGGAACAAATCCGTGAGAGGAAACAGCTCCGTGTTTTGGTAGTACTCTGAACTCCGACATTCCCAGCGCATATGCGGTTCGTGGGCGATATGCTCTTTGAGTACTTGGACCAAACGACTCTTCCCAATCCCTGCTTCGCCCGATAAGAGCACGACTTGTCCATGTCCTGCCTTGGCTTGCTCCCACCGTTCTAGGAGAAGTGCGACTTCCGACTCTCGACCGACCAGTGGGGTCAGTCCTCTGGTCACCGCCACATCGAGACGCCCCCTGGCTCCACTTTCCTGGAGAACTCGGTATACCTGGAGAGGCTGTGCTACCCCTCTGAGTGTCTGTTCCCCTAACGCCTGGCACTCGAAATAGCCTTGGACTAACCGGTAGGTGGCTTCACTGACAGCCATGGTATTGGGTGCAGCCAGTCCCTGGATTCTGGCGGCGACATTGGGGGGCTCTCCAAGGGCAAGCTGCTCGTGTTTTCCACCTCCGCCCATCGCCCCAACAACGACTAACCCGGTGTGTATCCCGAGCCTGAGAGCCAGGGTGATGCCTTGTTCTGGCTCCAGCCTCTTATGCAGGTCTCCCATGGCAGTGAGGATACCCAACCCAGCCCGTACCGCACGTTGTGCATCATCCTCATGTGCCTGGGGATAGCCGAAGTACACCAGGAGTCCATCCCCGAGGAGTTGAGCAATGTATCCATCGAAGCGGGTGATGACTGCTGAGCAGACTCGTTGATACGCATGCACCACGTCCCGGTACTCTTCGGGGTCGAGTTGGGCAGAGAGTTTCGTAGAGTCCACCAGGTCACAGAACATGACGGTGAGTTGTCACCGTTCGGCGTCATGCGTGGACGGGGTCGTTGAGGTACCATCCGCCTGTGGCGCCGGGGCCTCCTGAGAGACAGAGGGCTGGAAAGGCTGCAGCGCTGGGAGAGGGGGTGTCGGGAACACAGCGGCCCCCCCTGTCCACACCATGCCTTGCTCGTCCTCGCTGATCACTTCCCCGTGCGCATAGCGGAGCTCTGCGAGGAGATCACCCAGGGTGTCATCATCGAGCTGAGACTGGCGTTGAAGCAGGCGATACGTGACGCGCCCCCGGCGCTGGAGCAGGGCGATCGCCTGATCGAGGATCTCTTCAAAGGTCATCAGGGCATATCACTACAGCGACATTTGTATTTGACTTGAGTGCAGCACCTCCGTACGCTCCTCCTGCGCCCTTATGTATCAGCAGGAGGCCACCGATGTTACCAGCGTGTCGGACTGCCGGCGAAGGCTTTGCCATTCCCTCGTTTGACGTTGTCCCCCGCGATGTGGAAGGGTTCATGGAGGAACTGTGGGCGTTCCAATCCGTCTTCCACGATTGTTTCGCGCGGAGTGAACCCCGCGCCTATTTCTTTGACTCTATGGTGGGTCAGTGCAGTCGGCTGGAACGGAAGTCCAGTGCGCCGATGGCGCTCCACGTCGAGGGCGGCCCTGTGCGTGGCATGCAACGGTTTCTCAGTGATGTCAGCTGGGATGACGAGCAGATGCTGTGGAACTACCATGAGCTGGTGGCGGCAGAGATGGGCGACCCCGATGGGGTGCTGATGTGCGATGAGACCGGCTTTGTCAAAAAGGGGCAGGACTCTGTGGGGGGCGCGCGGCAGTACTGGGGTCCCCTCGGCAAGGTGGAGCATGGTCAGGTCGGGGGCTTCGCGGGCTATGCCTCGCGCCAGGGCTATGCCCTCGTGGACAAGCGGTTGTTCCTGCCCGAGATATGGTTTACCGACGCGTAGGCCACCCGACGGACCAAGTGCAACCTCCCCAAGGAACTGACCTTGCAGAGGGTGCGTTCCCATTTTTCCGATCAGGCTGCCAGCAAAGCACGGTGTGAAGT
>AR_comb_assmDRAFT_10066106_pt1 | contig 15763 bp, 9 predicted proteins | sample ArasoioldDNA_FD_10543 | JGI IMG/M metagenome (IMG submission 10543) | reverse complement strand
TGGGTAAAATAACCACCCAGCTCGCGGATCATCTTGTGCCCGGTGCCTTTCGCGCCGAACCCGGAGCCCTCCATTACCTTTGACTTTTTGAACTCGGGTCGGTGTTCTAAAACCATGTCGAGATTCGAGTTAAATCCGCCCGTAGCGACTACGACGGTCTTACTGTGAATCTCGATCGTTTCGTTCTTGCTATTCGTTGCCGTCAGGCCACAGACGCGGCCATCTTTTATGAGTAACTGACCTGCTGTCGTAGACATCAAAATCTTGATATTGGGCAACGATTCGGCGGTTTTGATAAACGCCGTCATCAAGCCCAGGCCGTTATTGTCCGGTCGATGCCAGCGGAGCACGCGATTACCCTCCTGAAATTTCATGTCCACCCATTTCGCGCCACAACTTTCGGCCCAATGATAAAGATCGTAGAGGGTATGCTCGAGATAAAATCTTGCCCACACTTCATCCGCGGCGCCCTGGCCCCACTTGATCCAGTCTTCGAAGGCGAGATCCGGAGTATCTTCGATGCCTTGTGCTTTTTGTAGAGGCGTTCCGACAATGCAGCAGCCGCCGCCCGAAATAGCGGCGGTTCCACCGCACGAATCAGCTTGTTCTAAGACCACGGCCTTGCCCCCGGCCCGGGCGACCTCGATGGCCGCCGGAATTCCCGCGCCACCGCCGCCGATGATTGCGACATCAACCTCGAGAATAGAACTAGCCATGACTTGCTCCTCCGAAGATCTCAATGACCGACCGTTTAACACCAATGTCAAGGCGCGGTCAACCAGTCCGGTCCTACTTGTTTTGCAGAAATTTCTCTAGCGGGGGTCCTTTGACTTCGCCTGGTTTCCAGCTTCAGCGGCAGGTGGCAATTCTCATTACAATCGCGATAAGATTTGTTAACATCCTTGCACCGAAGGTAGCGTCGCAAATTTGTCGGGCTTAAATGTTTCGTTGGGCCCCGGCCCAGACCGTTGCGTCGCAGTTCTTGAACCGATGGCGGATATTTTCCTCAGCTATGCCAATGAAGACCGGGAGAAGGCGCGCGCCGTCGCGGGCCTTCTCGAATCCGCGGGTTGCACGGTTTGGTGGGACCGGCGCATCCCCGCCGGTCGTACCTGGCGTTCGATGATCGAAGAAGCGCTGCGTGACATGCGCTGCATGGTTGTGCTGTGGTCGACTCATTCGGTGGGGAGCGATTGGGTCAAGGAAGAAGCGGAGGAGGCGCGTGCCCTGGGACGGCTCATTCCGGTACTGATAGAACCCGTCAAACCGCCGGTTGGCTTTCGCAGTATTCAAGCGGCGGATCTCACCGACTGGGACGGCTCGAAGGATTCCCTTGGAGCCCGGCAACTGATCGCCGATCTCGAATCGCTGATGGGAAAATCGCCGTCGCGAAAGCTTTCCGACTTTGAGGAAGTACCTAGAGAAAAACAGCCGATTCCAGAGCCCAGCATAGAGGGAACGCACGCAGTCGATAGATCGACCGAAGAAAGCTCCAGGCTTTCGGCACGGCCGTCGATTCGGCGGATGGGTTCAACATCAATAGTGTCTGGTCGTAAGCTGCCGGGATGGTGGAAAAAGGCCGTGGCCGGAGTCTTTATCGTGATCGCCGTTCTGAGTTCGCTTTTGTGGTTTGGAAAGAGAGATAGGCGGGCTCCGGCTCTGGAAATTTCAAAAGTAAATCCGGCACGAGCACCCGTTCCCACCCCGACCCTGGTGAGCCTCGGTTTGAGTGGCGACCGGCAAGAGGTCGCAGCCAACGAGACGTTGAATGTCACCCTCAAGGGACAATACAGCGATGGAACCCAGAAGCCTATCTATGAGGGTATCCAGTGGCTCAGCAGCGAACCGCGTGTGGCGACGATTGATGATCAAGGTCGCGTAACCGCCCGTCAGCCTGGTGAGACGAAGATCACAGCGCGATACGGCGCTATCGTGAGTCCAGTTTGGATCCTTGCGGTGCGAGCGGAGAAACCCAGTTTAACTCTTACCACGCCGACGGAGCCTTCAGTCACGCAGAGTCCCGCGGCAACCAAATTGGTGGCACTGACGGTTTCTGCAAATAACCGCGAGATAAAAATTCGGGAGCGGCTGCTTCTCCTCGTGAAAGCCAGGTACTCCGATGGCAAGGAGAAGGGACTTTCCAGCGGCGTTGAATGGCGGAGCAGCGATAGGTCGGTCGCAACGATTGATTCCCGCGGCGAATTGCTGGCTCTGCGGGTGGGCAAAATTGCAGTCGTTGCCCGCTGGGGTGGAATTGAAAGTGTAGCGGTGGACATCGTAATCAAAGAGCCGGCCAGCAAACCACTGCCCGAACCGCCGACATCCACACCCGTCGTCGAGCCTCCTCCAGTGCCGCCAACGAAACCGCCAGTGCAAAGTGTCAACCTCGCGTCCTACATCAATCGGGCAAAGGGTTACCGAGTACAAGGAAACTACGCGGCCGCACTGGCGGAGCTCGAGAAAGCTCGCGCCGTAAACCCGGACAGCCAAGAGGTGATCCACGAGATCGAAGCGACTAGGAGAGCCTGCAACGCTGAACAGCGGTTAGGGCGTGAAGGGTTGACTTGCTAGGGTGATCTGACGGCTAACGCTGCTGTTGCCGGCGCAGCTCCTGGCTCTCATCGCGGCGCACGAGGTCGATTTCTTCTTCGAGTCTCTGTCCGATCCCTTCCCCAGTGGTTAGCACCTTCGGCCAGTCGGGCTGCGGCGCCGCGAGCAGCGAAAGGCTCGTTTGAATTTGCGAACGGATTTCCTTATTAGGATCCCAAAAAACCCCCGTCCGAGTGCTGTTCAGGTAGTCCAGCTGGTCGCGAATACCCGTGAGAGCGGCGGTGAGTTCCTTGGTCCCTTGACCCAGCTGACTCTCGTTGGTCTTTTTTCTTTTCGAAGCCTCCTCGCGGATTTTTTTGATCTCATCCAGCAGAAGGTCATCTGCGCCGGCCTTTCTTAGTTGGCTCTCCGCCTCAGTCGTCAGATCGAAAGCAATCCCCCGTTCACGGACAAGAGCCGCGACCCGTTTGGGCTCGACCCGTTCGCGGAGCGCAAACGAAACGTCTTGTAGGGTAAAAGGGTTAGTCGCTTTCTCCGTGGTTTGCAGGCGCACGTTCGTCAACCCCAGGTAAAGTTTGGCCACCAGATCACCCGGAATTTGGGAGAGTGCCCTTTCCAATGAACTCTTGGCCTCGGAGAGCTTACCAGACTGATATTGGGCACGCCCGAGATAGGTCCAAATGCTTTCTCTAAAAGAAGTAAAGGATGGAACGTAGTTGGGATCGCGTTTGGCAATCGGCTCGAAATAACTCAGCGCGACTGCGTAGTCTCCGCTCATCAGCGCGCGGCGGCCGGCGGTGAATTCCCCGCCCGATTCTAAAGTAGCGCAACCAGCGATGAGCAATAGAAGTCCTAGATCGCAAACCCACCATTTTTTGATCATTGAAGCTTTATTAGAATAGGCTCGCTGAAAACTCAACCGCATTGCCGCACTGGCTTGTCGCGGGCTACTCACTCTGTTAAGAAAATGATTACCGATCCTCATGCGTTTTTCTCCGACACCCTGGCTGGTCGCAACGCTTGCCTTTGTTATTCTTGGTTTTACCCGCGGTCTCCATTCTTCCTTCGGGGTTTTCTACGTGGCCTTGCTCGACAATTTCGGTTGGAGCCGTGGCGCCACCGCCGGAGTTTTTTCCATGGTGCTTACCGTAGATGCAATTCTTTCTCCCGTGGTCGGCTATCTCCTGGATCGGTTCGGGACTAAAAAAATCGTCTGCAGCGGGTGCTTGATCCTGGCTTTGGGACTTCTGCTGAGCAGCACCATCGATAGCCTCTGGCAACTCTACATCTTTTTCGGTTTGATCTCTGCGGTGGGTATCACCTTCAGCGGCATGGTCCCCCATGTGTTTCTGGTTTCGGAGTGGTTTGCTTCTAATCGCGCTTCAGCCATCGGTTTCGTCTATGCCGGGACTGGCGTGGGTATTTTACTTCTGGCTCCGCTTAGTGAATGGTTGCTCTCGAGCTGGGGCTGGCCGCGCGCTTTTCAAACGTTTGCCGGGATCGTGCTGATATTGCTGTTGCCCTTAGTGTGGATATTTTACCAACACGGACCTTACGGCGAAAAACTTCGATCGAAGAAAGACTCGAAGCCCGATGCCCATCGCTGGACCGCAAAGCTGGCGCTGCGGAGCTGGCAGTTCTGGCTCCTGTTCTTTGCCCGTATTTGCGCGGCCTCCGGTACGACGGTGATCGTGACCCACCAAGTCGCGCACGTGGTCGATGTGGGTTACAGCAAGCTCCTAGCCGCAGCGATCTTTGGTCTCGCCGGGATCACGAGTAGCTTTGGACGCGTTGTCTTCGGCTTTATCGCCGACCTTTTGACCAAACAGGCGGCTTATACCCTGAACATCTTGATGACTCTTGTGGGCGTCGGTGCCTTGATGATCCTCCGTGATCCAAGCCAAACCTGGCTGCTGTATGTGTACGTGATTTTTTTTGGTATAGGGTTTGGTTCTCGGGCAGTTATTTTCTCGGCGCTTACTGCCGACATCTTCTCCGGCAAAGGATTTGGATCAATTCTCGGCTATTCAACAGTCGCTGTCGGCGTTGGCGGAGCGTTGGGTTCCTGGTTGGGGGGCGCATTCTATGACTGGACCGGCAGCTATCTGGTCTCCTTTGGGCTCTCTGCGGTGGTGTTGGGCTGCTCTGATGTCTGCATATGGTTGGCTTCGATGCCATCCATTGCCAATCGGGATGAGCGACTGTTTGGCTCGAATACCTAGCAGGCTGAAAAGGATTCATGGGATTCGGATGTATTCGTGAACTGAAGGCTGGAGTGCTGGAATAGTGGGATAGTGGAACATTCCACTTGCTCATCCGGCTCGGTCTGGGTCAACTTGAGGCCTTAACAAGAAGTTGCTACGTTTATTTCGTAGGTTGCTAATTAATTATGGATGCTCGTTTGCGGGAGGGCATACGTCTGTTTAATGCGGGCCGATTTTTTGAGTCCCACGAAACCTTGGAGCAATTCTATCAGGAAGCCGAAGATGCCAATAAACCTTTTCTCGAGGGATTGATCGAGCTCGCGGTCGCCTTCAGGCTCCACACCGATTTCGGAGAGATCAAAGGGCCGGTGCGCATGATCTACCAGGCGCTGATTCGCTTTGAAAACTATCAATCGCCTCATCTCGAGGTCCGGATAAAAGATCTTAGCGAATCCATGGAGACGTGGGCGAAGGAGGCAGATGCAGGCGGCAAGCCGCTCTCCTCCATCCCCAAGATTCCCCTGCAAGGTTTTAGTTTCTTTACATGAACGACTTTAATCTTCGAGCCAAGCTCGAACCCTTTGTCCAGGGCACTTGGACGGGGGCGAAACGTGTCCAGGGAATCCAAGGAGGCGCGAAGGCCTACGTTCTCTCTTTGGTCGCTGAGAAAAGCCGCAGGCCGATGCTGATCATCGCACCGACCACAAGCGACGCCGAAAATCTTTACGACGATCTCGGATTTTTCCTGGGTGAAGAGCGCTCCCTGCCGCCGTTTCGCAGGCGACTCCATCTTTTTCCATCTTGGGAAGTCCTCCCTTTCGAGAAACTATCGCCCCATCCGGATAATGTGGCGGCCCGTCTCGAAGGGCTCTACAAACTGGTGGAAGAGCACGCACCCATACTCATAGCGACGCCCGCCGCGTTGCTTCAAAAAGTCATTCCAAAAGAACAGTTCAAGCAGTCCTATCTTTATCTCGTCGCCGGCCAAGAGTTGGCGCGTGACAGTCTGCTGCAACATTTGGTGCAATGGGGTTTCCAAAATGTTCCGTTAGTCGAAGAGCGAGGCGATTTTAGTGTTCGGGGCGGCATTGTCGATATCTTCTCCCCTGGATATGCGCGGCCGCTGCGGCTGGAGTTCGACGGCGAGCGATTGGAATCGATCCGGGAATTCAGTCCGGCCAGTCAGCGTTCGGAGCGGCTCCAGGAAGAAATGTTCTTGCTGCCGATGAAAGAGTTTTCGTTAAAGCGCTCCGGTTTAGAAAATGTTGTAAGGAAGCTCGACCAACGGGCTGGGGAGCTAGAGATCGATCGCCGGGAGAAGCACGGCCTCCTGGAATCGTTGCGGGAAGGCATACCTTTTCCCGGAATCGAATCGTTGGTTCCTTATTTTTACCCTGAGCTCGTCTCGATTTTTTCATATCTTTCTCCGGAAACATTGATTTGGCTTGACGGGGGGGATCGCGTGGAGGTTGAGGCGGAGAAATTCGGCCAGCTGGCTTGGGCGCGCTACGAGAGGGCCGCCGAGGAACACCACCTCGTACCACCAGTCGAGACCCTTTATTTAAACGAGCATGAATGGCACGCCGCATTGCAACCTTGGACCCAGGTGCGCGGGGAGTCGTTGACGATCATGGCGACCTCAGCGAAAGCCCAGGAGTCCACGCTGACGGTGGAGTCGTTTCTGACCAGTGATATTCGCCATGACACCGCCCCCCGCGGTACAGACGCTTCGTTGGCCCCCCTCGTGGAACGGCTCAAGGGCTGGCAGGCGGAAAGAGTGTTCTTCGTTGCACCGACCAAAGGCGACGCTATGCGGTTGCGGGAGCTGCTGGCGAGTTACGATTTAGATGTGCCCGTGATGGAGGAGCCCGCGCCCGTGTTATTCGCCCGAGGGGACCTTACGCGTGCCATCGTCGGTGGTCATCTGAATCAAGGATTTCGCTTGCCTGAAGCTCATCTGGTGGTGATAACTTTCGATGAAATCTTCGGCACCCGGAAGCGACAACCAACCGCCAGCACGAAGAGCCATCCAAGCCACTTCTTGACCAGTCTAAGCGAGCTCAAGCAGGACGACTACGTGGTCCACTTGGATCACGGCATCGGCATCTATCGAGGCCTTAAATTTCTCAAGGTCGCCGGCGTCGAGGGCGAGTTCCTCCACCTAGAATATGAGGCCGGCGATCGCCTTTACTTGCCAGTGGATCGCATCAACATGGTGCAGAAGTACATCGGCGGTGACGGAGCACAACCCTCCCTCGACCGTTTGGGTGGCACCGCTTGGGAAAAGGTCAAGGCAAAGGCGCGGAAGTCCATCTTTGCCATGGCCGAAGAACTGCTGGAGCTTTACGCGGTTCGGGAGGCCCGGCAGGGAAATGCCTTCGCGCCGCCCGACACCTTGTACCGAGAATTCGAAGCGGCTTTCGAATACGAAGAAACTCCGGATCAGCAACGCGCTATCGATGAGACCTTGGCTGGCTTGCAAAGCCGAAAACCGACGGATCGTTTGATCTGCGGCGATGTCGGTTACGGCAAGACCGAAGTGGCGATGCGAGCCGCGTTTCTCGCCGTGGAGGGCGGTAAGCAAGTTGCCGTATTGGCGCCCACGACGATTCTGGCGCAACAACATCTCCAGACTTTTCGCCACCGGTTTCGCAATCACCCGGTACACATCGAAATGGTGAGCCGGTTTTTGACCTCGAAGGAAATCACGCAAGTGCTCCAACAGACCGGCAAAGGCGGCGTCGATATCTTGATCGGTACCCACCGGTTGCTCCAGAAAGATATCGAGTTTAAAGATTTGGGCCTGGTGATCATTGACGAAGAGCATCGCTTCGGTGTCGTCCATAAGGAGCGACTGAAAAAGCTCCGCCAGTTGGTCGACGTGGTCAGTCTGACGGCGACGCCGATCCCGCGCACCTTGCATATGTCGCTGATCGGAATTCGGGACTTGAGCATCATCGAAACCCCGCCGGCGGATCGGCTGGCGATCCAAACTTACGTGACGCGCTATGACGAACAGGTTATTCGCGATGCGACTCTGCGTGAGTTGCAGCGGGGCGGACAGGTGTTTTTTCTCCATAACCGAGTCGAGACGATCGATCGTTTGGCGCTCAAGCTGGCGGATTTGATTCCCGAGGCCAAAATGGCGGTGGCGCATGGCCAGATGCGGCCCAAGGAACTAGAAAAAGTCATGCTCGATTTTCTCGAAAATAAGACCCAGGTCTTGGTCTGTTCCGCGATCATCGAATCGGGGCTCGATTTTCCCAATGCCAATACCATCATCATCAACCGAGCAGATCAGTTCGGTCTCGCGCAACTCTACCAGCTGCGGGGACGTGTCGGTCGCTCCCATCGGCATGCCTATGCCTATCTATTGATTCCCGGCGAAAAGATCATCACCGCAGACGCCGAACGGAGGTTGCGGGCGTTGCAGGAGCTCGACGGGCTCGGTGGGGGGTTCAAACTGGCGCTGCACGATCTTGAAATTCGCGGCGCAGGTAATCTGTTAGGTGAGCAGCAGTCGGGTCAAATTACCGCTATAGGCTTCGAACTCTATACGGAAATGATGCAAAAAGCCGTCAACGAGCTCAAAGGCGAAATCGTGGCGCCGGAAGTGGAGCCCGAGATTCGTCTAGAAATTCCCGCCTATTTTCCGGAAAGCTACATCCCGGACGCGAATCAACGTTTGCTCTTCTATAAACGGCTCGCGAGCGTCGGCAATGGTTTAGAACTCGCGGAGCTCAAAGAGGAGATCCGCGATCGTTTCGGGCCCACCACGCCGGCGGTCGAAAATCTATTTATGGTCATGGATCTCCGGCGTGTACTCAAAGAGTTTCTCGTGCAACAGATCAGCGTGTCCAACGGACAAGTCTTCCTGCTATTCCATCCGGAGTCGCCAGTGAAAGTTGAAAAACTGCTCGAGCTCATCAAAAAGCAAAAAAACAGATTCCGTCTAGCACCGGACGGTCGGCTCTCATTTACACCGCAAAATCAGGAGTGGGAAGCGGTACTGGGTGAGGTCATGCAAATGCTGCACTTGATTCGGGACGACCCGCCGCAACAAAGCTTCTTCCTGCAGTCGTCGCACGCATAAAGCGGCTTGGCACCGGGTCCTATCTCCACCCGGAGGGTTCAGAGTTTGTCTGAGCGAATCCATCGTTTGGTTTTGCAAATTAACTATGGTAGCTGTTAGAATAATCCTGGTATACGGCAAGTTCGCAATGATGCTCAGCCGAATATTCAAAACGGGTTTCCCGCTGTTGTGCTTGCTAATTCTCCTTCACCAGACGGCGCTGGCAAAAGTTATTGAGCAACTCATCGTGGTGATTGATGGGGAGCCTTACACGCTCTCAAATCTGGGGATGTATGCGAAGACCAAAATGGATCGGGAGTTTCCCTCGGGGGACTTGAAGAAGATTAATGACAGTGATCGGGAAGTTTTGGAGCAATTTATCACGGAAAAACTCCTGGAAGCGGAAGCGCGGGAGTCGGGTATCAAAGTCACCGACCAAGATGTCACGCAATACATCGACGAAATCAAGAAACGAAATCGCTTGAGCGATGACGAACTCAAGGCCGCGTTGAGCCGCGAGGGGCAGACGTTTGAAAGTTATCGGGCTTCGGTCAAGAGCGAGCTGGAAAAAAGCGAGATTGTCAATCGGCAGGTAAGAAATAAAGTCAACATTACTAATGACGACGTAGAGCGCTACTACAAGCTCAATGCCAATAAATATCGCTCCGAGGATCGTGTGCGCTTGCGTCATATCCTGCTCGCGCTCCCTGAAACGGCGACTCCTGAAGAGGTGCAAGCGGTGACCGAAAAGGCCACGGATTTATACAAGCGCATCGTTGCCGGAGCAGATTTCGCGGAGCTGGCTCAGGAATACTCCGAAGGGGCGGGCCGGGCGGAGGGCGGCGATATCGGTTGGGTCAACCGCGGGAAGCTGATCGGCGGCATTGAGCAGGTCGCGTTTGAAAAGCTGTCCGTGGGCCAGGTGAGCACGCCCTTCCGAACCACAATGGGCGTTCACATTGTCAAGTTAGAGGCGCGGGAGATTGGCGCCGTTTTGCCGCTCGCGACGGTGGCGCCCAAAATTAAGGAAGAGCTCCAGTCTAAGGCGCTTGAGGAAAGATTCGTCAAGTGGCTCAAAACCGATCTGCGAAGAAAACATCGGGTCGATGTGAAGATTGCCGGGGTGGTGTTCAAGCCTGAGGATTCCAAAGAGGGTATGGTCGATTCTTTGATGGCGAAATCCACTCGGTCTAAAAAGCAAACCGAGCGGACCTTTCTAAGTTATCTGAATCCGTTTTCGTATATTGTTAAAGAAATTCCCATGGATGATGATGACCCGAAGAATCCGATGGCGGGTAAGAGTATTGTCAATGTATTTGGTATTCCTCTTTTTGCCAGGGATACGGTAGAAGACGTTCCCGATGTATTATCGACTCCGGCTCCGGCCGACAAATCGAGCGGAGGGGGATCTTCCTCGGGTCAATCCGGGGGATTCTTGGACACATTGAATCCCTTCAAACGTTGAATCCCTGATATCGTCGAACCAGGGATAGTCACCATATCGGTTTTCTCGATTTCTCTAAATTAATGGCGCGCAAACCTATTGTCGCTATCACCATGGGCGATCCGGCAGGCATTGGGCCTGAAGTGATTCGCAAGGCGCTAGCCGATCCACGTCTCAAAAAAGTTTGCAGTCCACTTATTCTAGGTGATTGGGAAGTTTTGAGACGCGCGTGGAAAGGGCAAAATAATTCTTCCAAGCTTGTCTGTTGGCAACCGGGGCAAGCGCTACTACCGTTGCTACAAAGCCCTTGCGCCGGGGTTGTCTGTTCACTTTCCTCTCTAGCCACAAGAGAATCGCGTCCTGGCCGTCCGACCAAGGCAGGGGGGCATGCGGCCTACCGCTACATCGTCGTAGCGGCCAAGCTTGCCCTCTCCGGCGTCGCCGATGCCATGGCCACTGCCCCCATCAGCAAGAGCATTCTTCAAGACGCCGGCTATGACTATCCTGGTCATACGGAGTTGCTGGCTGAGCTGAGCCGAACGCCCGAGTGCCGCATGATGCTGATTGGAAAAAAACTCCGCGTAGTCTTGGTTACCGGCCACATAGCGTTTACCAAAGTCGCGCGGAATCTCAGTCGCGGGGGAATTGGCACGACGTTAGAGTTGGCTCATCGGAGCCTGCGAGATTTCTTCGGAATCCAGCATCCCCGCATCGCCGTTGCCGCCTTGAATCCCCATGGGGGTGAAGAAGGAATCTTTGGCGACGAGGAGGAAAAAACCATTGTGCCGGCGGTTCAGGCGGTTAAGCGTAAAGGGATCCGGGTTTACGGTCCGTTTCCTGCGGACAGTCTTTTTCACCAGGCGGTTCGCGGCGATTACGATGCCGTGGTTTGCATGTATCACGATCAAGGCTTGATCCCACTCAAATTACATCATTTCTTCGGCGGTGTGGCTCTGACCTTGGGACCGCCGTTTATTCGAACGTCGGTGGACCATGGCACCGCCTACGACATCGCCGGTAAAGGGAAGGCGGATGAGTCGAGCATGAAAGAGGCGATTCTGCTGGCGGCGAGGTTGGCACAGCGAGATATGAAGCGAAGAACGAAATGAATCCGGCGATATTTCGTGAGTACGACATCCGGGGTCTGGCGGAACAGGATTTCGACGAAAAGTTCGCGCTGCTCCTGGGCAAGGTGCATGGCACGATCATCGCCGAAAGGGGCGGCAAACGGGTGACGGTGGGGCGTGATTGCCGCGCGACCTCCGATCCTTACGCAGAGGCCGTCATCGCAGGCTTGGCGTCAACCGGGTTGCAGGTTTACGATATCGGTATTTGTCCCACGCCGCTGCTCTATTTTTCTTTGTTTCATCTCAACGTCGATGGCGGGATAGAAGTGACGGCAAGCCACAATCCGTCGGAGTACAACGGTTTCAAACTCTGTATCGGCAAAGACACCTTGTATGGCCAGCAAATTCAGGATGTCCGCGTCAAGATGGACCGAAACGAGTTCAAGGAAAAAGCCGGCGGCAAAGTAGAGCGCTACGAAATCCTATCACCCTATCAAAAGCATTTGTTGCAGGATGTGCCAAAATTAAAACGGCCATTAAAAGTTGTGGTCGATGCGGGCAGCGGCGTGGGGGGGCCGGTGGCTCCTCCACTTTTTCGCCAGCTCGGTTGTTTGGTATGGGAAATCGCTTGTAAACCCGATGGCAATTTCCCGATTCACCATCCGGATCCCACGATACCCGAGAACCTGGAGTTGCTGATCGAGAAAGTAAAGCATGAGAAGGCGGACTTAGGAATTGCCTATGACGGCGATGCGGACCGCATCGGCGCGGTGGACGAGAAGGGCAACATTCTCTTTGGCGATGAACTCTTGGTACTATTCTCGCGGGATGTTCTCAAGCGCAATCCAAAAGCAATCATCATCTCAGAGGTTAAATGTTCGCAGCGGCTCTATGACGATATCGCTAAACACGGTGGAGTGCCGATCATGTGGAAAGCCGGCCATTCGCTACTCAAGGCCAAAATGAAAGAAACCCATGCTTTGTTGGCCGGCGAGATGAGTGGTCATATGTTCTTCAAAGAGCGCTATTTCGGTTACGACGACGCGATTTATGCCTCTCTGCGCTTACTCGAAATATTGGCGAACTCCGAGCGGCCCTTGTCCGCTTTGCTTTCGGATTTGCCCAAAAGCGTATCGACGCCGGAGCTCCGGATTGATTGTCCGGATGACAGAAAATTTATCATTGCCGAGAAGGCCAAGGAATATTTCCGCCAACACTACGCTATCATCGACGTGGACGGTGTCCGCATCCAATTCCCCGAAGGTTGGGGGCTGATTCGGGCGTCGAATACCCAGCCTGCCCTCGTGCTTCGCTTCGAGGCGCAATCAGCTGATAAGCTGAAAGAATATCGCGCCATCGTCGAAGAGAAGCTGAAAGGCCTGGAAAGCCAGTAAAGGACGGATGGCTGGTCAGATCCTCGTCAAAGGCGCGCGGGTCCACAACCTAAAAAACATCAGTGTCGAAATTCCCCGCGATCGGCTGGTCGTCATTACCGGAGTCTCCGGATCAGGCAAGTCGTCGCTCGCCTTCGATACGCTTTATGCCGAAGGGCAACGGCGATATCTGGAATCGCTCGCCACGGATGCCCGTCAGTTTCTACAACAGATGGAAAAACCGGAAGTGGATTCCATCGACGGGCTTTCACCGGCCATCGCCATCCAGCAAAAGATCGGCCTCGCTCATCCTCGTTCCACGGTTGGGACCCTCACCGAGATCTACGACTATCTGCGTCTGCTTTTCGCGCGGATTGGTCAACCGACGTGCATTCAATGCGGCCGCGAAATAGCGGCACAAACCATCGAGCAAATTAGCGATCAGTTGCTGTCGCTGCCTCAGGAGACACGCATTGTCGTGCTGGCACCCATCGTGGCGGCCCGTGAAGGTGACCTACGAGTGGTATTGAAAGAGCTGGCGCACCTAGGCTTCGCTCGTGTCAGGATTGATGGCGGGATCCGTGAACTCTCGGAAGAGATACTTATAGACGCGGCGCAGCCGCACGAAATTGACTTGATCGTGGACCGCTTGGTGCTGCGATCAGGAGTAGAACGGCGGCTGGCCGACTCCCTGGAAATTGCCTCTCGATTTGGCCGTCAAGTCATCAAAGTCGAGTTTCTTCGGGGCAATGGAGCCCCCTCCGAAGAATTAGTCTTCACTCAAAAGTTTACCTGTATCCAGTGCCGGATTCCGCTGCCGGAAATTACCCCGCGACTATTCTCTTTCAACACTCCACAGGGCGCTTGCCCTGCTTGCAAAGGTTTGGGGATCGAATCCGGGCCGTCGCGGGGCGGCAACAGCCCAGAAGGTGAAACAGATACCATCCCCTGCAGGAAATGCCAGGGCACCCGACTCAAGCAGGAAAGTCTCGCGGTAAAATTGAGCGGTAAGAGCATCGCGGAGCTTACTTCAATGTCCCTCGTGGATGCTCGAGACTTCTTGCAAAAACTGATACTGGACAAAAAAGAAAGTGTCGTCGGAGAGAAACTGCTCTACGAGGTCCTTAGCCGGCTTCAATTTCTCATTCAACTCGGGCTCGATTATATAACTCTCGATCGATCCGCGATGACCCTTTCGGGAGGAGAGGCGCAGCGGGTGCGGCTCGCCACCCAGCTCGGGTCGAGCTTGGCCGGAGTACTTTATGTCCTCGACGAGCCCAGTATTGGACTCCATCAGAAAGACACTGCGGAACTGCTTAGAGTGCTCAAACAGCTGCGGGACGCGGGCAACTCCGTCGTCGTGGTCGAGCACGATCAAGAAACCATTGAGGCAGCGGAACACATCATCGATATGGGTCCCGGAGCCGGTGTGAAGGGTGGAGAAATTGTTGCGCAGGGTACACTGGCAGAAATCATGGAGAACGAACGCTCCCTGACCGGTCGATATCTGTCCGGTAGGATGAAGATGCCCATTCCGGCGCGGCGGCGCACGGGCACCGGCGAGCTTCTGGTCATCAAAGGAGCTAAAGAAAACAATTTGAAAGGCATCACCGTTCACATACCGGTGGGCGTGATGACCTGTATCACAGGAGTTTCGGGATCAGGCAAGTCGAGCCTGGTCATGGATATTCTCTACAATGCGGTTGCTCAAAGCTTACACAAATCAACTCATAAAGTGGGTCAAGTTGATGAATTGATCGGCGCTAACTTTTTCGATCGTGTCGTCGGTATCGACCAAGCGCCCATTGGCCGCACACCGCGATCTAACCCTGCTACTTATACGGGTCTCTTCGATCACCTGCGTAATCTTTTCGCGCAACTTCCGGAAGCGCGGGTACGAGGTTATAAACCCGCCCGGTTTTCTTTTAACGCGCCGGGCGGCCGCTGCGAGGCGTGTTCCGGGGAAGGAGCAGTGCAAGTGGATATGTATTTTCTCCCCCCGGTGTATGTTGTCTGCGAAAATTGCCGGGGCAGGCGCTACAACCGGGAGACCTTGGAGATCAAATACAAAGGGTTGAGCATCGCAGATATATTGGATTTTACGGTGCAGCAGGCGTCCGAAGTTCTAAGTTCCGTACCTGCGCTGTCCGAGCGGTTACGGGTTCTGCGTGAGGTTGGACTGGGCTATCTCCGGTTAGGTCAAGCGGCACAAACACTTTCCGGCGGTGAAGCACAAAGGGTCAAGCTCGCCAGGGAGCTTGCGCGAAGGGCGACCGGTCGAACGCTGTATGTCTTGGACGAACCCACCACAGGTTTGCATTTCGATGATGTCAGGCAACTTGTGGACCTTCTTCAGCGTCTAACCGATGCGGGAAATACGGTGGTCATTGTCGAACACAATCTCGACGTCATAATGAGCGCCGACTACGTTATCGACCTTGGACCGGAAGGCGGTGCAAAGGGCGGAAATGTGGTTGCAACCGGGAGCCCTGAGGAGATTGCCTTAATTTCAGGCTCTTTTACCGGTCAATATCTAACTCGCCTCCTTCCAAAGGGCCATGACCAACATCGTCAGTTTAGTACAGTTTAGCGTTTTTGTTTAGAAATAAAAGCCCGATATTTCAATAGCTTATAAGACAAAACTTGGGGTTGACTCATAGCCAGGTATGGAGTACTGTTAATTCAGACCATTTCGGTAGGATAACGCTGTGCAGACCCCGATTTACATGGATAACCATGCTACCACGCGGGTAGACCCGAGAGTATTGGAAGTAATGATTCCTTACTTTATGGACAAGTTCGGCAATGCCGCGAGCCGGAGTCACACCTTCGGATGGGAGAGCGAAGCAGCCGTCGACCTGGCACGAGAGCAGATTGCAAAACTGATCCACGCCTCCTCGCCACGGGAGATTATCTTCACGAGCGGCGCGACTGAGTCCGACAACCTGGCTATCAAAGGAGTCGCCGAGTCTTACCGTGACAAGGGCAATCACATCATAACTTGCGTCACTGAACATAAAGCGGTCTTGGATACTTGCAAAGTCTTGGAGAAG
>AR_comb_assmDRAFT_10999131_pt1 | contig 15776 bp, 13 predicted proteins | sample ArasoioldDNA_FD_10543 | JGI IMG/M metagenome (IMG submission 10543) | reverse complement strand
TGATCACTCACAATCACCCACTTTCCCTTAATCTTTCGAAATATTAAAGTGTAAGTCCCTCCAATGTTACCTACTGACCGCTTGAGAAACCATTTTCCGAGGACGAAATAATATTCGGGGGATAATTTTTTTACTTCAAGAATATCAAATGTGAGTTTTCCCATTAGTGCAGTATCACTATAGTTTTTCTTGTATCTGTCAAGTGTTGCTTTGTAGCCGTATGTGACTCCCGATTGTCCAATAAATTTCAGAGAATCACTTTCCCAATATCCTTTCATGAATTCATCAATATTACCATTGTTCCATGCCTCGGTTTGTGTTTGCAGGACTTTACGAATGGCTTGCTCGTCCTTGCTCTGTGCGGCAGCAAGAAAAGGAACAAGGAACAACAGCATAACAGTTGAATAAATCTTCATTTCAATTCATTTAAAAAAAAGTCAGGTGAAACCACCTGACAAGTTAATTATTTACGATCACTGTATATGGAGCGATTCTAGAATGCTCAATGATAAATTTTAGGCGATCAATTCTATATGTTGATCACGCAAATGCCTTTTCCCCTTTTGTGTAAGGAATGCAACCTTCATACCTGCCAGGCGTTTCAACATAGCGCAATGCTTGCGTAGCGCCAACCTGGGAAGTGAAATAACCCAGCAGCGTTAGTTCCTTCATCAACCGGAAATAGTGTGGCGGCATATCTTCTTTCTTATAATTTTTGTCTTTCTCCGCTTTATCATTTTCCGCTTTGTCGTGCTCGCCTTTTTTCTTTTGGTAGTCCTTGGCTTCTTTATCCAGGTCTACAAGAAGATCGTGACGTTGTTGCGCTGACAATTTCATAAACGCCGCATCAAATTTCTTTTTGCTGGCCTCATTCACTTTATCCATTCCTTCATGAAATACTTTTTGATTGTCGTCATTATAACAATCCGTTACATACACTGTCATGAATTTTCCCACTCCGGCTGCTTTCGCGCCTGGAGTATTGGTAGTGGGAATAATAGTTTCAGCTATTTCATCGAGATAGGGAATATCTTCTTCTGAGAATGTCATCGAAGATTTTTTCTCATCAGTTTTACAACCAGTAAGAAATAATTCTGAACCGATAACTGTTCCTCCCAGGATCACTGCTACCCGTTGTAAGGCTTCTCTGCGATGCATAATTTTCTATTTAATGGTTTGTATATGTGGTTAAGTTAAGTTTCTTTTTTTAAGTTCACTCACCGCATAATCCGCGGCGCGGGCTGTGAGTGCCATATAAGTTAATGACGGATTCTGACATGCCGATGAAGTCATGCAGGCGCCATCCGTTACAAATACATTTGGTGCATCCCAAACTTGATTGTGTGCATTTAGCACGGAGGTCTTAGGATCCCGACCCATTCTCGCGGTTCCCATTTCATGAATTCCATGTCCAATGGCATGTCCACTATCCCAGGTTCTTATATCCTTTACTCCTGAAGACTGAAGCATTGCCGCCGCCTCATTCACTATGGCTTTTCTCATCTCAAATTCATTCTGCTTTAATTCGCAATCCATATCCAGCACGGGCAAGCCCCATTTGTCTTTCTTTTCTTTATGAAGAGAAATCTTATTTTCATGATAAGGCAAGATTTCTCCAAAGCCTGTCATGCCAATACCCCAACTTCCAGGTTCAACCAAAGCATCTTTCAAATCCTTTCCAATGTTTAGTTCAGCTACATCCCGGCTCCAATCACCTCTTGATGCGCCGCCCTGGTAACCAAATCCGCGAAGAAAACTTCTTTTATCATTATTAAGATTCGCGAATCTTGGAATATAAAAACCATTTGCTCTTCTTCCAGTGTAGTATTTATCCTCATGTCCCTCCACTCGTCCCGCTGCTCCAAGATTATAGTGATGATCCATCACATTACGACCCAACTCGCCACAACTACTACCCAATCCTTCTGGCCACACATCAGTTGCTGAGTTCATCAATACCCAGGTTGAGTTTAGCGCCGAGGCGCACACGAAAACAATTTTGCTGTTGAATGTGTACGTTTTATTTGTCTCCGCATCCAAGACTTCAACACCCGTTGCTTTCTTGTTGTCTTTGTCATATAATATTCTCGTCACAATTGAAAACGGGCGAACAGTTAGCTTGCCTGTTTTCATGGCAGCAGGAAGCGTTGATGATTGCGTACTGAAGTATCCGCCGAATGGGCAACCTTCCCAACATCTGTTTCGAAATTGACAATTTGTTCTACCAGGAAGAGGCGCCGTCAAATTGGCGACTCGTCCAATAATAAGGCGACGATCTCCTTTATAATGCTCCTTTATTCGCGCAGCAACATCTTTCTCCACGCAATTCAACTCCATGGGAGGAAGGAATTGACCATCGGGTAAGTGTGGTATATTTTCAATCGATCCACTGATGCCTGCAAATTTCTCTACGTGATCATACCAGGGTGCAACGTCTTTATATCGAATGGGCCAATCAATAGCGATTCCATCTTTAGCATTTGCTTCAAAATCCAGATCACTCCAACGATAACTTTGCCTGCCCCACAGAATTGAACGGCCACCCAACTGGTAGCTTCGCCACCACGTGAAAGGTTTTGATTCTACATATGGTGAGTCTACTTCATTCGCCCAATAATCCATTACCGGTTCAGCGGCTGCCCATCCGCGATGAATAACAGGATAGTTCTTTCTTTGCTCTATTGTTGTTCTTCCGCGATGCTCAAACTCCCAGATTTTTTTCGAAGCGCTTTTATAATCTTTTATGTGCTCGAAATTCCGGCCTCTCTCCAACATGAGCACTGTCAAACCTTTTTCGGTCAATTCTTTTGCAGCCCATCCTCCGCTAATGCCAGAGCCTATCACAATGGCATTATAAGTATTTTGCTGTGCCGCTTTGGAATTAATATTGGTGGAATCTCCTGGCATATCAGATTTTTCCGTTTTTCTTCAATTCTTTTACTGCGAAATCGGCAGCCCGTGCGGTGAGTGCCATGTAAGTAAGCGATGGATTGACACAAGATGCAGAAGCCATACAAGCTCCATCAGTCACAAACACATTTGGCGCGTCCCACATTTGATTGTTTCCATTCAACACTGATGTCTTTGGATCTCTTCCCATGCGGGCCGTTCCCATTTCGTGAATGCCTTGTGCCAGGAAGTATTGATTATCGAAGGTGTTTACATTTTTCACTCCACTCGCTTCCAGCATTTCCTTCATATCCTCCATCATGTCTTTTCTCATCTTCAGTTCATTGTCGCGAATGCTGCAATCAAACGCCAGCACAGGCAAACCCCATGCGTCCTTTGTAGATTTATCAAGCTTCACAACGTTATCATGATATGGAAGTATTTCTCCGAACGCGGTGGCGCCAATTCCCCAACTTCCAGGTTCACTCAGCGCGTCTTTCAATTCGGGTCCGATACTTAACTCGGCCACGTCTCGTCCCCATCCACCTCTGCTTGCTCCGCCCTGATATCCGAAGCCGCGCACATAATCTCTTTTATCTCCATTCACGTTTCTGAATCGTGGAATATAGAATCCTGTTGGTCTCTTACCGAAATAATATTTATCGTCAAAACCTTCCACTTGTCCGTTGGCACCACACCTGAAATGATGGTCCATTACATTGTGTCCAAGTTCGCCAGAACTGCTTCCTAATCCATCAGGCCAAACGTCGGTTGCTGAATTCATCAACACCCAAGTTGTGTTTAATGCAGATGCGCAGAGGAATATGATCTTTGAACTGAAAGTGTAGGTTTGTTTGTTTTCAGCATCCAGCACTTCAACGCCTGTTGCTCTTTTAGTGTCTTTATCATACAACACCTTTGTCACTATTGAGAATGGTCTCAAGGTTAGATTACCCGTGGCCATTGCCGCAGGAAGTGTGGATGATTGCGTGCTGAAATAACCACCATAAGGGCATCCCAACCAACATTTGTTTCTGTATTGGCAATTCGTTCTGCCGGGAAGTGGCACCGTGATATTTGCCACCCTGCCAATGATGAGGCGTCGTTGATCTTTATAATGATTTTTAATTCGCGCAGCAACATCCTTCTCAACGCAATTCAATTCCATGGGAGGTTGGAACTGTCCATCAGGCAACACTGCAAGACCTTCCTTGCTTCCACTAATGCCGGCAAACTTTTCAGCGTGGTCATACCATGGAGCAATTTCTTTATATCGAATTGGCCAGTCAACACCAATGCCTTCCTTCGCGTTCGCTTCAAAGTCAATATCACTCCACCGATAGCTTTGTCTTCCCCACATGAGGGAGCGGCCGCCCACATGATATCCCCTGTACCAATCGAAACGTTTTGTTTCAACATAAGGGCACTCTTTATCTTTCACCCAATAATCGAGGTTTACTTCATTAAGTGGATAGTCTCTTCTCAAGACTGGATAATCTTTCACCATTTGCTGCGTGCGACCTCCGCGGTGCGGGAATTCCCAAGGGCCTTTTGTCGCATTCACATAGTCTTTTACGTGTTTGATGTCGCGGCCTCTTTCCAGCATCAAAACTTTCAATCCTTTTTCGGTCAATTCTTTTGCGGCCCATCCACCACTTATGCCAGAGCCCACCACGATTGCATCATAAGAATTATCAGCCATCTTTTACGTTTTTATGTTTGAGTTATTCGGTTATCGGTTTTACAGTTTTCAGTTTACCGTTATTCAGCTTTTTCTTCTTCACTTACCATTCATTACTCACTATTCACTACTCACCACTACACGTCACATATATGTACCGCGTTCTTCAATGAAGCTACCTTTTGCTTATCATCCTTCCCGGTCGGAATAAATTCCTGCGCAACATAGCCTTTGTACCCAGTTGCTAAAATCGCTTTCATGATAGCCGGGTAATAAAGTTCCTGGCTTTCGTCAATCTCATGTCGCCCCGGCACTCCACCTGTATGATAATGTCCAAAATATGCTGAATTATCTTTAATGGTTCTGATCACATCGCCTTCATCAATCTGCATGTGATAGATATCATAGAGCAATTTGAAATTCTGTGATTGAAGTCGCTTGCACAACTCAACTCCCCACGGTGTTTTGTCACACATATAATCCTTGTGATTCACCTTGCTGTTCAGCAATTCCATATGAACGGTGATTCCATTTTTCTCTGCGGTAGGTATAATTTTTTGAAGTCCTTCCACACAATTCTTCAAACCTGTTTCATCATCCATCCCATTTCTGTTGCCACTGAAGCAGATCACATCCTTATATCCTGCTTTCACCATTAAAGGAATTACTTCAAGGTAGTCTTTGATGAGTTGCTCGTGAAAATTTTTATTGTTAAACCCTTCCGTGAGGCTAACCTTTCCGCCAATGTAACACATGGAAGAATAGATTCCATACTTCTGCAGCATGGGCCAGTCTTTGGGAGCAATGAGATCAATAGCGCTGAACCCGATTTTTTTCACAACCTTGCACAATTCTTCCAATGGAAGAAAATTATAGGTCCATTGACAAACGGAATGATTGATATTTCCTTTCAGCGAAGTGCTGTCCATTTTTTTATCTGCCCACGAAATGGCGGATGCACCAACTACCGCGCTGCCGCCCAACACCAGGTTCTTAATTGCTTTCCGTCGATTATGTGTATCAGTCATGGGAGTGGAATTAGTAATTAGGAAATGGGGTGTTGGGATTGTTTCATAGGTAATGGACGTTGTGTAATTGGTGCTATGATCATTGCGACTATGAGAATTCTCCAAATTCAAAATTCCCTATACAGCCAGCAGGGGTTCGGTTTCTGGTTCCTTGACAACAGTAGCTTTATCACGAAACAGCAAAACAAAAATGATCAGTACAGCCGCCGCAATTCCTGCAGGTACCATCCATATGCTCTTCCACTGAACAACATTGTCAATAGTGTAATAGTCTTTTACATAACCTGAAAGCAGTGTGCCTATCCACATGCCCACGCCATAGGTGGCCATTGTAATCATGCCCTGGGCGGAGCTTTGAATTTTCAGTCCGGCTTTGCTATCGGTATAAATCTGCCCGGTTACGAAAAAGAAATCGAAACAAACGCCATGGAGTAAAATACCCGCAAACAACATCCAAAGGTTTGGACCGGCATCGCCATAACCAAATAAAAGAAATCGAACTGACCATGCGATCATGCCAACGGCAATCATCCATTTTACACCAAGGGATCTGAAAAAAAATGGAATCAACAATATGAATAAAGCTTCAGAGAATTGTCCGAAGGTCATGTTACTTGTTGGATCTTTCATTCCTGCATTGGTCAGGAATAAATTAGTAAGACTATAATAAAACGAAAGAGGGATGCAGATCAAAATGGAAGCTATGAAGAAAACAGTAAATGATCGATTCTTAAAGAGCACAAATGCGTCGCTACCCAGTATTTGCGCAAAAGTAGTTTTTGTTCCTTTTGCTTTGGGAGGAGTATTGGGTAGAAAAAAACTCAGCAATCCCAACGCAACTGACGCTACTGCCGCCATCTTGAAAGTGAATGCGAGTTGATCAGGTCCAATCTTAAACACTTTGTCGATCAGCCATCCCGTAACAATCCAACCGATAGTTCCCAACACTCTTATGCCCGCAAATTGTTTTGTGGTATCGCTCATCTGGCGAAAGGCAACTGAATTCACCAGGGCAAGGGTTGGAGCGAAGCAAAGTGAATACAGCAGAATGATCCAATAGAATGTACTGGCATCATTCACTGTAGTGATATAATATAATAGTGTAGCGCCAAGCAGGTGCAACACGCCCAGTACTTTTTGCGCTGCGAAAAACCTATCAGCAATCATGCCCACAAAAAAAGGAGAGAAGATAGTGGCAATAGCCATGGCACTGTATGCCTTTCCAACGTCGGCCCCGGATGCATGCAATACTTTGTCGAGATACGTCCCCATCGTAACATACCAAGCGCCCCAGATGAAGAATTCAAGGAACATCATGGCGGAGAGTTCGAGCCTTGTCGTTAGTTTCATACGCGTCGTTTAGGTACGATCCCGGGGGATTGAAATTACGAAATGGATGAGTTTAGTCTTTAATTATTTGATGAATGCCTTGATCAACTATGTCGCTAAATTTTGATGAGCCTGTTTGTGGGCAGCATAATGTTTGCGTCGGGCAACATAAATCAGTATGAACACCACCAGGAGAATTGCTGGCATGATGGCCACTTTCATGAAAGTGTTGGACCCCGCAATGTGATCAGCCTGTGAGGGATCAACGCCTGTGGTGATCGCCTCAGCTTTGAATTGATCATACCATTTACCCATCAGCGGCAGTATGAGTGAGGTCGAGAACATGCCTGCGCCTCCCATCAACGATAGACCCAATGCTCCGGTGTTGGGCAGGTATTCCGAGACAAACCCCAGCATGGTTGGCCAGAAGAAACAAATACCGGCTGCAAAAACGAATGCGGCCCCGAACGCAGCATAACCACTAGCCTTGCTGAGTAAAAACAAACCTATGAGTGCAAACAATGCTGAGAAGATCAACATTCCATTCGGGTTCAGCCGGTGAACAACTGGTCCCGCAAAAGATCTTCCCAAAGCCATAATACCATTAATAAACACCAAAACCAGAATGCCTGATACACCGGCGCCTTGCAACAACGCTCCCAACCATTGGTTGGTTCCCAATTCAGTGGCTGCTGTCAGAAACATGCAGGCAAGCATAATGAGAAAGAGAGGAGTTAATATAGAGGTAAACATTGTGCCCGTGCTAATTCCCCTGGAAACTCTTTCAGTTGGAGGAAATTTCAGCCGGAAAAACAGGATACCATATATAACGGCCGGGATAAACAAAATCGCCATCAGCACACGCCAATCCAGTTGCATCTTCTCCAGCATGAAATAGGCAATCAGACCGCCAAGCGCAATGCCACCAGGAAACCACACGTGAAACCGATTAAGCATTGTAGTTTTGTCGTTGGGATATAACGATACCACTAAAGGATTACAAGCCGCTTCCACCATTCCATTCCCGACGCCGATGAAAAGTGTACCAATGAATAACATGGTAGCATCTTTTGCAACGAGGTAAATAATGATTCCACCAATGTGGCCAATAAAGGCAAGGATGAGTAATCGTTTCATTCCAATAACATCACAAAGGGGACCGCCAAATACCATGGCTAGCGTGAAACCCCAAAAGGCAGGACTAAATATCCAGCCGATTTCTTCTTTATTAAGATTAAATTCAGTTCCCCAAATCCCTTCAAGTGAAGCGCGAAAAGCAAATGTCATTGCAGTTACAATGAGTGCAATGCGACTGGCAAGAAATAATTTTTTGTGATCGATGTTAACTTGCATATCGTTAGTTTGGTGGTGAAGTGGCAGTAAATCTAAATTTTTTTTGAATAAAAACTTGAAGGTGAAATTTTATTTCGACCAGATGCCGACCTTGGTTGCACGAATTAAACTATTTACACGGATTTTCGCGAAGGAAATTTAATCGTGAAAAAAATATTTAGATAAGGTCACTAAGGATTTTCCTTTCGTGCAAATTGGTGTAATTAGTTTAATTCGTGTTCCTGCCGCGACGAAGTCTCGGCATTTGAAAACCACAAAAAATTTTTACGCCGTGCATTTTTCGATTAATACCTATATTTAATTCCTTTTTTAAGCGACTGCCGTATGGGAAATCTCCAGGTAAAAGTTCAGCCCAAAAAGTACGATGTAATAATAGTGGGATCAGGCGCGGGCGGTGGAATGGCGGCCTACGTTCTTTCCAAAGCCGGAATTAAAGTGTGCTTGCTGGAAGCAGGCGCAATGTATGATCCCAAAACCAACGTTACTCAATTCAAGAATCCATGGGATTCACCGCGACGTGGTGCCAGCACCAAGTTTCGTCCCTTTGGCGATTTCGACGCCTGTTATTGGGGATGGGAAATTGACGGTGAGCCCTACACGCACAAAGACAATACGAAGTGGGATTGGTGGCGAGCCCGAATGCTGGGCGGTCGCACCAACCACTGGGGCAGAATCTCGCTGAGGTTCGGACCAAAAGACTTCAAGCGTAGAAGCATTGATGGATTGGGAGACGACTGGCCTATTGGGTATGAAGATATCAAACCTTACTACGATAAGATTGATCAACTGATTGGCGTGTTTGGATCAAATGAAGGATTGGAAAATGATCCTGATGGAATTTTTCTTCCGCCACCAAAACCCAGGCTGCATGAGTTGTTCATCAGAAAAGGAGCCACCAGTATAGGCGTTCCCGTTATTCCTTCGCGCCTTTCAATCTTAACTAAGAAGATCAATAATGAAAGAGGTGAATGTTATTTCTGTGCGCAGTGTGGGCGCGGATGCAGCGCGTGGTATGCAGATTTTTCTTCATCATCAGTCCTTATCAATCCCGCTTTGAAAACGGGGAATATAGACCTTGTGGTGAATGCAATGGCGAGAGAAGTGTTGACAGATAAAGAAGGCAAGGCCACTGGTGTTTCTTATATAAATAAGGAAGACATGCAGGAATACCAGGTTACGGGCAAGATTGTGGTATTGGCTGCAAGCGCATGTGAAAGCGCGAGGCTCATGCTCAATTCAAAATCTGTTCGTCATCCCAACGGTATTTCCAATTCGAGTGATGTGGTAGGAAGATATTTGCATGACTCCACCGGCGCGTCAATGGGCGGTTATTTACCGCAATTGTTTGGTCGCAAACGCTACAACGAAGATGGTGTAGGCGGGATGCACGTGTATACGCCGTGGTGGCTCGATAATAAAAAATTAGACTTCCCTCGTGGTTACCATATAGAATATGGTGGCGGTATGGGAATGCCTTCATACGGATTTGGTTTCGGCGTCGAGAGAATGAATGGAAAATACGCCGTGAATGGAACGCAAAAAGAAGCGGGTGGATATGGAAAGAGTTTGAAAGAAGATTATCGATTTTTCTATGGACACGGGGTTGGCATGGCAGGAAGGGGAGAAGCAGTAGCGTTCAGAGACAATTATTGCGAGATTGATCCGAGTGTGGTAGATAAATATGGAATACCTGTACTGAGATTTCACACTAAGTGGAGTGATCACGAGGTCAAGCAGGCTAAGCACATGAAAGAAACGTTCAGAGAGATCATGCATGCTATGGGTGCCGTGATTACTTATGGTGATGATGGACCAGAAAAAGATTATGGACTTGAAAGTCCTGGCAAGATCATACATGAAGCAGGAACGGTGAGAATGGGAAATGATCCTAAATCTTCTGCCTTAAACAAATGGTGCCAGGCGCATGAGTGCAAAAATTTATTTGTGGTGGACGGTGGTCCGTTTGTGTCACAAGCAGACAAAAATATCACCTGGACCATCCTTGCTCTTTCAATGCGCGCATCTGAATACATGATAGATGAACTGAAGAAAAATAACATTTAGAAGGCACAAGCCTGCCGGCAGGCAAGGCACAAGGCACAAGGCACAAGGCACAAGAAAGATTCAAGCGAGTAGATATAAAGAAAGAAAACAAGATTAAAAGATAGATTCTCCTTGCCCCACTTGGGCAACATGTTGATAAACTAAATTATTATGGATAGAAGAAAATCCATTAAGACGATTGCGATTGGTACGGCTTCTGCCGGTTTGTTGGTGGAAGCATGTAAGCTGCCTGATAAAAAGGCGGAGGAGCCAAAGAAAGATTCGGGGACGAACGTTGGAAATCTTGATCGTCAGCCTGAAGAAAAGGCGCGAGATGAAAAAGCAATGGCCGATAAATTCTTCACCGAACAGGAAATGGCAACCATTGCGATTCTTGCAGACATCATTATTCCGAAGGATGATGTTTCTGGAAGTGCAACCGAAGCGGGCGTGCCTGCCTTCATTGAATTTATCGTGAAAGACATGCCACAACACCAAACTCCCATGCGCGGTGGATTGAGATGGCTGGATATTGAAAGCATGAAGCGGTTTGAAAAGTCTTTCAAAGAACTGGATACAAAGCAGCAACTACAAATTGTAGATGATATCGCATATCCTGTGGTCATTAGTAAAGAGGATGCAGAAAAAGGAATCACGCCCAAGAAAAAATTGAAACCCGGGATGGACCAGGGAGTTGCATTCTTCAACCTGATTCGCAATCTCACTGCAACGGGTTTTTATACTTCAGAAATGGGCCTCAAAGATCTTGGATATGTAGGTAATCGCCCGAATAGGTGGAATGGTGTTCCGGAAGATGTGCTGAAGCAATATGGATTGGCATATACCGAGAAGGATTTGAAGGAGTGCATTAGTTTCTGATGCGGATGTCCCGCGATTCTATGAATCGCGGAGTTGCCCCGAAACGGAGTTTCGGGGTACATTACAAGTTCAAATGCTTGAGGCTAACAGCTAAAAGCTTGCAGCAAAAAAAATAACTGTATGCGAAAATTACGGATGGGGATGATCGGTGGAGGGAAAGATGCCTTCATCGGTGCAATCCATAGACTTGCCCTCAATATGGACGGCCTTATAGAATTGAGTTGCGGAGCACTCAGCATTAACCCTGAAATCGCGAAAGACTCGGGTCGCTCTTTGTTTCTTCCTGAAGACCGCACCTATCTTACGTTTGATGAGATGATCAGTAAGGAGGCCAAACTTCCCGCAGATAAAAGAATTGATTTTGTCACCATCGTTACTCCCAACTTCGCACACTTTGCTCCGGCGATGATGGCCTTGGAAAATGGATTCAACGTGGTGATTGAAAAACCGATCACGTTTACACTGGACGAGGCGAAACAATTAAAGAAAAAAGTGGATGAAACAGGACTGCTACTCTGCCTCACGCATACTTATTCAGGCTATCCCCTGGTAAAGCACGCCAGGCAAATGGCCCAGAGCGGCGCCCTTGGAAAAATTAGGAAAGTGTATGTTGAATATCCTCAAGGTTGGTTAAGTAAATTAACCGAACGTGAAGGCAATGCACAGGCAGCCTGGAGAACAGATCCAAAGAAAAGTGGTAAGAGTGGTTGCATGGGTGACATAGGAACTCATGCCGCACATCTTGCAGAATATATTACGGGACAAAAAATCAGCAAGCTATGTGCAGCGCTGAATATAGTGGTGGAAGGTCGCGCTTTGGACGACGATGGCGCAGTGCTCTTGCAATTTGATGGCGGAGCCACGGGAGTATTAATGGCCAGCCAGATTGCAGCAGGCGAAGAAAATGCATTGAAGATTCGCGTGTATGGAGAAAAGGGTGGCATTGAATGGGCGCAGCAGGAGCCAAATACATTATTGGTAAAATGGCTTGAGCAACCTACGCAGGTGTTGCGTGCCGGAGCAAACTATACTGATCGACTCTCTAGTTTCGCAACGCAAAATTGCAGAACACCAGGCGGCCATCCGGAAGGTTATCTCGAAGCATTTGGCAACATATACAAGAACTTTGCCTTATCGCTTATGCACAAATTGGATGGAAAGCAACCAACAAAAGAAATGATGGATTTTCCAAAAGTAGAAGAAGGTATAAGAGGTATGGCGTTTATTGAAAATGTGGTGAAGAGTAATTTGAGTGACCAAAAATGGACGGAATATGTGGTTTAAGCACCAAATAACAAATAACAAATCTCAAATAAGCATCAAAAAGCAAATTGCAAATAAGCATCAAATCACAAAAGACAAATAAATTCCAAAACTCAATCGTCAAATAAGCACCAAAAAAGCCAAAAAGCATAACAGGATGCGTAATCGTGTTTAGCATTGCTTGAAATTTTTTATTTGATTTTTGTGATTTGCGAAGCTAGCAGTATGACAACAATAAAAGGCCCCGGAATATTTCTCGCGCAGTTTTTGGGAGATCAGCCTCCCTTCAATGATCTGCGATCCATTTGCAACTGGGCAAAGAGCCTGGGTTTTGTAGGCGTACAAATTCCAACCTGGGATAGTCGCTGCATTGATCTGCAAAAAGCTGCGGAAAGCAAAACATATGCAGATGAACTTAAGGGAACAGTAAAAGATGCGGGGTTGGAGATCACCGAACTTTCTACTCACCTGCAAGGACAATTGGTGGCTGTTCATCCTGCTTATGACACATTATTTGATGGCTTCGCGCCTGAAAATGTAAGAGGTAATTCGAAAGCCCGGACTGATTGGGCCATCCAACAATTGAAATGGGCTGCTAAAGCATCTCAAAACCTGGGATTGAATGCGCATGCTACTTTTAGCGGAGCCTTGTTATGGCATACGGTGTATCCGTGGCCCCAACGTCCTGTAGGACTGACTGAAACAGGATTCAAAGAATTAGCGAATAGATGGCTGCCTATTCTGAATGCATTTGATCAAAGCGGTGTGGACCTTTGTTACGAAATTCATCCCGGTGAAGATCTGCATGACGGAGTCAGTTATGAAATGTTCCTGGACCATGTTCATCAACACCCTAGAGCCTGCTTGTTATACGATCCTTCTCATTTTGTTTTGCAGTGCCTGGATTACCTGGAATACATTGACAATTATCACGAGCGGATCAAGATGTTTCATGTGAAGGATGCCGAATTCAATCCAACTGGAAAGCAGGGAGTTTATGGAGGATATCAGAGCTGGATCAATCGCGCCGGAAGATTCCGTTCATTGGGTGATGGACAGGTTAATTTCAAATCGGTATTCACCAAGCTTGCTGCATACGGCTATAAGGGTTGGGCGGTATTGGAGTGGGAGTGTTGCATTAAACACCCGGAAGTTGGCGCAAGAGAAGGTGCTCCATTTATCAAGGATCATATCATAAAGGTTACTGATAAAGCCTTCGATGATTTTGCAGGCACAGGCAGCGATGAAAAATTGAATCGCCAGGTATTGGGACTACAATAAATCAGAAATTTAAAATCGAAAAATTTACCAGCATGAAAAAGACTTTCATAATCCTCGCCTCAGCTATTGCCTTCTCCTGCAATAATGCTGCGGATAAATCGGCATCCACAACAGAAACGTCTACAACTACTCCAAGCACTACTACTTCTTCAATTCCTCCCGGACTGACTCAAGAAGAATATGATAAAGCCATTTCGTTAATTGCAGGTTCAGACTGCCTTACTTGTCATAAAGTAGAGGAAAAAGTAACAGGGCCTTCTTACCGGGACGTTGCGAATAAGTATGAGTCCACTGATGCCAATATTGAAATGCTTGCAGGTAAGGTCATTAAAGGTGGAACTGGGGTATGGGGCCAGGTTCCAATGACGCCTCACGATTCACTGAAACTTGATGACGCAAAGACAATGGTGAAATATATTCTCGCACTTAAAAACGCAAAATAAAAATGAACAAAATTCTAATTGGCGGTTGCCTGCTGGCAATGGTTGCCTGTAACAATGCTGGTGACACTAACGCCGCTGCCTCAGATTCCTCTTCAACTGCTATTACAAAAACTGACTCCCCGGCTACAGCCGCGAGCGATTGGGTTTCACTTTTTGATGGAAATTCCACGAGTGGCTGGCACTCTTATGGAAAAACAAATGTAGGTAGCACCTGGAAGGCAGATAGCGGCACGTTGCATCTTGTGCCACCTAAAGACAACAAAGAGAGCGGAGATCTGGTTACTAATGATAGCTATGAAAATTTTGATTTGAAATTGGAATGGAAGATTGCGAAAAATGGAAACAGTGGTATTATTTTCCTGGTCAATGAGGATACGTCTCAATACAAGAACACTTATAACACCGGACCTGAAATGCAGGTGTTGGATAACAATGGACATCCAGATGCAAAAAAGATCAAGCACAGAGCTGGAGATTTATACGACCTGATTTCATCCAGTAAGGAAACAGTAAAGCCTGCAGGCGAGTGGAACGAAGCAGAAATTATTTTGAATCACGGGAACCTGCAATTTTTCCTGAATGGAACGAACGTGGTTACTACAACTTTATGGGACGACAACTGGAATAAGCTGGTAGCGGGTAGCAAGTTCAAAGACATGCCTGGCTTCGCCAAATCACATTCTGGTAAAATTGCTTTGCAGGATCATGGAAATGAAGTGTGGTATCGGAATATTACTATTAAGAAGCTCTAACTGGAAGATCCAAGTTCCAAGAACCAAGATCCAAAAAAATAAGAAGAATCAAAAACCAAGAAATCAAAAGATTCAAAAAATAAGAATCAATTCAATCACAGTCGAAAAGAATAATCCCCGATCATGTTCAATCGATCGGGGATTATTGTTTTTGATATTTTTTTCTTCTTGATTCTTTTGATTTGGTGCTTATTTGGTTCTTGACCGCCCGACCGAACGTGAACGAGGGAAGCCTTCAAATTTAAGTGGTCGTTCGGGCGGGGATCTTGGATCTTGTGATTTTTTCTTAGGATAGTTCCTTAATCAGTGAGCTCTGTATATACTGGTAGCTTTTCTGAATGCTCGCCATTGGATCGGCAGATACATCCTGCTCAACAAAGAAGTGCTCCATGCCTGATTTCTTTGCACATTCAAACACCTTTTTGTAGTTGATAACACCATTTCCAACTTCTGTGAATGATTTCTTTTCGGTTTTGTCCATGTCCTTTACGTGCCATAGTGGGAAACGACTTGCATTCTTCTTGAACAACTCAACCGGATCATGGTTCGCCTTTGACACCCAATAAATGTCCATTTCAAATTTAACCAGTGATGGATCGGTTTCTTTCAATAAGACATCGAAACCCATTTGACCATTCATATTCACGAATTCGAAATCATGATTGTGATAAGCGAACTGAAGTCCTGCCTTCTTACATTTTTCAGCAGCGGTATTGAAATTGGCCGCGTGCTTCTTGTAATCGTCTATCGTCTTCCTATCATTTTCCGCCAGGTATGCAATCACCATATATTTTTGTCCGGCGGCTAATGCGTCCTCAATAGCCGTGTCCCACGC
>AR_comb_assmDRAFT_10498330_pt1 | contig 15789 bp, 12 predicted proteins | sample ArasoioldDNA_FD_10543 | JGI IMG/M metagenome (IMG submission 10543) | reverse complement strand
GCAACTCCAACTGTTCGATCTGCCGCTGTAACTTCTCCGACTTCCGACCAAACTGCATGCGGTGCAGCTTGACTAGCAGCAACTTCAGGTGTTCGATCTCACGCTCGTGCGAGATCAGTTGTTCGTGTTGCGCCAGGATCAGCGCACGCAGCGCCTCGGCAGGTAGCACGTTTAGATCGGGGAGCGCGTTCACTGCCATGCGCGGAGTATCGCATGAACTCGCGCTTTCTCATTCGCGCTGGCACGAAAAAAGTTGTGGAAAGAATCTTACACGTTACACCGACAACTGCGGCTCCCACGTGCGCTCCGGTCGTCGCCAATCGATGCCTTCCAGCAACATCGATAACTGCGCTCGCGTCAGCGAAACCGTGCCGCTGGGGGCTTGCGGCCACACAAAACGTCCTCGCTCCAGTCGCTTCGCGAACAAGCACAAACCGTCTCCATCAAACCAGAGCACTTTGATCAAATCGCCGCGTCGCCCACGAAAGACAAACACGTGCCCGGAGAACGGACTTTGCTCCAGCTTCGTCTGCACCAGCGCACTCAGACCGGTGAAACCGCGCCGCAAGTCAGTCACTCCCACCGCAATCCAGATCCGCGTCTTCGCCGGTAATGCGATCATGCCCGCAGACACTCCAGCAACACGCGCACCAAGGCGGGATCGGCGTTGCCCTCGATTCGCACCTGTGCCTGCCCAAGCTCGATGTGAATCGTGCCGGGTTGTGGTTGGGAAATATCCGTGACGCGATGCTCGACCACGACCGGCGCCGACGTGCTCTCGCTCACCCGAACCGGCAGCAACTTGATCCCTGGCTTCTGCTCCCCAAGTCGTCCGGCCAAGTAAAGACGGCGCCAGCCAAACACCTGATTGGCGTTCACACCGTGAACCCGCGCCACACGCGCCACCGATGCGCCTGGCGCCAATGTCTCTTCCACGATCCGCCGCTTCTCCGCGATGCTGCGTCGCTGCCGCTGTGCTGCGACTGAGCCCGCTCTGTCTCGGGGAGTGATTGCAGTTTGCTGGGAAGTGTCCATCTCCGCTCCAAGTGGACACCTATCCGAAGTGTCCACTTCGCGAGAATGGCTCTCATCTAGAACAATGTCGAGACGGCCACAACCGAACGCTTACGATTGTCGTGATGATGCGGAGATGTAGCTGGAGTTGAGCAGAGTCGTTTTACCTTCCCATGCCGCTCTGTAGGGTCAAGGATCTCTAGTTCACACTCGTCTTGACCGTTACAGCATTGTTTTTTGCGTTGGGATCCGGTGTACCAGACGAAGCCCGTCCTGTGTCTGTTAATATGCTTCCCGGCAACGCAGTGTCTTTAACAGTCATAGTAACGATCACTTTTGCGCCGCTGACTAGATTTCCAACATTGCAGATTAGCTTCCCAGTGGAACCAATCGCCGGAGTAGTGCACGTCCCGGCGCTGGTCGTAGCACTTACGAAGGTAGTTCCCGCTGGGGTTGTATCCGATACAACGGCATTAGTTGCCACATCTGGCCCCTTGTTAGTGACGTTCAAGGTGTATTTGAGATTTGTACCGTGTAGCACTGGATTTGGGCCTTCCGTCATCGCCGTAGCAATATCTGCGATTGGAACGTGAATATCCCACATACTGCGACCATGAGTGGATGCCCGCAACGTCCGGCTTGCGTTGTGGAGCGTAATGCCTAAGACGGTCACACGCGGTAGGCCGGTGCCGAGACTCGACCAGGTGATGCCTCCGTTTCTGGTTCTGAACACTCCAATATCCGTCGCAACGTAGTACGTATTAACCAAGACAGGATCGACTGCGATTGCGTTTGCGGGAATATCCGGCAGGTTTCCAGTAATGTCACTCCACGATGCGCCTCCATCAATCGTATGGAAGACATGACCGAATGATCCATTGAAATCTGTAAACCCTGAACATGTTATGTACGCCGTCGTTGAAATGTGTGGGTCAACTACCACATGAGTTATGTATCTAAATTTCGGACAGGTGCTGCTCTGTTTCCAAATTGAATTCACTCCGGCGAGTGCGTTGGTGGTCACCTGGACCGTGCCATTCCCTGCGCCTGTGTACACTGTGTTCGAATCCGTTGGAGCCACTGCAATTGCGGTGAGAGCTTGACCAGTGGTCAAGTCGCCAGAAATGATGGACCAAGTGCCAGCATTATTCGTTGATTGATACATGCGATAAGTCCCGAAGTAGAGGTTGGCAGGCTGTAAGGGATCAATCGCGAGAGGTGGTAAGAATTGCATTTCCTCGTTAACGTTGATCCCACTTGCAGTATATGACCAGGAACCAAAAGCTCCTCCCGCCGTTGATTTCCACATTACGCCGTTACCTTGCGGGCATGTCGAGTATACGTTGCTAGGGGTTCCTGGATCTATAGCAGTCCACCCACCGTCGCCGCAGACTACATCATTCCAAGTCGATAAACCGCTGTATAGTTGTGTGCCGTTGTCCTGAGTTCCACCAAGGCTGTTGTTAACATCTTTAGGATTGATGGAAGGTGAAAAGTAAAACTCGGTGATTGCAAGGGTGTCATTAAGTTCGGTCCATGGTACGGGTGTAGCAGTAGGCGGGCTAGCTTTCCAGACCCCACCATCATTACCAAGATAGAGAACACTACTATCGGCAGAAAAAGCCAATGCGTGTAGATCGGCATGCAAGGAGAACCCGTTCGCTCCTTGGGTCACATTTGTCCAATTCGATCCCCCGTTGGTGGAGCGATAGACGATTCCGCTACCACCCGCGCCGCCAACAAAGACAATGTTGGGATTATTTGGTGCGATTGCAATCGCTTGGTCGTACCAGCACTGCGGAACACAGTAGTTGGGAGTATTAACCAGCTTTACCCAGTTGCCACCCCCATCCGTCGTCTTGAACAAACCCAGCAGGCCAAAAGTGGATGTGTCTTGAATACCGGCATACAGCACGTTGGGATTGGACGGTGCAATGGCCAAGGTGATGCGTCCAAGATTCATACCAGGGAGAACGTTGCTTCCCGTACCATTGATGTGCACCCAGGTCTTACCAGCATCTAGGGATTTGTAAACTCCGCTGTTGCAGGTGGTGCAGCTATTGAAGGGCCCGGATATTGCCGCGTAGGCAATATTCCCATTCGTAGGATCAAACAGAACCGAAGTGCCGTAATGAAAGTATTCAGTGTCGATCGAATTAGGCAGCACGGCGGCCCAAGTCGTACCGCCGTTCTCAGTCCGGTAGAGAGCAGTGAGATTTCCGTTGAACCCGATCGGCATTTCCACAGCCGCGAGGATCACTGAGTCGTCCCCTGGCTCAATCGCTATTGCGCCGATGCGACCGCCACCATCGTACCCACTCGGCGAGAACGGACCCACGAATGGTCCTTTGATCTGCGTCCATGAGTTCCCGCCGTTAGTAGATTTGAGGATTCCGGCTCCATAGTAGCTATCGGCGGAAAAGTTCTCCTCGCCGGTGCCTACGTAGATCACAGAATGATTTGCGGGACTGATCGCAATCGATCCGACTGCCAGCGAGGCTTGCCTATCCGTCAGAGGGATCCAGTTGACACCCCCATCAGTGGTCTTCCATACACCGCCACCTGCTGCGCCAGCGTATACCACATTGGAGTTTATCGGATCGACCGCCAATGCCGTCACGCGTCCGGCAACAACGGGAACATTGTAAGGGGTCACTGTAGGCTGCGGGCCAATCAGGGACCAATGCGTGGAGGAGGTGACGTCTGGAGAGATATCCGCTGCGAAGTCAGGGGGAAGATTGGCACCTGGTGTGGCGAGCTGCCCCTCGGCCGCCAACATCTTGTCCAATTGATCGAGGGCACGGAGTCGAGCTCCGGCAGGAATATGCTTTTGAGGATAGGCACGTTGCTTGTAGAACCATTCCATCCTTCGACGCGCCAAATTGTCGTACTCGGCGGGTTCAGATTCCTGTTGAGCGAATCCGACTACAGGTGAAGTGAACGCTAGGGAGATAAGCCCGACAAGGATTTGCCTGCGATTCATGAGACCTCCCCGTTCCAAGCGCAGGTTCCCATGCTCTGTTGCGGCAGGTGGCCTTTCTCGGCTAGAGGGCACTCTTGGTCTGCGAAAACTCATCGCCTCAAGGGGTGCTGCATTTGCACTGCTCTTCGGAGAGGCTAGATCTCCGGAATTCTCCTCCCGGTACACTTTACAGGTCAAGGGGAAAAGGATCTCGCAATGTGGTCCGATGGGGTTTCCCGTTAGGCTCTGCACGATATCGTGCTATGGATAGGGCCAGTGCTTCGGTAAAACAAAAACATGGAAAACATCCAGCCGCGCATCCATAGCTCCATTTTTCCCATCCGTTTGGCGTATCGGAGACTCGGAATAATTGAGGGTGGAACAGACAAAGCGTCATTTTACTTTACTCAACGCTCGTCGCGGCTCCTTGAATACGCACAAGGGCTGCCAACGTCAACCAGTGTCTCGGAGGCGGGCGGCGTCGCCCGAACGGACGAACGCGGCATTCGGCTGGGAGACCTGCATCACTGCCGCTAACTCGCGAACTTTCTTGCCTCTGAGCAATGGCTGAATTGTTTGAACGTAGCATTCCTCAGTCGGCCAGGTCGGCAGACTGGACGGGGCCCACCACGAGTTCGCCAAGGCGTGAGCCGCCAAGACACCTGATACAATCCGCCATCGAGGGGGGGAACTCAATGTCCAATCTGGCGGGAGTGGTCCGGTTGTTAAAGAAAGAACAAGATCGATTGACCAGAGAACTCAATCGGATCGGCGCCGCCCTTGCGGCTTTCGGCAAGGCATACGGGAAAGGCACGGGCACCAGAAAACTGTCCAAGTCAGCTCGGGCGCGGATCGCAGCCGCCCAACGAGCGCGATGGGCGAAGTTCCGTGAAAGTAAGGGCGGCCAGCAATCCAAGGTCGTTCCCATCCGGGGCAAGCGAACGCTCTCGGCGGCTGGACGGCGGAAGTTCGCCGCTGCGCAGAGGGCTCGATGGGCGAAGGTAAAGGCCGCGGAGAAGAAGACGGCTTAGCTACTTGGTCAACCCCACCGACTTCAAGCGGATGATCCGCAACAGGATCAAGCCCGTGATAGAGAAGTGGAACAAGGAGCACGGCGAGGAAGCGCGCGATAAGGCGGCTCGGGCTCTACGTCTTTCCGCAGGACCGCCGCCGGCTCTCTGTGGAGCCTCACTCCGAAAGAGATTTTCTTGGCAGTGACCTTTCTTCCGGGAAAGTGAATGGTACAAAGAAACAGAAAGAAGTGATCGTGGTGCACGAGCTGATTCATGCGGCTGGAATGGACGAGCACTATGACCGCGGCATCATGTTCGCGAATATTGGCGAATCCGGCGATGGCCTGATCGAATATCTGCATGGCAAGAGTTCGAAGACCATGCCCCAAATCCGCGTCGGTGGCCAAACTGCATGCAACATGAAAATGCTCTGGTCCGGCGGCGCAGCCTGTAAGGCCAGCTGATAACTAGCGAGGAGGGTGGCCCACACTAAACGTCGTGTCTTTTGCGACGTCCAGTGTGAGACTTTGACTGCCGGACTCAGACAAGAAGCGCCCTCAATATGCGTTCAACGATCGATCGAGACCGGAGATCAATCCTTCGAACGAGGAATACGCGCCCGGAACCGCTTGTACTCCTCCATCTTGCCGCTGAAGTTGGGCACAACCGGAATCGACGGCCCGGCCTCGGGCACGCTGAAATCGGCGGCCCGAACATTCCAGCATAAGTGCAGGTGCTTTTCGGAGGTCACCAGTAGCGAGGTGTTGTCGCAGGTCACGGCAGCCCCCGCGTTGCCAGTGAAGACCATTCCGGACCCCAGATCGAGCACGGTCTGGTGCACGAGTCGGATCCCCTCGGACTGATTGCCTGAAATCGTCGCGCCCGCGATATCCATGCTGGAATTGATGTCTCCCAGCACACCTGGACCTCCATTCTGCGACACCTGGTTCGGCCCGATGAGCGTCACCTGTGAACCGCCGTCGACGCGAATGCCGGCACGGACCGGGAGCGCGCCGGATCCGTTGTTATGAATGACATTCGGCGCCACGCTGGCATCCAGGTAGGCCTGACTCTTGGAAGAAACGTCGAGGCCGAAAGTAGTGTGGCCGCTAATCTCCACATTTCCAAATAATGTGAGCTGACTGCCGTAGCGGAGTTGGATACCCGTCGCGCCGTTGTTGGTGATGGTGTTAGTCCCGCCCCACAAGGATACTTCTGCATTCTCATTCGCCGAGAGACCGCCCCGGCGATTTCCGGTAATCAGGTTCGGTCCAGCATAGTTGCCGAGTTGGAATTGTCCAGCGCCGAACACCTCCACGCCGAAGCCATCGAGCGTTGTCGTCGCGCCGAATCCGTTGTTCTGAATCGTCGTGTTTCCGCCAGTCGAGTATCTTCCGCCACTCATCCAGAGTCCAGCATTTGCGTTGGCCGAGATCAGGACCGAACCCGACGCCCAACTAGCGTGGTCCACAATCGCATTCGATGAAATCGAGATGCCTCTGTTATTCCCCGTGAGCACGGCCGAATAGATCGTCACGGTGGAATTGTCGGACACTCCGATACCATCTCCCGGATTGTCCTGGAACGCGCAACTATCGATCCGCACCTCACTGCCCCCACCCGCGCCCAACCCCTCGCTCCCACCCCCAGTGACGTTGAGGCCGTAAAGGGAAATGCCGGTCGACGAGTCGACGTTGATAGTCGCGAATGAGACGCCGTCGCCCTCGATCGTTGCGCGCCGTCCAAGCGGTGCCGCGATCATGAGGTTACGGAGGTGGCCCAAGTACACGCTCTCATGACAGGTGCCCGTCACCTGCATCACTACCTGATACGAAACGAATGGCATATTCGCTAAAGCATCATTGATGCTGTGGTAGGCGTTTTGATCTTGTCCACTGCAATCCACGACCAAATCTTGTGCCTGCACTCCCAGCGCTAACAGGACCACCGCCACCACTACGGCTCCCGAACAAAAAGCCGCGGAATTCACCCAAGCATTTGGCTGAGCCATTTCTTGTTCTCCGATTGTGGATAAGGGGCACTACGATTTGGGGCCTAGCCCCGTCCGCTGAGAAGTATCTGCCGATTTGGGAGAGCTGGCAACTGGAAATCAGCGCCAAAATGTGTGTCACGCGTTCAGTGCCTTGAACCAATGGGAGGTAGCATTCCTCTCGGGGCGATGGAACGGGCTGCGAACACTCATACGATCACGATTCCGATTGCCAACCATGATAACAACCAGCACTCATCAAACGAGAGCATCCGATTATAGAATCTCTGGGACGGAATCGAAACCATGGCCGCGCTCATGCAAATGGAATGATATCGTACGCCAAAATAAAGACCAGTCAGAAGAAGCGCGCACAGTGAGAGGTGCTTCCCATTCGTCGCAAACGGGCACTCTCGGCATCTGCGCGGAGGAAAATCGCCGCTGCGCAGAGGACGAGACGGGCGAAGGTGAAGGCGGAGAAAAGGATCACCTAGCCCCTTTTTCATTTATGCCTCCGGCAGGTTTCTTGACGGGTTTTATGGCCGATCTATGGCGTAGAGCATCGGCCCATAGAACCCCGTCCGCATTGCAACGCTAAATAGCCCGAAAGCCACCAATGTTCGGCAGTAACCCAGCGAATGCATTCACGAGAGTGGAGGAGTGACGATCCGAACCCGAATGGGTCATTGGCGCTTGCTCCCGGTTGCGTTCTTAGGTTGAGTACACCCCTTGCCCTGCTTATGTTTTTTCGCAGGAGCAGCGGCTTTGGTACTCGCCGGCTCTTCCGTCACGTGTCCTGTCTTGGGATCGAATCGCTGGAGACCTCCCGAAGGCGTGACTTCTTTTGGTCTTGCCGGATGGGAAGGCTCCGGTATGGGCTTAGCTTTTTTTAGGCCTTCGGCGGCGCGCTCCCAGTCTGCCGCCTGTTTGTCGGTCGGAGGTCGAGGTGCATCTTTTTGCTGTTGCGCCAGCGCACGATGTGCTCCTGGGGACAGCAGCAGCATTGCAACGATCACTCCGGCAGTCCACAGACTCTTTACCACGTTCACTCCTACATCAATTCTATCCGGGGCGTAGCCTCTTCCGTCCACAAAGAAAGCGGAGCCGCGTCCCGGACCCGGCTCCGTTATGGCTCAGTGGCATGACTGCCATTTAAGGCGCGCGGTGCCGCAGCGTCAACCCGTGTAACGTGCTCACGGATTCACCGTCTGTTTCAGAACCGGCGAAGTGCTTCCGTTGAAGTGGACATCGCCGCCGTAGACGACGGTGATTGAATGCGCTCCCGTCGACAGCCCAGCCGTGGCGAACGTCGCCTTGCCACCACTGAGCGTCTTAGTTGCTAGTACGCTGCTCCCATTCTTGAAAGTCATGGACCCGGTAGGAGTACCCGAGGTCGAGGGCTTCACCGTGGCAGTGAACGTTACGCTCTGACCGTGTTTTGAAGGATTGAGCGACGAGGCCACCGAGCTTGAGCTCGCTGCCTTGGTGATCTGTTCCGTCAGCGTTGTGGAGGTACTGGAGTTGAAGTTCCCACTGCCGGCGTAGGTCGCGGTAATCGACTGCGATCCCACGGACAGCGTGTGAGTGGTGAAGTTAGCGACGCCAGCGCTCAGCGTGCCCGTACCCAAGGTAGTGGCTCCGTTCTTAAACGTCACCGTGCCCGTGGGCACCCCCGCCGTCGAAGTTACGTGAGCGGTGAAAGTTACGTTCTTGCCCCAGGGCGAAGGATTGGCTGACGGCCCGTCGGTTGTGCTAGTTGCAGCTTTCTGTACGGTCTGGGTCAGCGCCGAGGAAGTGCTGGTGACCCAAGGCGAATTGCCCGCATAGGCGGCTTTGATGGAGTGAGTTCCAGCCCCCAACGATGAAGTGGTAAATGAAGCTTTACCACCACTCAATGAGCCGGTGCCCATTACTACTGAGGCTCCGTTGTAGAAAGTCACCAATCCGGTAGGCGTGCCAGTGCCCGCTGTCACGGTTGCGGTGAACGTAACACTCTGGTGGAACACCGACGGATTCAGTGAAGAAACGACGGAGGTCGATGTCCGCACCGGGCAGCGGCTGGTGCTGAGCGAGAGCGTGTAGTTGGGTATGATCCTCGCGTTCTGGTACGACTGAATCAAAACGTAGTAGGTACCGGGTGCCAACGCATTCACACCGCAAGTCCTGTTGATGGTTGAGTAGAAATTCACGCCGTTGTCATCGTTGAAATCAATCTGGTGGAGATTGCTATCGTACAACGTCATGGTGGTGTCACCGCCACTGTATCCGTCTGTGGCAATAGTGGCGGCGGAGGTGAAAGAACTCACAGTAAACTTTGCCCAGTCCTGGTCGCCTTTGTCACAAATAGTGTGGTTTTGTACGCCCCCAGAAGTCAGTAGAGAAGCAGAGGCCGGCGCCCCGTCGTACTCGTAAGCGTCGCTGTTGCAGTAGGCGTTCATCTGCTGCGCCTCGACAACAACGGAATTCTTGTCGGTTCCGTACTGCGGGTTAGCCGCATGGAGCACATAGCCGACGTAGTAGGTGCCGGGCGAAACGTAAGCGGGGATAGTTATGTTCGGCGTTTGCACGCTGAAGCTGTTGGTCCCTATATACCCGAAATCGTGAGTGCCGATGTAAGTTCCATTCGTCACATTGTTTGGATCGAAGGTCAAGTAGATATCGGCAGTAGTGTCGCCCGCGTCGCTATACCCAGCGTTGAAGGCATTGAGAGTGAACGGAAAGGCAAAGCCGATTTCCGTTGACGTTTGACCGAGACCCTTGGAGGTTCCATTAAAGACATATTCGATGACCTGAGCGAGGTCGCTAGGCGGACGTGCTGTCTGGTCCCCGCTGATCTGATTCTCCAGATCGGTCTCGATCTGGCTGGTCAACAGTGTGGCTTCGGCATAACCGGTGCGATTGGACGTGGAATTGACGCCCTCTAGGTACCGGTTTGTACCGTCAAATCTCCACACCGGGCCGCCGCTGTGGCCACCGTAAGTGTAAGCGTCAAGCTCGATCCGGCAGCAGGTGTAGCCGATGACGTTGTTGGCATCGAATCCAGGGTATTGGAACGGGTTGCCGGGCGGTACGTAGCCTTTCTGCGACGGGTAACCACTAAAGTTCAACGAGCTGGTGTTGACGTTCCATTCGCGGCCGATCCAGCCGGTGTGATCGCCCAGGCGGCGGTCCAGCGTGATGAAGGTGAAGTCCCAGTTCAGGTCGGAATTGTTAATCCAGGCGTTGTAGGTTACCTCCCATGTCATCTTGGCGACGCCGTAAGGAAAGTCGGGCCAGCTACCCGCAGTATTCCAATCGACGGGATCGATGACGTCGGTTTCCGCCGCCCAGGCCCAGACTTCAGCCGCCCACCCGGCGATGTTTGAGCCGTCGTTACGGATGTCGTGGTTGTACACGCAGTGCCCGGCAGAGACGATGTGGAAATCGGAGGCCGCCGAGGCGCTGCAGAGGTAGTAGTAATCTGAAATGCCATCGTTGAATCGCATCAGCAGTCTGGCATAAGTGTTATACGGGAAACTGTAAGGGAACAGCAGTGGGCTAGGAGGTGTCGGCGTGGTCGAAGGAGTGGGCGGAGTGGCATTGAGGGCTGCGGCCTGAGCTTGGCCAGTACCCTCGTTGACATTGGACTTTCTGGGGTTGAGATTTCCTCCGTTCAAGTTCGTCGGCAGGACGCCCGTCTTTCCTTCGCTATGTTGTACACCCGCGGCAGGGCGTGGGTGGGCTGCGGGAAGATTGACCACTGCCGTTGTCTTGGGATCAAATGCCCTAAGATCCCCATGTTCAGTAAGAGCCTTCGGCCGTAAAGCATGCTTTGGATCCGGCATGGGCTTCGCTTTCTTCAAGGCTTGTTGTAGGCGCTCCCATTCCGGAGACACTGCGGCAGTAGGACGTGGGCGGTCCGCCGTCTCTTTCTGCGCGAATGCAAGATGGCCAACCGAGATAAGCATTGTCGCCAGGATGGTTACAGTGGACAATATAGTTCCTCGTGACATAGTGGTTCCTCCTTAGCCGTAATCGGCACGTGTCGTTGATCGCCAAAAACGCGGGGGTTATCTTGGCGGCTTGCAAAACTGTGAAGGGCGTGTTCCCTTGGGCGAAACGACCCGGTCGCATTTCCTTCAACTGTCCAGTTGTATGCGCGGGGGGAACATCGGCCGAAACGGGGAGACAGGGGTCGGCCTGAGCAGAAACAATACAACAACTAGTTTTTCAACTGTCAAAAAAGTATTCAGCGAGTTTTAAGCCCAGGTCCGCGGCATCCGCGGAATCTGTTGGTTGAACATTGAGCACTCCGACTCGTCACCATCTGGGCCACGGCCAGAATCGGCAGTGCGATGAGCGCCAACGCGAGCATCCTCTTTGCGTATTTCATAGAGCACATCTCATTGAGATTTTTTATCGATCGGGGAAAGTGATTGCAGCTTGAACCACGAACACGGAAAGGTCCATGGAGGCAATCTGAAGCCGTCTCAACTGATCTGAAGAACCCGCATTTCCTTGACAGGGCAGACCGCACAGGACAAGAATTGCAGCACATCCGGATTTGGGGCGATGGCAGAAGTACGGTTCGGGCAGTTCGAGTTGGACTTCGGCTGCTTCCAGTTCTTTCGTTCAGGAGAGCCGGTGAGACTGGAAGGGCTCCCCCTGCAACTCCTGATGTACCTGATCGACCATCGTGGCGAACTGCTGACGCGAGAGCAGATCGCCGATGCCCTCTGGGCGAAAGACATATTCGTCGATGTAGAACAGGGCATCAATACGGCCATCCGTAAGATTCGTATGGCGCTGGAAGACGATTCGGCACAGCCGAAATATCTGCAAACGGTGGTGGGCCGTGGATACCGATTCATCGCTCAGCTCAGCGGCACAGATGGGACTTCGGCGAGTTCAGACATCGGTAAGGTATCGCTCGAGGAGCTTGGTCAGGCGATCATGGCTGCGGCCAGGCTGTCTCCTGAAGAACAGAAGACTCCACCCAAAAATCCACGAGAGTCCTAGCGACCTACCTATGCTCACGCCATAGCATTCTTGCGCATGATCGGCCAAACCATCTCGCACTATCGCATCCTGGAGAAGTTGGGCAGTGGCGGGATGGGTGTCGTCTACAAGGCCGAGGACACCGAGTTAGGCCGATTCGTCGCCCTGAAGTTCTTACCCGACGACCTTGCTAGTGATGCACAAGCATTGGAGCGCTTCCGGCGCGAAGCTCGGGCCGCGTCGGCTCTCAATCATCCCAACATTTGCACGATCTATGAAATCGGAAAGCACGACGGGCGTTCCTTCATCGTGATGGAATTTCTCGAGGGGACGACGCTTAGGAGCACCATTGCCGGGCGTCCGCTGGCGACCGAGAAGATTCTCGATCTGTCCTTAGAAATCACTGATGCCCTCGACGCGGCTCATGCCAAGGGAATCATCCATAGGGACATCAAACCTGCGAACATCTTCGTTACTTCCCGAGGCCACGCGAAAGTACTTGACTTCGGCCTCGCCAAAATCAATCCGAGCGCAGGCGACGCGCACGCTGCCGCCACCGCGGCAACCCTCGAGGACCGGCATCTCACGAGCCCCGGTGCCGCGCTCGGCACGGTTGCCTACATGTCACCAGAGCAGGTGCGCGGTCAGCAACTCGATTCTCGCACCGACCTTTTCTCGTTTGGTGCCGTTCTCTACGAAATGTCGACGGGCATGTTGCCGTTCCGCGGTGATACCTCTGGAGTCATCTTCGACGCCATCCTCAATCGTACTTCACCGCCACCCGTGCGCCTCAATCCGGACTTGCCTTCGAAGCTGGAAGAGATCATTCAGAAGGCGTTGGAAAAAGACCGCAATCTGCGCTACCAGCACGCCTCCGACATTCGGGCCGACCTGCAGCGCTTGAAGCGCGATACGGAGTCCAATCGAATATCCGCTGTCGCGCAGCAGGGTTCGCCAAGCCGCCGGAGCGCTCTGCAAAAATGGGGCTTCGCTCTCGTTGGGGTGGCCGTGCTCGTCGTTGCCGCCATCCGAGGCCGCTCGTACCTGCAGCCCGCTGCTCCCACCCTTTCCGCAAGGGACAGGATCGTTCTCGCCGACTTCACCAATATGACCGGTGACTCCGTTTTCGACGGCACTCTGCGCCAGGGGCTTTCTGTGCAACTTGAGCAGTCGCCATTCCTCAGTCTGGTTTCCGATGAGGAAGTCCAACAGACACTGCGCATGATGGGACAAGCGCCCGACGCGAAGATCACGCCGGGAATCGGCCGCGAGATCTGCCAACGCACCACCAGCACCGCAGTACTCGACGGCTCGATCGCGGAAATCGGCACGCAATACAGCATCATCCTGAAAGCGATCGATTGCGCCAGCGGCGACCTGCTAGCCAGTACCGCCTCACAAGCCAGTGACAAGAACCACGTGCTCGATGCGCTTGGGAAACTGGCATCAGAAATGAGGACGAAACTGGGCGAGTCTCTGTCCAGCGTCCAGAAATACGACACGCCGCTAGAACAGGAGACTACCTCGTCACTCGACGCCCTCCACGCCATGAACCTTGGAATGAATAGCGCCGTCGTCCTTGGCGACAGCGTAGGCGCGATTCCTTTTTACAAGCGCGCAGTCGAAATCGATCCCAAATTTGCCATGGCTTACATGTATCTCGGCTTCATGTACGGCAATATCGGAGAAGATCGGCAATCTGCGGCGAACCTCACGAAAGCTTTTGAACTGCGCGAGCACGTCAGTGAACGCGAGCGGTTCATGATAGAAGGCGCTTACTACAACAATGCGGCAGGTGATCTGGATAAGGCGCGGCAGGCGCTGGAACTCGTTATTCAAAGCTACCCTAGGTTCTGGGTCCCGCATGACAATCTTGCCGGTCTATGGAGCACCTCAGGTCAGTGGGAGAAAGCTGCCTCCGAATACAAGGAAGCAATTCGCCTGAATCCCGCCGCCGGCATTGACTACGGTGGGCTTGTTGTCGCTAATCTCAGTCTCAACCGCTTACAGGATGCCGAAGTGACAATCAAGCAAGCGAAAGCCAAGGCGCTGGAAACTGTGCTGCAAGGTGGTCCCCTCTACATTGTCGCCTTCTATAAGAACGATCAGCAGGAATTGGCGCACCAGGTGGCGCTGGCGACGGGCAAGCCGGGCGTGGAGGATTCGCTGTGGGGCATGGACGCCGACACGGCAGCCTACTACGGGCGACTCGCCAACGCTAACGAACTGATAGTTCGCGCAGCAACTTCGGCGACACGCAGCGAGGGGGACGAAACCGCGGCCAATTACTACTCCACGCTGGCTCTGCGGGAGGCACTATCCGGGAACGTGCAAGCTGCTCGGCGGCACGCTGCGCTCGCTCTGAAGCATCCTGGCTATCGCCGCGGCCGCTACATCTTAGCTTGTGCCTTAGCGTATGCGGGAGAAAATGCTCAAGCCGAAACGTTGACGCAGGAATTGGCCAGAGATTTTCCGCAGGATACGATTGTGCAGTTCGCTACTTTGCCGACCCTGCGCGCCAAACTTGCGTTAAATCGGGGAAAGAGCGCCGAGGCCATTGAGACCCTCAAACCGGCGCTGCCCTACGAACTCGGGGAGTGGGCTTTATATCCGGCCTACGTGCGCGGGGAAGCCTACCTCGCCGCCCACCAAGGACGCGAAGCGGTTCTCGAATTCCAGAAAATTATTGATCATCACGGACTTGTGCTCAACGACATCATCGGTGCACTCGCTCATCTGCAAATCGGTCGCGCCTATGAACTCGAAGGCGATAGAGCGAAGGCGAAGGTCTCATATCAAGATTTCCTGACCCTATGGAAGGACGCCGATATTGACGTCCCCATCCTGAAACAAGCCAAGGCCGAGTATGCGAAGCTGTAATAGCAACCTCAATTGTTGTAATAACGATAACGTTCAAAACCCTGGCATTCCAAAAACGTCCCCACCGCCGTCGCCCGAACTCATTGATTCGAAGGCATTGACGTTGGGCTTGCCGTCCCTTCCAAAATGACTTGTTTCTGGAATACGAGAGCTCAGTTTCCATAGCCCGTGACTCGGGTGGAAGATCCGCTATCTGTAATTGATAAGTCCTCGACATTCGTGCAGGCCGTGTTGCCGAAGACTCAACCGAGAGTATTTGGTTATTCGAGTTTGGGGTTGCGTAGAATCGGTAAAGATCTGACGTCTTCCTGCTGGACCCGCCGTATCTGTTCGGTGATCGGGCCAATCATTTCGTCTCCCGCTGGGACGTACGCTTTAGCATTTTCGTACGCACGAACGGCCTCCGAGCGCAGACCGCGCTGGAGTTCAATATTACCCAACTCAATCCACCGCCAATAGGGAGCAGGGTTGATAGCCAGTGAGGTTGTCATATATTCCGCTGCTTTGGGAAAATCGGGCTGGCTGGAATATTCTGCATCCAAGGCACGCTCGACGAACCTGAAAGCTCGAGCGCCTGCAAGGTCGAAGGTGCCGCGATAGATCATTATGGAGCCGAATCGTCCGACCGGCTTTATTTTGAGTAGCGGCGTGTAGTCATAAGCCGATGAATTCCAGAGAATAGAAGGCGCTGGAATCAGGAAAGTTCCAGTGATCACATCCGAGTTGTCGGCTTCGGGATGGTCTTTCCACAACCCTTGCATGTCACGTATTCCACGACGAGCGTCTTCCGCAAATGAATCACTGTAGTCGAGGTAGGGCAATTCGCCCCTCGGCTTCAAATGCTGATGATAATAGGCAGCGATCTCTTTCGTTCTCTGTCCTGAATCGGCTCCTTCGTCGCCGAAATACTGCCACGCGTTCTGCATGCCGACGATCTCGTTGTAATACTCCCA
>AR_comb_assmDRAFT_10070344_pt1 | contig 15798 bp, 8 predicted proteins | sample ArasoioldDNA_FD_10543 | JGI IMG/M metagenome (IMG submission 10543) | reverse complement strand
TACAACTACGACGGCTTCTGGGCCTGCATGGACACCTTCAAGGAGAAGCAGCTCCTGGAGGACCTCTACTCCCGCGGTCAGGTCCCCTGGGAGGTGTGGAAGACCGCCGTCCGCTCCTCCCCGGGTCGCAAGAGCGCCTGACGATGCAGCGGCTCTCGCTGTTCGGAGAGGCAGGAGCGGCCCGGCGAGTCCTCGCCTTGGGCGCGCATGCCGACGACATCGAGATCGGCTGCGGCGGCACCTTCCTCCGCCTCCTCTCGGAGCGGAACGACCTCGACGTCACCTGGGTCGTCTTCTGCTCCACGGCCGGCCGGGCTCGAGAGGCGGAGGCCTCGGCCGAACAGTTCCTCAAGGGTGCCGCGGGGAAACGGGTCATCGTCAGGTCGCATCGCGACGGCTTCCTCCCCGTGGAGTGGGCGCGGGTGAAGGAGGAGTTCGAGGAGCTCAAGCGCGAGCTGTCCCCGGACCTCATCTTCACCCACTACCGGGAGGACCGGCACCAGGACCACCGGGTGGTCTCCGAGCTGACCTGGAACACGTGGCGCAACCATCCGATCCTCGAGTTCGAGATCCCGAAGTACGACGGGGATTTCGGGACACCGAGCGTGTTCGTCCCGCTGAGCCTGGCGACGCTGGAGCGCAAGATCGACCTCGTGCTCAGGGCGTTCCCCACCCAGGCTGGCAAGGGCTGGTTCACCGCGGATCTGTTCCAGGCGGTGGCGCGCATCCGAGGGATGGAGTGCCAGGCGGAGGAGCGGCTCGCCGAGGCGTTCTACTGCCGGAAGCTGGTGCTCTGAGCCGTGGCCTCGTCCCCCACCGCCACTCCCGGCAGAGGCGAGGCCGCGGCGCTGGTGCCGGGTCGAGGCGGCGACGTCCTCCAGCTCTCGATGCGCCGGGTGCACGACCTGGTCGCCTTCTGCGCCCCCTACGAATTCGAGGACGTGGTGGCCGCGGTCACCGGTGCCGACCGCGTGGAGATCACCGACTACGCCGCGGTGGAGAACGCGCGGCGGTTCTACAAGGGAGCCAGGACCGCGCTCCGCTCGCGCGCGCTCGCCCGCGCCATCGCCCCCCGCCTCCGCGCGCCACGGCTCACCCGCGAGTACGACCTCTTCTTCCCGGTCTTCAACCACCCCTTCGAGCTGTGGGCACTGGCGGCGGTGCCGGACTGGCGTGCGCGCTGCCGCAAGGCAATCTGCTTCATCAGCGAGATCTGGGTCCAGGAGCTGCCGGAGTACCTCATCGAGCTGCTGAGCGAGTTCGATCAGCTGTTCGTCGCCATGCAGCATCCGGTGACCGAGGTGGCTCGCATCGTGGGCAAGCCCTGCAGCTACCTGCCGCTCGGCGCCGACGTGATCCGCTTCTCGCCCTACCCCGCTCCGCCGGTCCGCACCATCGACGTGCTGAACGTCGGCCGGCGCTCACCGGTGACGCACGCGGCGCTGCTCGCGCTCGCGCGGGAGCGACGGCTCTTCTACTACTACGACACGGTCCGGGTGGGCGGAGCGAACGGCAAGCAGGTGACCTTCAGCGTGGGTGATGGCGGCGAGCACCGACTCCTTCTCGCCAACCTCCTGCAGCGCAGCCGCTACTACGTGTCCTACCGCAGCCGGGTGAACGAGCCGGAGCAGACGGCGGGGCGCGAGGAGATCTCCGGTCGCTTCTACGAGGGCGCCGCGGCGGGTGCGGTGCTGATCGGCGAGCCGCCTCGCTCCGGCGAGTTCGAGCGACAGTTCGACTGGCCGGACGCGGTCATTCCTCTCCCGTTCGACTGCCCGGAGGTCGGCGAGCGGCTGGCCGCGCTGGACGCCGATCCGGCGCGTCTCGAGCGCGCCTCGCGGGCCAACGCGCGGCACGCGGCCCTTCGCCATGACTGGCTGTACCGGCTCCAGGACGTGTACCGGGCAGCCGCGCTTCCGCCCACCGAGGCGATGCAGGCACGGGCGCGGCGCCTCGAGGAGCTGGCGGAGATGGCCCGACCCGAGCTGCGCGCGCACGCCTCGAGCGGCTGACTCAGCGCCCTGCCAGCGCGGCGACCCGGTCGGCGAGGGCGAGCGAGGCCGTGAGGCCCGGTGACTCGATGCCGTAGAGGTTGATCAATCCCCGAACCCCGTGCTCCGCCGGGCCCTGGAGGAGGAAGTCTGCCGCGGGATCGCCGGGGCCGGAGATCTTCGATCGGATGCCGGTGTACCCCGGCTGCAGGGCACCGTCCGGCAGACCGGGCCAGTAGTGGCGAATCGATCGGTAGAACGAGCCGGCGCGCGACTCGTCGAACGCGTAGTCCACCGCGTCGACCCACTCCACGTCGGGGCCGAAGCGCGCACGCCCGGCGAGATCCAGCGTCACGTGGGTCCCGAGCCCGCCCGGCACCGGCACCGGATACACGAGGTGGTGGAAGGGAGACGTGCCGGAGAGCACGAAGTAGTGCGCCTTGGCGAACCGCTGCGGAGGGATGGTCTCCGGAGGCACGCCCTCGATCGTCCGGGCCAGCTCCGGCGCCCACAGCCCCGCGGAGTTGACGACCAGGCGGAAGCGCACCCGCGAGGGCTCGTCACCGCCGAGGCCGAGGACGACGCCGTCTGCCACACGGCCGTCGAGCACCGGGGTGGCCAGGAGCACGCGCGCGCCGGCGGCCTCGGCGTCGTTCCGCAGCGAGGTCATCAGGGCGTGGCTGTCCACGATGCCCGTGGAGGGCGAGAACAGGCCGCGAACCGCGGTCACCTCCGGCTCGAGGGCGCGGACGTCCGCGCCGGCGAGCCACCGCAGGTCGTGCACGCCGCTCGCCTCGGCACGCGCCTGGATCGTCTCCAGGGCCGAGACCTCCTCCTCCCGGGTCGCTACGATGACCTTCCCCGGCCGGGCGAACGGCACCCCGCGCTCGCGGCAGTAGGCGTAGAGCGCGTCGCGTCCCTCGACGCATGAGCGCGCCTTCAGCGAGCCCGGCGGGTAGTAGATCCCGGCATGCACCACCTCGGAGTTCCGCGAGCTGGTGTGGAAGCCGACGAACCGCTCCCGCTCGATGACGAAGACCTCGCGGCCAGCCAGGGCCAGTGCGCGGGCGACGGCCAGCCCGACGACGCCAGCCCCCACCACGGCGACGTCCGCGTCGAGCGTCGGAGATCCTTCGGCCGCTGCCACGGCGCCGGACGGTACCAGGGGCCGTGCTCGGGCAAGTGGCCGTCTGGCCACGAGGCCGGAACCTGACCATGGGATCCATGACCATTGGTGAGCCTCTCGCCAGTCATCCCCGACCCGGGCGACTGGTCGTTCTTGACCCGCTGACGTGCGCGAATTCGGTCGGGCAGACTCCCTCCACTCACACACGACTCGGGCTGTGCGAGAGGGGAGCTCGCGCGCTCCGGGCCCGTGGATCCGGGGGAGTACACACGATGGAGCGGTTCGTTCGTGAATGTCGGCAGACGCTGGGGATCGTCGTGCTCGCGGCCGCGATCGGCCTCACCGGATGCGAGCGTCAACCGGAGGACCTCGCGGCCGGGCCACGGCGCGAGGGCTCGCGAACGAGCGCCCTCACCGGTGACTTCCAGTTCGTGCAGGTCGCGTACGCCACCCCGCAATCGAACGTCTCCACCCTCGCGGTGAAGTACGCGGCGGCGCAGACCGCGGGAAACCTGAACGTGGTGGTCGTCGGCTGGAACGACACCACCGCGCAGGTCACGTCGGTCACCGATACCAAGGGCAACGTCTACGCCCTTGCCATCGGCCCCACGCAGTCTCCGGGCGCGCTCAGCCAGTCGATCTACTACTCGAAGAACATCTCCGGAGCGCTGGCCGGGGCGAACAGCGTCACCGTCACCTTCAACCGCGGCGCGGTCTTCGTGGACGTTCGCATCCTCGAGTACGCCGGCGTCGACCCGAGCAACCCCGTCGACGTCGTCGCCGGTGCAAGCGGAACCGCCGGGACCGCGAGCAGCGGTGCCGTCACGACGACTTACCCGAACGACCTGATCTTCGGCGCGAACATGACCACGGGCTGCACCAACGGCCCTGGGACCGGCTTCACCGAGCGGGTCGTCACCCAGCCCGACTGCGACGGCGCCGAGGACAAGAAGGTCACCACGGTCGGAAGCAACGCCGCGACCATGTCGGTCAGCTCGGGAAGTCCCTGGGTGATGCAGATGGTGGCGTTCCGTGGCGCACCGAGCGACGCACAGCCCCCGACGGCGCCGGCCAGCCTCTCGGCGACCGCCAGCAGCAGCTCGCAGGTGGGGCTCTCGTGGTCCGCCTCCACCGACAACGTGGGCATCGCCAGCTACTTCATCGAGCGCTGCACCGGGAGCGGCTGCTCGAGCTTCGCACAGATCGGCACGGCCCCGGCGACCAGCACGACGTTCTCCGACGGCGGGCTGATTCCGAGCACCAGCTACTCCTACCGGGTGCGCTCCAACGACGTGGCTGGGAACTTCAGCCCTTACTCCAACGTCTCCACCACGACGACGCTCCCCGACTCGACACCGCCCAGCGCGCCGGCCACCCTCGGCGCGACCGCCTTCGGAAGCACCCGGGTCGACCTCTCGTGGGGCGCCGCCACCGACAACGTCGCGGTGACCGGGTATCTCATCGAGCGCTGTACGGGGAGCAGTTGCTCGAGCTTTGCGCAGATCGCCGCGCCGCCGGGGAGCGGCACCACCTTCAGCGACACCACGGCGACCGCGGGCACGACCTATGGCTACCGGGTCCGGGCAACCGACGCGGCCGGCAACCTCGGCGGCTACTCGCCGGTGGCGAGCGCCACCACCTCCACCCCGGACACGACACCTCCCGGCGCACCCTCGGGCCTCCAGGCCGCTGCCGCGAGCAACTCGCAGATCAACCTGTCCTGGATCGCGGCCATCGACAACGTTGGCGTGACCGGGTACCTCATCGAGCGCTGCCAGGGCTCGGGTTGCTCGAGCTTCGCCCAGGTGGCCGCGCCCCCCGGCACCGGGACGACCTACGCGGACGTCGGCCTCCTCTCGAGCACGGCGTACTCCTACCGCGTGCGCGCCACCGACGCGGCCGGGAACCTCGGGGGCTACTCGGGCATCGCCAGCGCCACCACCCTGGCCACGGCGCCCCCGCCAGTGGTCCCCAAGTACATCCAGGCCAACTACGCCACCCCGCAGACGAACAAGAGCAGCGTGCCGGTCACCTTCACCGGGGCGCAGCGCGCCGGAAACTTCAACGTGATCATCGTCGGATGGAACGACGCGACGTCGAACGTGACCAATGTCACCGATAGCAAGGGCAACGTGTACGTCCGGGCCATCGGCCCGACGCGGAACGCGTCGTTCAACCTGTCCCAGTCGATCTACTACGCGGCCAGCATCGCGGGAGCGCCGGCCGGCGGGAACACCGTGACCGTGGCCTTTTCACCAGCGGCGGCCTACGCCGACGTGCGCATCCTCGAGTACAGCGGGGTGGCCATCACCGCGCCGGTGGACGCGACCGCCGGGACCACCGGGCAGAGCGCCACCGCGAGCAGCGGCGCGTTCACCACGACTCAGGCCGGGGACCTGATCGTCGCCGGCAGCATGGTGCAGACGCTCTCCACCGCGGCCGGGAGCGGGTACACGCTGCGCTTCATCACCCAGCCCGACGGCGACGTGGCCGAGGACCGGGTGGCCGGCGCGCCGGGCTCGTACACCGCGACGCACTCCCTGCAAAGCGGCGCCTGGGTGATGCAGGCGGTGGCCTTCAAGGCCGCGCCGCCGGACCTCAGCCCACCGGTGCTGAGCGTGACCGCTCCTGCCGCCGGGGCGAACCTGAGCGGAAACGTCTCGGTCAGCGTGACGGCCAGCGATCCCGACTCGGGCATCCTCGCCATCCAGCTCCTGGTGGACGGGGCGGTGGTGGGCCTGCTCCAGCCGACCAGCCCGGCCACCTTCACGCTCAACACGGCGAGCTTCCCAAACGGGGCACACACCGTCTCGGCTCAGGGGCTCAACGGGCAGCGGGTGACGGGCTACGCGCCCGGGGTGAGCATCACCTTCAGTAACGCGAGCCCGGGCAACCCCGCCACGACCGGTCTGTGGTCGGGCCTCTACTCGCTTCCGATCGTGGTGGTGCACACCAGCCAGCTCCCCGACGGCCGGATCCTCATCTCCGAGGGGCAGTCGCTCGGTGACGACGCGCGCACCTGGGACACCGCGACCAACGCCTTCGGCACGGTGCCGGTCCCGGCCAACATCTTCTGCTCCGGCCACGAGCAGATGGCGGACGGTCGGATCTTCGTGGGCGGAGGCCACAACGCCGGCGCGCACCTCGGTCTCAAGGTGGGGAACATCTTCGACCCGGCGACGGACACCTGGACCGCGCTTCCCCAGATGAAGTACGCGCGCTGGTACCCGACGGTGACGACGCTCTCCGACGGGCGAGTCCTGATTCTCGGAGGTGAGACCAATTGCCCCGGCTGCGAGGCGACCATCCCCGAGATCTACAACCCGCAGACCAACGCCTGGACGCAGCTCACCACCGCCAACCTCTCGTTCACCTACTACCCGCACTCCTTCACCCTGCCGAGTGGCAAGGTCTTCCTCTCCGGCACCGCGGAGAGCCCGACCGCCAGCCGGATTCTCGACCTGACCACGAGTACCTGGTCGGCCCCGGTCGGCGGGCCGGCGCTCGAGAGCGGAAGCGCGGTCCAGTACCGGCCGGGCCAGGTGCTGAGGGCCGGCAAGTCGGTGGACCCGGACGACATCCAGCTGCCGTCGGTCGCCACCGCGTTCGTCATCGACATGAACCAGCCGTCACCCACCTGGCGGCAGGTCGGGTCGATGAAGTTCGCGCGCACCTACCTCAATCTCACCTCGCTCCCCGACGGCACCGTGCTCGCCACCGGCGGCGGCCCCACGACCGCCCCCCTGGACACCGCGAACGCGATCAAGCCGGCCGAGCTGTGGGACCCGACCACCGAGACCTGGACCGCCATGGCCTCGATGGCGGCGCCGCGGCTCTACCACTCCAACGCGCTGCTCATGCCGGACGGCCGGGTGGTCGTGATGGGCGGCGGCCGGTTCGACGACAATCCGGTGCCAGCCGACCAGTACAACGCCGAGTTCTTCTCCCCGCCCTATCTCTTCAAGGGACCGCGGCCGGTCATCACCTCGGCACCGTCCACCATCAACCTCGGCTCGAACTTCACCGTCCTCACGCCCGATGCCGCCCGCATCGCGAAGGTTTCGCTCGTCCGCTTCGGCAGCAACACCCACGCAATCAACATGGCGCAGCGATTCATCCCCCTCTCCTTCAGCGCCGACTCGGGCAGCCTGACGGTCACCGCTCCTGCGAACAGCAACATCGCCACCCGGGGCAACTACATGCTGTTCCTGGTGGACACCAGCGGCGTGCCGTCGCTGGCCGCGCAGGTCCGGCTCTAGCGCGCCCTATGCCGAGGTCTGGGTCCGCGCCCAGCCGGGGGATCTCCCCAGCAGGGCGCGAGGCTCGGCGCCGAGGCGCCGGGCACGCTCCAGCTGCCGCACCCGCCACAGCGTGTAGAGCACCGGAAGCACCTCGAGGGTGAGGAAGGCGCTGGTGAGGAGTCCGCCGATCATCGGCGCGGCGATGCGCCGCATCACCTCTGCGCCGGGTCCCTCGGCCCAGAGCAGCGGCAGCAGGCCGGCGGCCATGGTGGTGACCGTCATGAGCTTCGGACGGAGCCTCTGCACCGTTCCCTCGGCGTGGGCCTCGATGACGTCCTCGCGGCCGTGGAGGCGACCCTCGGCGAGCCGGCGGTAGAAGGCCGCGTCGATGTAGACCACCATCACCACGGCCGTCTGCATCGCGAGCCCCGCCACGGCGAGCAGCCCCACCCAGACCGGCGCCGAGAGCGGGTAGCCTAGCCAGTGCAGCATCCAGACGCTGCCCACCAGCGCGAAGGGCACCGAGCTGAGGACGATCAGCGCCTCGGTCAGGCTGCGGAACTGCCAGTAGAGGAGCCCGAGCATCGCCAGCAGCACGGCCGGGACGACGAGCCCCAGCCTCCGGGTCGCGCCCGCGAGGATGGGGTACTCGCCGGCCCAGTCCACCCGCTCGCCCTGCTCGAGCCGGAGCCGCCCCGCGCGGCTCGCGTCGGCGAGGGAGCGCGTTCCCCGCTCCACGTAGCGCACGAGGTCGGTGCCCTCCTCCAGGTCGACGGAGAGGTACGCCACCTCCTCGCCACCCTCGGACCGCAGGCTCGCCGGAACCGGTTCCACCACCGGATCGCCGAGCAGGCCGAGCGGCACCGGCTGCCCGGGAGTCCCGGTGGAACGCACCGCGACCGCCCGCAGCTGGTCAGCGCGGCCTCGGACGTGCAAGTCCTCCGCGAGGTGGAGGCGGGCCGGGCGGCCTCCTCTCCGCACCGTTCCGAGGTCTCCGCCCGCGACGAGGAGCTCGGCCAGCTCGGCGGCGACGACCGGGTTCACCTCGAGCCGGGACAGGGCCGCAGGATCCGCGCGAAACCGGAGCCAGGGCTCCTCGCCTGGCGCCTCGAACACCGCGGAGCGGGTGCCAGGCTGGGAGAGGAGCAGCGACCGCAGCTCGGATCCGAGCCGCTCTCTCCGGCTGCGATCCGGCGAGGTGATACGCAGCCCCACCGCGGTCCGCAGGCCGGTGGCGACCATGTCCAGACGTCCTCGCGCCGGCGCTGTCCAGGCGGGGCTCCAGCCCGGGAGGCTCGCCCGCGCGTCCAGCTCGGCGACGAGCTCGGCGCGGGTGGCGCGGCGGCGTTCCGGCCAAACCAGCCCCAGCACTCGCCGGAGGGGCCCGGGCGCCCAGGCGGAGTACCAGCGCGCCTCAGGACGGGAGGGCCATTCCTCCTGCGGGCGCAGGCGGAGGAGCGTCTCCACCATCGACAGGGGTGCCGGGTCGGTGGCGGTGCTGGCACGGCCCGCCTTTCCGAACACCGTCTCCACCTCGGGCGCGGCAGCCAGAGCACGGTCGGCGAGCGCGAGCTGCGCCGCAAGCTCGTGCGGCGGAACCCCGGGCAAGGTGGTGGGCATGAAGAGCAGGTCACCCTCGTCGATGCGTGGAAGGAACTCGCCTCCGAGCCTCCCGGCGACGGGAATCGCCGACAGGAGGGCCAGCCCCGCGATGGCGAGCGTGAGAACGGGCCGGCGCAGTGCCAGCCCGACGAACGGGCGATAGATGCGGATCGCCCACCGGTTCAGCGGGTTCTCCAGCTCACCCGGCACCCGCCCATTCAGGAAGACCGCCCGGAGCGCCGGCGCGACGGTGAGCGAGACGAGCGCGGCGGCCACGATCACGACCGTCTTGGTGAGCGCGAGCGGCCGCAGGAGGCGCCCGGTCTCTCCTCCGAAGGCGAGCACCGGAAGGAAGCTCAGGGCAGTGATGAGCAGGGCGGTGAGGATCACCGGGCCGAGCAGGCCCGCCGCGGCGACCAGCGCCTCGCGGCGACGCTCCCGGTCCGCGGGTGGCGCGTGCTCCAGGCGTCGGTGGCAGGCCTCGAGGGCGACCACGTCCGCGTCCACCGCGAGCCCGAGGGCGATGCCGATCCCACCGAGACTCATCACCGTCGCCGGCAGCCCCAGCAGCCACATGGCGAGGAAGGTGAGGAGCACGATCAGCGGGAGGGTCAGGAGCGGGACCAGTGCGCTGCGCGGGTGGAGAAGGAAGGCCAGGATGACCATGACGACCACCCCGATCTCCTCGAGCAGTGCGCGCCCGAGCGTCGCCTGGACGCGGGCCACCACCTCGGAGCGGTCGTGCACCGTGACCACGCGCACCGATTCGCCCAGCTTCGCCCGCTCCTGGTCGAGACGACGCCGGGCCTCGGCGACGACCCGCGGGACGTCCGCTCCCGGCCGGGCGACCACGATGCCCCCCACCGCGGGGAGGGTGCCCCCGAGATCGGCGAGTCCTTCCGCCATCCGTCGCCAGGGACGGATCTGCGCGAGTTCGGCCAGCGGCACCGCCGCGGCGCCGCGGACCTCGACCGGGAGCGAGGCGAGCTCGGCCGCATCGAGGTCCTGACCGGGTCGAAGGACCGTGCCCAGCGCGGCCGTCACGTCGGAGAGGGCGAGGCCATGGCTCCGGAGCGTCTCCGAGCTCACGTTGACGAGGAGCTCGTCCAGATCGCCGCCCACCGAGGCCACCTCCGCCACGCCGGGAATGGACTCCAGCGCCGGGCGGAGGACCTCGTCCTGAAAGCGGCGCAGGTCGAGAGGCTTGCGCCCCTGCGTCGGGTCCACCAGCGCGTACTGGTAGATCCATCCGGTGCTCGAGGCCTCGGGCCCGACGGTGAGTCGCACCTCCCGCGGAAGCGAGGCACGCAGCGCGGGAAGCCGGGCGAGCAGCCCCTGCCTTCCCGCCTCCAGCGACGCAGCCTCGGAGAAGACGACGTCCAGGTAGGCCATCCCGCCCATGGAGGTGCCGCGCACCGCGGACACTCCGGGCAGGGCGCCGGCCTCGGCGGACAGCACCCGCGTCACCCGCTCGGCGACCTCCGGTGCGGGGTGACCCATCCACTCGGCGACGAGGCCGAGGTGCGGGTCCGCCAGCTCGGGGAGCAGGTCGCGCGGCACCGCGTGCCGGGCGAGCACCCCGAGCGCGGCCAGGACGAGCGCTGCGAGCAGCACGGGCCCGGGGTTCCGGGAGCTCCAGGCAACCACCCGCGCCAGCCGCTCGCTCACCTCCCGGAGCCCTCCGCGCCGGGCGCGAGCCGTCGTTCCGCGTCGACGAAGAATGCGCTTCGGATCAGCACGCGCTCGCCCTCCTCCAGCCCGGAGACGACCGCCGCGCTGCCGTCCAGGGTGCGGCCGAGGTGCACGGGCCGGCGCACGAAGTCGGAGGCACCCGTACGCACGAGCACGTAGGGTCCCTGCGCGTCCTCCAGGACGGCGGAGATGGAGACCAGCGTCTGGGGTCGGGCGCGGGCAGGTGCTTCGATCCAGCCAGCGGTTCCAGAGCCGACCCGCGCCCCCGGGGCGAGCCGGAGCTCCACCCGGGACGTCGAGCGGTCCCAGCGCGCGAACGGCCCGGGCGCTGCGGAGACGTCGAAGGACTGCCCCGGCGCCGCGGCCGGATGAAAGGTCAGGCGTTCACCCGGCGCGAGCGTGGCGAGCGCGTCGTCGTAGACCCGGGCGATCACCCGATCTCCCTCCACCCATGCGGGGGCGCGGAGGGGCTCGTCGACCACGCGGCTCCTGACCGGCTCCACCGCGCCCGAGGGCAGCCGCGGCCCGGCCTCGGCCGGGGAGGACGGCCGCGGCGCGAGCGGGACCAGCGCCATTCCGCAGAGCAGGCAGCTTCCCGGCGCGACCGCCCGCGAGCCGGGGTGCATCGGACAGACCCAGCCGACTCCGGGTCGAGGCCCGCGCGTGGCGATTCCCAGAGCGAGCATCGCCGCCGCAGCCGCGAGCACGAGGAGTGCCCACCGCGCGAACCAGGCCGCCCGCTCGAGCCGAACGCTCACACCCGCAGCCCGTGGCGGCGGCACCAGCGCACCAGCACGTAGAGCGCCCAGACGCGGGACCAGTACAGGCCGGGGGCGCCGTCCCGGAACGCTCGCCACAGCCGCGCCACGGCCACGGGCTCGAGCCCCGCGGCGCGAACCGCCTCCGCGTCGCGCAGCGTCTCGTCGATGGCGCCGCTCAGCCCCTGGCGAATCCACCGATCGAAGGGGAGCACGAAGCCGCGCTTGGGCCGCTGGAACAGCTCCGGGGGGAGCCCGCGGAGGCCGATGCGTCGGAGCATCGCCTTGCTCCGCACCGGCTGGTACCGGGCGGCGTCTGGCACACGCATCGCCGTCTCGAGGAGCACCGAGTCCACCAGAGGGAGCCGCTGCTCGATGGACGCGGCCATGCTCGCCACGTCGTTGTCCCGCAGCAGCCGCTCCCCGAGGAAGAGCCGCTGCTCGAGCACGCTGATCGCCGCGAGCGCCGAGCGCCCGTCGATCTCCTGCTCCACCCGTGCGCGCACCGCCCCTGGCAGCCCGTCCTCGAGCAGTCCCGCCTGCTCGCGGCCCAGCACCTCACGCTGGAAGTCGGGCAGGAAGAGCGCATAGGCCAGCTGGTACAGCGAGACGAGGTTGTCCCCGTGCCGCACCATGTCCGGGAGCTTCGCCCACCGGGTCTGGCGTGGCATCTCTCCCCGCTGGGGCTGGAGCGCTGCGACGCCGAGCTGCGCGCTTCCCACCAGCGCGGGGCGGGGAATCCAGTCCAGCCGCTGCGACCAGCGGTACAGCACCGGGAGATCCCGGAAGCTGGTGTATCCGCCGAAGAGCTCGTCGCCTCCCGTGCCCACCAGCGCGACGGTGAAGCCGGCCTGCCGTACGGCGTGCGACATGAAGTACGAGTTGAGACCGTCGAAGGTGGGCTGGTCGAGGCTGTCCACGGCCCGCTCGAGCTCGGAGACGAACTGCCCCTCGGTGAGCATGACCTCCTGGTGCCGGGTGCCGATGGCCCGGGCGACGGCACCGGCGATCTTCCCCTCGTCGTACTCCTCCTCCTCGAAGGCGAGGGTGAAGGTGTGCACCGGGCCGCGGTTGGCCTTCTGGGCGAGGTTGGCCACCGCCGAGGAGTCGATGCCGCCGGAGAGGAAGACGCCCAGCGGTCGGTCAGAGACCAGGTGAAGCCGGACGCTCTCCTCGAGCGCCGCGGCCACGGCCTCCTCGTCGAGCGGTCCGTCCGTGCCGGGCGCGGGCATCGTCCAGTAGCGCTCGGCCGAGCGGAGGGTGCCGTCCTCGGCGTGGATCCGCATCTCGCCCGGGAGCAGCGACTCGACCCCTCGCACCGCGGTGCCCGGGCCCACCACGAAGCCGTTCCACACCACCGATGCTGCCGCCGCGGGATCGAGCCGGGGCGCGCCGAGGAGCCCCGAGGCGAGCAGCGCGCGGATCTCGGAGGCAAAGGCCACGCTCCAGCCGGCGCGAGGATCCGCGGGCCGGGCGACGTACAGCGGCTTGATCCCCAGCGGGTCTCGCGCGAGGAGGAGCGTCCGACGTCGCGGGTCCCAGCAGGCAAGCGCGAACATCCCCCGGAAGGTGGGAAGCGCCCGGTGGCCGCGGGTGGCCAGCGCGCGAAGCACCACCGCCGCGTCCCCCGTGGACTGGAAGGTGTTCCCTTCCGCCTGCAGACGTCCGCGCAGCTCGCGGAAGTTGTAGACCTCGCCGTTGAAGAGCAGCGCGTGGCCCGTCACCGGGTCGAGCATCGGTTGATGCCCCGAGGGCGACAGGTCGAGGATGGCCAGGCGGCGGAAGGCGAGCATCGCGCCCATCCCGTCGCTCCCGGGTGTGGATTCCCAGGTCCCGTCGTCGTCGGGTCCGCGGTGCAGCATCGCCGCGCTCATCTTCCGGAGAGCTGCCCGGTTCGCCTCGTCGAGCCGGCCCACGATTCCCGCGATCCCGCACATGTGGACCGGGACCAAACTACGGATCGCGCCGATCAGTCACTCTTCCCCACCGCCGTGGGTCCGGCCCGCCCCGGGGTGCGCTCAGCGCGACGCCGGCGGCGCGTGCGCCACCCAGCGCGCGAAGTGAAAGCCGTAGAGCGCTGCAGCCTGCCAGTCGAGGGAGATCTCGTTGGTGGACCAGCTGTCGTTGTCCGTGTAGCGCTGCTCGAACGGCGTGTTGCCGTCGCGGGGGAACGCCGGGTCCCCCCAGTAGCCCCAGACGGGGATGGGCCGCGCCCAGGACTTGGAGCGGTCCGCCGCCTCCGGCGACGCATTCGGGCCGCCGGCCACCATCCCGGGGAAGTCGTGCGGAGTGGCCCCGAGCGTCGCCAGCCAGTGATGAAACGCCCACTGCCGGCCGTGCGTCACCCCGGGCAGTCCACTGACGTAGGAAAAATGGAGGTAGTTGCGGCCCAGGACGTAGTGGACCGTGGCCAGCGCCTGGTCGCAGTCCGCCGCGAAGCGCACTCTGTCCTGGAGACAGGCCTTGATGCTGTACGCGTCCGTGCGAACGAAGGCCGCGCCGATGGAGCCCCAGTGCGTCCGGGGCGCCCACTGGAAGGGCTGGGCATCGCCATCGGCTTTCGCGCGATCGGCGTGGATCCGGAGCCGCTCCATGATGGCGCGCTTCCTTTCCGGGTCGCCGGCCTCGGCGCGGAGGTACAGCTGCGCCGCGAAGCCGTTGAAGTGGTGGTAGCTGGGGTCGTAGTCCAGCTCGACGTAGCTCCGCTCGAACGCCTCCCGTGCGGCCGGGTCCCCGGTGGCCAGCAGCAGGCCCGCGGCGGCGTACATCCTGACGTGCCGGTCGATCTCGCGGTTACCGTCGGCGCGATACGCAGGGCAGCTCGACCCGTCGCTGGCCTCGTCGGGATGGTCCCGGAGGTATGCGTCTCCTCGCCGGGCGGCCGCGAGGCAGCTTCGGGCGAACTCCGGGTCGACGCGACGGAAGACGGCCGAGGCGTAGGCCAGCGTCCCGACCGCCCGTGCCGTGGCCAGGGTGCCCACCTCGCCGTGCCGGTAGGGCGGGACGGTGTCCGGCGCGTTGGTCCCGTAGGGGCCGTAGTGGTCCTGACAGGTGGTGTTCTGGAACCCGCCGGACCCGTCCTGGACCGAGAGCAGCCACTCCAGCCCCCAGCGCGCCTCGTCCAGCAGGTCCGGCACCCCGTTCCCGGACTCCGGGATGCCGGTGTCGTCGTCCGCGGGGTGGAAGTCGCTCGCCGCCTCGAGCATCCAGTACAGCGCGGTGTTCATCGATGCGCTGTAGATGGAGAAGTCGCCCGCGTCGTGCCAGCCCTTGCGAACACCCGCTGGCGCCAGCGCAGCGTCGCTCCCGTGTACCCACGGGCCGCGGGCGTGCGCGGCGTCGATCGCAGTGAAGGCGCGCTGGAAGTAGAAGACGCGCTGCACGGCGCGCACCGGTCCGTCGAAGACGTCGGCTCCGACCTCGAACGGATGGCTCGCGAGCCCGCCGTCGATCACGAGGTGGTACCGGCCGGCCCTGGTGAGCGCGCTGAAGTCCCCGATGGCGACCTCGCGGATCGCGCCGAGGCCCTCCACCGAAAGGGTCCGCACGGGTGGGCCGCTCCGCAGGACGACCTCGCCGCTGTGGTCGTCGACGACCTGGAAGGCCGTGAATCGACCCGGCGCGCTGAACTGCTTCACCATCGCCGGCGCGTACCCCACCTGGGACGCCGCGAGCAGGCCGAAGGGAGCCTCGTCCACCCGGGCAGCGTACCGTGCGCGGCTCGCGCGATGGCCGAGGACCTTCCCGGCGAGCGCCCTCACCCCTCCCGCCCGGCGCGCGGCGAGCAAGGCCAGCGCGGCGAGCACCGCCAGCACCAGCACCGATACCGTCCGGATCCAGCGACGTTCGCGCACCGCCCCTCCCCGTCGCGAGGTTACACCCGGTCTCGCGGTGTCACCGCCAACCCGCGTCCCCGGGACACCACGAGGCCTGCCGTGCGGTCGTGATACAGAGCGTCGCCTCGGGATCGGGAATGAACCGTCGCTATTGCCTCATCACCCCCTGCCGCGACGAGGCCCGTTACGGACGCCGCACGCTCGAGTCGGTGGTACGGCAGTCGCACCCACCCGCCCTTTGGATCATCGTCGACGACGGATCGAGCGACGGAACGCCCCAGCTGCTCGCCGAGTACGCCGCGCGTTACCCGTTCATCCGGGTCGTCACCCGTGCCGACCGCGGCGATCGCAAGCTCGGCGGCGGCGTCATCGATGCGTTCTACTCAGGCTACGACACGATCGATCCCCGGGAGTACGGGTACGTCTGCAAGCTCGACCTGGACCTGGACCTGCCGCCTCGCTACTTCGAGCTGTGCATCGAGCGGATGGAGGCCGATCCTCGAATCGGCACCTGCTCGGGCAAGCCGTACTTTCCGCTGGACGGCAACGACC
>AR_comb_assmDRAFT_10126252_pt1 | contig 15818 bp, 7 predicted proteins | sample ArasoioldDNA_FD_10543 | JGI IMG/M metagenome (IMG submission 10543) | reverse complement strand
AAATACAAACGAGACGTTAACGGGCAATTTTATTTGCTCCTGAGTTGATAATATATTAAGATGTATTACAAATTAGGCAGGATAGGGCAGGACGATTAATCTTGTTTTAATCACAACCTTTAATCTCTCATCTCGATTGCCCACTTTAAAACTGCTTATATGAAATCAAGAAACCTGCTTGCGAAATATTTCGCGTTAGCTACTTTGGTTTTTCTTTTCTTCTCTACAGTTGCAAATGCACAAGCTTCCAACGTCACCGGGAAAATAGCAGACGAGAACGGCAAACCTCTCGCCGGCGTGACGATCCGTGTTAAGGGCACAAACAATCAAACCAGTAGCGGCGATGATGGAACATACAGAATCGCCGGTGTCAAAGGAAATGATGTGCTTGTATTTACTTCGGTTGGTTACCAGGAACAGGAAATAGCTGTAAATAACCGATCAGTCGTCGACCTATCGCTTGATATTTCGCAGAAAGTATTGGGCGATGTTGTAGTCATCGGTTATGGAACGCAAAAAAGAAAGAATGTAACCGGCGCTGTCTCGTCTTTTGATGCAAGGAAACTGGAAGAGCGACCCCTTCAACGTGTCGACCAGGCGTTGGTGGGACAATTAGCTGGCGTTACCGTCAAACAGACTACCGGTGTACCCGGCAGAGCTTTTAGTATTCAGATTCGCGGCTCCGGATCAATTAGTGGAGGCAATGAACCTTTATATGTCATAGACGGATTCCCTTTATCAGTTAATTCAAGCAATGTAACGAACGGAAATTTTTCAACCGGTAATCCTTTGGATAACATAAATCCAAACGATATTGAAAGAATAGAAGTTTTGAAAGATGCTGCTGCAGCTGCCATTTATGGATCACGGGCATCTAACGGCGTGGTAATGATTACCACAAAACACGGTGCATCTGGTAAAGCCAAGATCAGTGCGAATGTGTATTTGGGATATAACGAGGCATCCAAGAAATTAGAGATGATGAATGGCGACCAATGGATCGCGCAGGCCACTGAAGTTATCAATGCGCAATATTTAGTAGCATATCCCACGGCATCTGTCAACGACGACTATGCTACACGCCTGGCCCGGGTTGGCACGCTTAATCCCCAATACATTCCCGATCCAAGATGGACGCAACCGGGACATCCGGGTTTGGCATATATCGATTGGCAGGACGCGATCGAAAGAAAGGGGTTGATCCAGAACTACCAGGTTTCAGCAAGTGGTGGAACAGATGCCGTGAAATATTTTGTTTCTGGAAATTATGCAAACCAGGACGGATTCGTCATTGGTATGAACTACCAGGCTTATTCTTTAAGAGCAAATGTTGAGATCAATGCTTCAAAGAAATTAAAGATTGGTGTGAACATCGCACCGACTTATTCTATCACCCAGGATCCCGGCGTCGATGGCAAGGACAATATTTTCCATCAGGCGTTGAGCCTTTCTCCGGTACAGGAGGATACAATGGGGCTATTGGTCAACACGGGCAAAAATTATTCTTATGTCTGGAGCAACTCTACCAATTCATCCTATGGTAAGTTGAAATATAATGTTGGTACAAACAAACGATACCGCACATTAGGAACTGTATTTGGGGAATATCAGATTATACCTGGCTTGAGTTTCAGGACCTCCGTCAATTTTGATAATACCGATAACATTGCCAACACTTATGTGCCCTATATCACTGTCGGTTCATCGAATATTCTGATCAACAACAATCCACGAATTTTTACAGGATCAAATAATTTGCTCGCTTCCACATCAGGTACCTATCGAAGTTATCGCCGTCAAACTTTTGTCAATGAAAATACCCTTACTTATAATACTGTAATTAAGAAGGACCACTCCATAAATTTACTGGGCGGGTATGCTTATAATTGGGATCGCTTTGACCAAAGTGCGCTCACGTCCAGCCAAGGATATAATAGTGCGGTGGTGCAAACATTGAGTGCGGCTGTGGCAGTTACAGGTAACACCACCTCCACACAAAGCGTTTTGATTTCCTGGTTTGGGCGGTTGCTCTATTCCTACAAAGACAAATATTTCTTATCCGGTAGTTTACGCAGGGATGGATCATCAAGATTTGGAGTAAATAATCAATTTGGTACTTTCCCTTCTGCGTCTGTGAAATGGATAGTCACAGAGGAAAACTTCATGCGTTCTATACCAGTGATCAGTGATTTAAAACTAAGAGCATCTTATGGTGTAAATGGAAATAATAATCTGCCAAACGATTATGCTGCGATTGCTACCATCGGCTCCAATTTCGGATACCCGCTCGGCACGCCGACATCAGCAATCGGGCAGGCACCTAACGTGCTGGCCAATCCCGATTTGAAATGGGAAAAATCACAGACTTATGATATAGGTTTCGATTTTGGAATATTAAAGAACCGTATTGTCGGATCTTTTGATTATTACACTAAGCTGAATACAGACCTTTTATTGAACGTGCAGGTTCTCGCTGCAACAGGTTTTACATCTGCACTTGCCAATGTAGGTTCTGTCAGAAACATAGGCCAGGAATTAGAAATTACTTCACGGAATATAGTGGGAACATTTCAGTGGAACACTACGTTGACCTTAACCCACAACACGAATAAAATAGTGGCTTTGGCACCAGGTCAGAACCAGATCATCATACCTAACGGGTTGACAGTATCCGATGCTATTTTGCGTGTTGGTTCGCCGATAAACAGTATCTACGTTTTAAAAGTGTTGGGCTTTTTAACTGCGAAAGATATTACTGACGGATATCCCCGGTATAACGGAACGACTGAACAACCAGGCGATTTTAAGTTTGAAGACATTAACAAAGATGGAGTGATAACTGAAGCCGATAAACAAATTGTAGGGCACCCCAACCCGGATTGGACATACGGGATAACCAATACATTCCGCTATAAAGATTTTGATTTGAATGTGCTTGTTCAGGGCCAGTCCGGCGGATCAATCTATTCACAATTGGGTAGAGCTATTTCGAGACCAGGACAGGGAAGAGCAGATAATCATACTGCCTCTTTTGTAAACAGGTGGTATTCGGAAACCAACACCGGGGATGGCAGGTTTGGTAAAGCATATTCAACCTTCAACCAGCCCATCACTTCTGCCACTGATTGGCTCTATTCATCTGATTATATCCGGGTGCGTACTATCAGCCTGGGATACAATTTAACCAAGCTGCGTAAAAAGAATGTGTTTCAAAATGCCCGCATCTACCTGACTTTAGAAAACTTTTTTGGGCATGATAAGTATACCAATGGTTTGAATCCCGAAGCAGCGAACACGGCGATAAGTTCCAACAGTAACTACCCTGAAGCGGGAGACTATGGTGCTATGCCGCTGCCAAAATCATTGATATTCGGAATCAACATCACCTTCTAACCACTCAAACAAGAAAAAATGAAAAGAACAATATATATATACATAGTGACGGCGGTAGTGCTTTCGTCATCATGCACAAAGAAATTGGACCAGGTACCGATTTCATCGGCTACGACATCAACATTCTATGGGCAACCCAGCGACTTCATACAAGCGGTGAATGCGACATACAATTCCTTGCGCGGTTATCCCGACCGGCTCATGTTTCTTTCTGAAGTACGATCAGATAATATTTATCCTACTAACGATGTTGGTCGCGACCCGGATCCTATTAATAACTTTTCGGTGGGGATCGCTCCAAACGTTTATGTTGAAGAAGCATGGACGGCAAACTTTGCTGGCATATTCAAGGCAAATACGGTCATTGAACAAATTGCGAAGAACGCCAGTGCTGTTGGATCAGCAGCCCTGGCAAACCGTCTAACTGCTGAAGCACGTTTTTTGCGCGCATTTTTTTACTTCGACTTGGTAAAATATTACGGGAAAGTGCCTGTCATCGATCATACTGTATCGGCACAGGAAGCTAGTTCCATTGGCCGTAGCTCAGTATCTGATGTATATGCGTTGATCATTTCAGATCTTCAGTTCGCTATCGCAAATTTGCCTGCTAATTTCGCAGGACCGTATCCATCCTATACAGCATCAGATGTTGGCCGTGCTACCAAATATGCAGCCGAAGCGCTTCTTGCCAAAGTATATATGACCCGTTCAGGTCCGAATTATGGTATTGAAGGACCCGGCATGGGACTCAATGAGTGGAATTTGGCTTTGCCTTTATTGCAGGACATAATCAATAGCGGTGTCTTTGTCTTTAATCCTAACGTTTATACTTTTCCTCTTCCTGCCACCGCAATCTTTTCCTACAGCAATCAAAGTCCAACGACAAATAAAGAGGCAATCTTTGATATCATGTATCTCACTCTTCAAACCAACCCGGTATTAGGGGCTTCGTTTCCATGGCAACTCGTTCCGCAGGCTTATTTTAATGGATTTCCGGGTGGTAATCCTTCATTAGGCGGTGCACTTGGTACACCATCCGTTTCTGCAAATCTTTTAAATAGTTATTCCACTGCTCCGCTTGATGCACGCAAAAATCCATTTTTACATACTACAGGTTACAACAATCTTGGCGCCTTAGACTTACATGCTTTCTACAGAAAATATTTAGATACGACAAAAGTTCCTGCAAACAGGTTTGATTGGGGCATCAATTTTATTGCAATAAGATATACGGATGTTTTGATGCTTAAAGCAGAGTGTATTTTACATGGAGCACCGGGTACACAAGCTGACGTCGATGCAATAGTTAACCAGGTGAGAGCAAGAGCCAACCAGCCTGCAATTACAAATGTTACACTCGCGCAGTTGTTTGATGAACGCAGAAAAGAATTTGCCGGTGAAGGTTTGCGATGGTTCGATTTGCAAAGAAGTGGTAACCTCATCACCACGATGAATGCATGGATAGCTGTTGAAGATGCCACGCTCCATAAAATTAATCAGGTAACAGCGAATGCTATTATTTATCCTGTACCACAATCACAAATGGATGCAGCACCAGGATTATATACTCAAAACCTGGGTTATTAAATAGACCGAAGACAGGAGTCAGAAGACCGATGAATGTTATTTCCTGGTTGAAGTCTTCTTCAGACTTCGGACCTTCGACTTCCGACAAAAATCTTTTCGCAAGCATTACGGTAAAACAAAAAAGGTCCTGGTTAACCGGGGCTTTTTTTATTATTGTATACGTGAGATATTATCCTAAAAATCAACAGAATTTCAACAGGATAGTGCAGGACGATTAATTAAGTGACAATTACAAACTTTAGCTCCTGATTTTGGATTGCTTATTGTCATAAAACTAGCCGTATGAAATTTAAACAACTGCTTGCGAAAAAATTTTCTATTGCCATTGTCCTGACTCTATTTTTTCTTCCCATTTATTCACTTGCACAATCTGTCACTGTTACCGGTAAAATCACTGATGATGCCGGTGTTGGAGTTCCTGGTGTTACTGTCCAGGCAAAAGGGACCAACAACAAAGTGGTCAGCGCCGCTGATGGTACATTCAGAATAGCGGGTCTCACCGGTAATGAAACATTGGTATTTACCAGCGTCGCTTACCTGACACAGGAAATTGCCGTGAAAAATCAGACGACTATCGATGTGTCACTTGTCATCTCTCAAAAGACACTGGAAGAAGTAGTGATGGTTGGATATGGTTCACAGAAAAAAAGCGATGTGACGGGATCACTATCCCGCATCAGCGCTGAAACAATCAAAGAACGTCCTGCACAAAATGTATTACAGGCAATACAGGGAAAAGCTGCAGGTGTTCATGTGTCTTCCAACTTTAAACCTGGTGAGCTACCGGTATTGCGTGTTCGTGGTAATCGTTCGATCGGTGCATCCAACGATCCGCTGTATGTCATCGATGGAATTCCGCTGGTCAATGCACTTGGCGTTAACTCTTTTACTATGGCTGATCTTAATCCGAATGATATCGCATCCGTTGAGATATTAAAAGATGCATCGGCCACAGCTATCTATGGTTCACGCGGTGCAAATGGCGTTGTTCTTATCACCACAAATAAAGGAAAGAAAGGAAGGATGTCGCTTACTTTCAGTTCACAGGTTTCATTAGACTCTTATCATTCATTAACCGACTGGATGAATGGAGGTGAATATATCGACAGGTGGCGCCTGAGTTTGATCAATGGCCGTCTTTACCAAACCACAACCAACACCAATTTAAATCAACCCGCCTCCACATGGTATCCTGATCCGTTTTTGGATAGAGATAAAATGGGATTGAGTTCTGACCAAACTGCACTGGCTTCTGTATGGGCAGGATATGATTGGGATGTATACGGTGTTACTCCCAAGATGCGTCCCACTTCTGCAGCTGAACAGGCAATGGGATGGCCCGCTATGGTGCCCGTTTATAATTCACAAAACATAAGAAGTTATGACTGGATAGATGCTGTTACAAGACAAGGTATCACTCAAAATCACCAGGTAGCGCTTTCATCCGGCACCGATATGAGCCGCATGTCCATATCATTGAATTATTATAGCCAGAAAGGCGTTCAGATGGACCAGGACTACAAGCGTTATTCTGCAAACATGAATGGCGACATCACACCCAACAAATGGTTTACACTGGGTGCTTCGGTGATCGCATCATTGTCTGATCAGAATTTTGGTATTCTTCCTCCGAATACTTCCAATACCGGTTCGAAAGATCTTTATTCAAGAGCTACGGACCAGTTCCCATATGCACTGCCGAATGATGCAACTGGTACCACTATTAAAAATCCCGGTGGTAATATTTCTTTGTGGAATCCGATAATAGATATTACGCAGGCATTGAATGAAAGACGATCAACTGCGATCCTTGCGAGTACATTTGCTGAAATAAAATTTGCACCGTGGTTGAAATACCGGGTCAACTTTGGTGCACAATATCGTCAATTCAGATCGGGTGCATGGACAGGTCCTGATGCAACAAGTCACCTTACCAACAGGCCGAATACCGCTGGTTATGCAACACAGGATAATTTTTCATATGTAGTCGAAAACCTTTTGTATTTCGATAAAACATTTGCCAAGAATCATAAAATAAGTGTTACTGCACTTCAGTCATCACAGAAATCAAGAAGAGAAAACAGCAGCATTAGTGTAACGGGAACAATAAACCCGCTGAGCTTGTGGTATGATGTGGGATCAAACACAGCTGGTAATCCCGGTTATGGTACAGGTTTTACCGAAAACACATTGACCTCATTTATGGGACGTGTGAATTATACTGCCTGGGATAAATACATACTTACAGTTTCTGGACGTTCTGATGGTGCTTCGGTATTGGCACCAGAGCACAAATGGGATTTTTTCCCTTCATTCGCTGTGGCATGGAAAATTGGCCAGGAAGATTTTCTTAGCTCAGCAAACTGGATCAATGAACTGAAACTTCGTTTTGGTTATGGTGTGGTCGGTAATTCATCTGTACAGCCGTACACTACATCGGGCCCATTGAGCCGCAATCCATATGTCTTCGGTTCTGTTGCCGGTATCGGATATCTTCCTCAATTGGTACAAAACCCGGATCTGAAATGGGAATCGACAGCTGAATCGAATCTCGGTGTGGACTTTGGTTTTTTCAAAAACCGCTTATCCGGTACAATCGAAGTATACCAGCAAAACACTTCTGATCTCATTTTTCCGAAAACACTTCCTGCTGTTTCTGGTTATGTTCAAAAATTTGAAAACGTAGGTAAGACCAAAAACAAAGGGATAGAAATAACGCTTTCCGGAACACCGATACAGAAAAAAGATTTTCATTGGGATGTTGATGTCAACTGGTCAAGAAATAAAGAAGAGATCGTTGAGTTGATCAATGGTAAACAAAACATGGTGGCTGACCGTTTGTTTATCGGTTATCCTTCGCAGGTTTTTTACAACTATCAGAATGCCGGTATCTGGAGCGGAGATCAAAAAGATCTTTCTGAAATGGCTTTGTTTAATGCAAATGGTACCAATTTTCGCCCGGGAACGATCAGGGCAGTTGATCAGAATGGTGATCATAAAATTGATGCGAATGATATGGTGATATTAGGTTCTCCCCGCCCGAAATGGACTGGCGGTATCACCAATACATTTACTTATCGCAATTGGTCATTGAATTCATTTATCTATTTGCGCTGGGGCCAAATGTACTTCGGCGGTTACCCCAATTCATATGGCGGTGTGAATCCAAATGGCCGCGTTGAAAACAATGTGTGGTCATGGGATAATCCCGGTGGAAAATGGCCGATGCCCAATGCAGCAGCGGGTATTACCAATACTACAGCAGCTATGCAATACAATGACGGTTCTTTCGGTGTGATCAGGAATATTTCGGTTTCTTATACGGTGCCTAAAACAGTACTGCACCGTTTTGCGATCAAAGAACTGGTGTTTAATTTCCAGGTCATCAATCCATTCATGTGGGGACCCGGTGTAGTGAAATGGGGACTTAACCCGGATGATGATACCAACTGGAGCATTGCATCAACGAATACAAACCCGCTAGGTGGAACGAATAACAATACTATTTTGCCGAGAAGCATAGTGTTTGGCTTGAGAGCAGGTCTTTAACTGAATCAAAACATTAAATTTCAGATTATGAAATATAATAACACTAAATATATACTGATAGCCTGCCTCGCTGTAATGGCTATTTCTTCTTTCGTTTCCTGTAAAAAGTACCTCACGGAAAAACAGGTTTCCACACTTACACAGGATTATTATAAAGATGAGAATGGTCTCAATGCGCTCATCAATGGTTTATATGTGTATTCCCGCGTAAAACAAGAGTGGGAAGCAAATGGGGGACGTTTGATCGAACCCGAAACGGACGCGTATATGACTTCAACTGTTGCCAATGCGCAAATGACATCCGCAACATATGGCACCGATGTAAGCTCCATTGCAGCAACCAATATGGTTAATTTCCTTGGCTCCGCCAATTCCAATTATGCGCCAATGGGAGCTTACCCGCATATCAATAACTGCAACATCGCATTGGATGTGATCGATAATATCAAGCCCGGTAAGTTCGGAACAGATGAAACGTACAGGAAGCAAAAAAGATCAGAAATACTTTTCCTCCGTGCGTGGGCCTATTACCTGGTTTCAAATCAATTGGGTGATGTGCCATTGCTGCTGACACCGAAATACGAGGACAATGGCATTTATTATTACCCGAAAGCAAAACTGGAAGACATATTTAAACAGATCATCGCCGATGTGAAATATGCTTATGAAAATTTACCAACGACAGGTGATCGTGGCCGTCTAACAAAATGGGCCGCGGGTCATTTCCTGGCAAAATTGTATCTCAATCGTGCACAGGCTGCCGGTTTTCAAAACAGTTCCGAACCACACCTCAAGATGTTGTACAAAGGAAATGTGGCAACTGATCTCGACTCCTGTATCACTATTGCAACTGATGTTATCAATAACAAAGGTGGCGCCGGTGGTTTGGCTGCAGATTACTGGACATTATTTAATCCCGCCGTTTCTGAAACCGGTGCGCAAAACAATGAAGTGTTGTGGGCCGCACAGTTTGATATCAACATAAGTCTGAACGGACGTTTTGGTGGCAATCGCTCCTGCAATTATCATATTGGTGATTATACCAATCAAACCGGTGTGACACGTGTGATGGCATATGGTCGTCCATTCGGAACATTTAAGCCAACCGATTTTGCTTATGATAATTTCCATGATAAAGTATATGATTCCCGCTACTACAAAACATTTTCTTATGAGTATATAGGTAATATGCCAACATCCACCAGCACTTCTTTTACATGGAACGCTGCAGCTGCTACATGGTGGAATGCCAACAAACCTGCAGGTGAACCATCAGTAACATCCGGAGCTAAAAGAGTGTTACCGGGCAAACGTGCTCTGATCTATATCGAGAATCAAAAGAATGAAGCACTCGATTCAACAACAGTGATGAGCCAGCCCTTCCAGTTCATGGCACGCTGGATCCGTTCTGCTACGACCGACAGATATTATTACAGGCTTTGGCACAATGGCGCCAATATGGGGCTTGCCACAGGAATGACTGCTCCTTATTTATCATCCAAGAAATTTGTAGATCCCATGCGTGGTGGAAGCGCCGATGAAGCCAACTTTAATAGTGAAAATGGAACACGCGATGCGATCCTGATGCGATTAGCTGAAACTTTTCTGATCCGTGCGGAAGCATACGGACGCAAAGGTCAATATGCACAAGCGGTAAATGACATTAATGTAATACGTCAGCGTGCTGCTTATAAATCGGGTGAAAGCCGTCCGGATGTATTGGTGCAATGGGAACCGCAATCAACGCTATTGGCTGCATCTGAAAAAGTGCCACCTTATCCTGCTAATGGTGATGCGTATACCAAGATCGCTATAACAGAGGCCATCTTCACGCCGGGATCACCGCAGGCGTTGGCGGAAGGATATATTCCAACAGTCACCACAAAAGCAGACATGTTCGTTCATTTTATTTATAATGAAAAAGTGCGTGAGTTTTTGTCGGAAGGCATTGCATGGGAAGATCAGCACAATGCAGGCATACTGTATGACCGCGTTGAATATCTTAACCAGATGGCATCTGACAAAACAGGGCTGTGGCCTGTAGCTTTTAATACTGTTAATGGAAATGGGCAGAATGGAAATGGGAAGGGGCAGATGAAGAAAGCATATACATTCAGACCATGGCCGGCCGCATTTCTTTTGCAATTAACTGACCCGGAAGGTAAGGTGTTGGATCCATCGGCAAGAACAGCTTATCAAAATCCCGGATATTGATAAGTCCGAAAGACCGCAAGTCGGAAAGTCCGGAAGAAGAACAAAGTCTTCGAACTTTAAGCAATGTTCTTTCGGTCTTCCAGACTTCCGGACTTCCTGACTCAACTCTTTCCGCAAGCAATCGTTCAAAGCAGAAAAGGGCTCCGGTTCTCCGGGGTCTTTTTCATTTAAAAACTAACCAGGAATAAAAAAACAATAAATTGGTATCATGAAAAAAATCAACTGCTCTTTAATTGCATCTATACTGTTGTTGTCAGTATATGCACAGCAAAAAGGAAATGATGTAACCGCACCATTACATGCGTTGCAACCGGATTACCCGGTTCCTTATACGCTGCCGACAGAAGCTGCTGTCAAAACTGTATTGGATAAAATTTTTCATTATCTCGATTCAAATACACCAGCTGCCTTTGTAAATAAGATCGACAATACGGCAGTGAGCGGTTCAGCGATTGATACGAATACCACGTTCAAACCCGGAGACTTTCGACTGACAAGCTATGAATGGGGCGTCACTTACACGGGAATGATGTCAGTTGCTGATGCAACACAGGACCAGCGATATTTTACATATGCAAAGGACCGGCTCGAATTAATTGCCAATAACATTTCTGTTTTTCGCCCGCTGTATCAAAAGAGTCCGAAGAATTCAAATCCATTAAGGCCGGTGATCGAACCAAAAGCGCTGGATGATTGTGGCGCCATGTGTGCAGCTACTATTAAACTTTTGCTTGCAGGAGGATCAGCTTCATTGCGTCCAATGATCAATAATTACATGAATTTTATCTCCACCGGTCAGCAACGACTAAGCGATGGCACACTTGCCCGGAATCGTCCCCAAAAAAATACTTTGTGGCTGGATGATCTGTATATGAGCGTTCCTGCCCTCTCACAAATGGGAGTGTTGACCGGGGACAAGAAATATTATGATGATGCAGTGAAACAGGTGCTGCAATTTTCACAACGTATGTTTAATAAAGACCTTAACCTGTATATGCACGGATGGGTAGAAGCAATGAACCCGCATCCTGAATTTCATTGGGCCAGGGCGAATGGATGGGCATTGGTCGCGATGACCGAGTTACTGACTGTGTTACCATCCACACATCCCGGTTATAAAAAAGTATTGAATCAACTGCAATTGCATATTAAAGGATTGGCAGCTCTTCAATCGAACGCAGGGCTATGGCATCAATTGCTTGACAAAAATGATTCTTACCTGGAAACTTCGGCTACTGCGATGTATACCTTTTGTGTTGCAAGGGCAATCAACAAAGGATGGATCGATGCGAAAGCCTATGCGCCGATGTGTTTGTTGGGATGGAATGCTGTCACAACGAAAGTAAATGATAAAGGACAGGTGGAAGGCACTTGCGTAGGAACCGGAATGGCATTTGAACCGATGTTCTACTACTATCGTCCGACAAATGTATTTGCAGCGCATGGCTATGGACCGGTGTTATTAGCCGGTGCGGAAGTGATCCGCATGTTGAAGACACATAAGTTTGAGATGAATGATAGTTCTATCCAGTTAAAACCCGAATGAATTGAAACAAATCGCTTATCTCATCATTCTTCTCTTCTGTAATGGTATTGCAAAGGCACAGTCGGCGTTTCGATTTGATTTCGGAACTGCAAAAGCTGCCGCTGGTTATATTGCTGTAACGCCGGAAACTAATTTCAATTATCAAACCGGTTATGGTTTCACCCAAAATTCGGAAGTAGAATCAGTAGATCGCGGAGGCGATGCGTTGACAGGAGATTTTATTACCAGCAAAAAGCCATTTTATTTTTCTGTAAAACTTCCCGATGGTAATTACGACGTGAAGCTTTGGCTGGGTGATAAAAAAGGAATTTCGGCTACAACTGTACGGGTAGAGAACCGGAGACTAATGCTGGAAAATATACGGACAAAGACCGGGCAAATGGCTACAGGAGTTTTCACCGTGCATGTAAGAGATAGTTTGATAAGAAATAATCAGGGAACTGTTGTAAGCAATGTTGGGATAAAGCCAAGAGAAAGGAATTACCTGCACTGGGATAATATGCTGACGATCGAATTCAACGATTCACTGCCCAAAATCTGCGCGATGGAAATAACGCCGAATCAAAGCGCAAGAACGATCTTCCTTGCGGGCAATTCAACTGTAGTTGACCAGGACCGTGAACCCTGGTCAGCGTGGGGACAAATGTTTCCACGTTTCCTTGTTCCATCAAAAGTTGTTGTTGCCAATTATGCGGAATCGGGAGAAACACTGAAAGCATTTAAACGTGAAAGAAGGTTGGAAAAGATATGGAGCCTGGCAAAGCGCGGCGACTTTTTATTCATTGAGTTTGCACATAATGACCAGAAACAAGGAGGCAATCATCTCGACCCTTTTACAACTTATAAAGAGACCTTAAAGGAATGGATCGATGAAGCAAGAAAAAGACAGGTAATTCCTGTTCTTGTGACATCGATGCACCGGAGAAATTTTGATTCATCTGGTCACATCATCAATACATTGTCCGACTATCCGGAAGCGATGCGGCAGGTAGCCAATGAAACAAAAGTCGATTTGATCGATCTGAATGTACTTAGTAAAGCATTGTACGAAACCTGGGGCCCTGAAAAATCTTTAAAGGCATTTGTTCACTTTCCTGCCAATACCTTTCCGAATCAAAAAGAGGAATTGAAAGATAACACGCATTTCACTCCTTATGGCGCTTATGAGCTGGCAAAATGTATTGTGAGTGAGATCCGCCGTAAACATTTGTTACTGGAAATGTTCATCAGGAATGATGTACCGCCTTATGATCCGTTGAAACCCTTACCTTTTGAAAAGTTTTATTGGCCACAGAGTTCTTATATGAGTTCGGAGAGACCGGATGGGAACTGAGACGTGAAACGTGAATCGTCAATCGTGAAAAAGTTTACGAACTTCGGGGATGTCCTCACGGCTTACCATTGCCGATTGCCGATTGCCGATTCACGATTCACGATTCACGATTCACGAATATAAATTTATCATGAAATACCTGCTGATCATCTTATTCTTCTATTCTTCTGCCTTTTCTCAATCTCCTGTCATCAACATTGATTTCAATAAAGAGATTGGTGATATGAAACCGATATGGGCGTGGTTTGGCTATGATGAACCAAACTACACCTACATGAAAGATGGAAAGAAGTTATTGTCGGAGATCGCAGCGTTGAGTCCGGTGCCGGTATTTGTGAGAACGCATAATCTGTTAACGACAGGCGACGGTAAACCTGCATTGAAATGGGGTTCGACAAATGCTTACACGGAAGATAAAAATGGCAATCCTATTTATAACTGGACAATCATCGACAGCATCTTTGATACATACATTGCAAGAAAAATGAAACCATTGGCGCAAATCGGTTTTATGCCGGAAGCGCTTTCTACTAACCCACAACCTTACAAACATAGCTGGCGGCCAGGTGCACCGTATAAAGAAGTATTCACTGGTTGGGCATATCCTCCGAAAGACTATGATAAATGGAGAGAGCTGATCCATCAATGGGGCAAGCATTGCGTGGAAAGATATGGCCAAAAAGAAGTAGAAAGCTGGTGGTGGGAAGTATGGAATGAACCGAATATTCCTTACTGGCAGGGAACTGTGGAAGAGTATTGCAAGCTGTATGATTATGCTGCTGATGGTTTGCGAAAGGCATTGCCTACTGCAAGAATTGGCGGTTGTGATATCACTGGAGGCGGTTCAAAGTTCCTGGCTACATTTCTCGATCATTGTTTGAATGGCACCAACTATGCAACAGGTAAAAAAGGTTCACCATTGAATATGGTTCTATTTCATGCAAAAGGACAACCGAAAGTGGTGAATGGAACTGTTGTGATGAATGCGGGAACACAAATGCGCAATATCCGCGATGCATTCGCCACAATAAATGAGTTTGGAGAAATAAAAAACATCCCATTGGTGATCGGCGAATCAGATCCCGAAGGTTGCGCGGCTTGCGGCATGAATACAAATCCGGAAAATGCTTATCGCAACGGAACAATGTATTCGAGTTATACGGCGGCTACGTTTGCAAGAAAATATTTACTCGCCGATTCTTTTCATGTAAATCTTACCGGTGCCGTATCATGGTCATTTGAATTTGAGAACCAGCCATGGTTTGCCGGTTATCGTGATCTGGCAACAAATGGAGTTGATAAACCCGTATTGAATGTATTCCGGATGTTTGGCATGATGAAAGGAAAACGTGTGGAGGTAACAGGCAATCGAATGTATGATCTGAAAACATTTGTTGATTCAAGTGTGAGGGGGCTACCTGACATTGGCGCTATTGCGGCAAAAGATAAACGGTCCGCAACCATCATGGTTTGGAATTACCATGATGAAGATATACAGGTGCCTGCAGATCAAAAGACGCCTTCAGAAAATGTCATGATAAATGTAGATGGATTGCCGGCTGCGACTATTAGCATGACCGAGTATCGCATAGATCAGATCCACAGCAATTCGTATGATGCATGGAAGGAGATGGGTTCGCTTCAACACATGACATCTTCACAAATAGCAGAATTGGAAAAGGCCGGTCAATTGCAAATGTTGTATAAGCCGTCGAAATTACATTGCGTAGGCAGGACGACCCTTACCATTAATTTGCCACGACAGGCCGTATCATTAATAAGATTGGATTGGTAAAGTATTCACTAAAATCCTGATGTCACGATGGCGGCAATGGTGATGACTTCGGAAGGAGTACCGAAGACTGTCAGTGTCAGTCAACAAATCATTAGGATTTTATTATGAATAAAATTTTTAAGTTTAAGTATGAATCTGACGAGGCTGGCTATAGTGATCCTTCTTTTTTGCCTTGTAAATCCAGGTTCTTTACGATCGCAAGACACCACCAAATCTATTTCCACAAATAGTTTTAATCTTGAGCCAGCCGATTTGCTTTCATTTGTTGGCAGTTTTCACAGTGATCGTGCCTTTGATTATGTTTATCATTTATCTGACAAAGAAGATACAGCTTGCTTTGAAACGAACAAAGCATTGATCAATCAATCACCGACCGAAAAAAACTATGAGGCGTATCATCA
>AR_comb_assmDRAFT_10566807_pt1 | contig 15820 bp, 22 predicted proteins | sample ArasoioldDNA_FD_10543 | JGI IMG/M metagenome (IMG submission 10543) | reverse complement strand
CCTGCCGTACCGGCAGGGCTGACCGGGAGACTCAGAGATCGATCGTACTTCACGTACGAGAATAAGGGCATCGGAGACGCCATCGAGCAGCTCTCCTCGGTCATCGACGGGTTCGAGTTCTCCGAGTCGTACGGTTGGGCTGGTGGGGGCGGTCAGGTCCAGCGCTTCTTCGACCTTTGGTATCCAGAGAAAGGCCAAGTCGCTCCAGCCCTCGACCTGCGCTTCGGGCTTCGCAGCCTGAAGCAGAGCATCGATCCCAAAGACTTTGCCACCCGGGTCATCTCCACTGGGTCAGGCGACAAAGATGCCAAGCTGACCGTGGAAGTTCAAGACGTCGAGCGAGAGTATCCAGACGGCGCGTACCCGGTCATCGAGAAGATCACCGACTACAGCGACGTCATCGAGGAAGATACCTTGCTTGGTCACGCTCAGCACGACCTGGGGGTGGCGAGGATCATCACCCAGACGCTGGACGTTGAGTTGCTCCCTGTGGGAGGATACCAGCCCGGCTCCATCGACTGGGGTAACACCATGGATGTCTACGTCGACGACGGCGACCTGCAGATCAACGATGAGTACCGCCTCGAGAGCATGGCCATGACGGTCGGTAGAGAGGGAGAAACGGTCATCACCGGCACGCTCGTGCTCGAAGCCCAATCCTGTCCGGAGATGTGATGCCTCCGATTCTGCCCCCGCGCGACGACGACAAGATCTTCAAGAAGCAGGTTCGGCAGGCGCTGGCGGCGACGCCGGGTCAAGACGAGAATCCGATCGTCTATCCTGCCCGGATCGCTACCCTCGCTATTCCGATAGCGACCATAACTTCTGGAACATTCGTCGACACTTGGACTACTGAGTTGCAGGGCTTGCAGCATCGCGGACTCAAGGTAGGCTTCGTCGTGACGACTGATGCTGGTACAACGGCGGAAGTCCGATTCCACATCAACAGACCGACCCTCGACGACAACTACAGTGCAGTGATCCCAGTAGCTGCAGCAGCTAACGTTCGCCTCAACTACGCATGGGCTCATCCTCTCGACGTGCCTTATTATGACGTAGTAATCCTGGGGATTCAGGCTCGACGAGTGAGTGGTTCTGGCAACGTCAACGTCCTCCAACCAGCAGGCGGATTCTTGATGACTCACGTAAGGGGCTGCACGCCCACCGGAGTGTAAGGAGGAAAACATGGACGCATTCTTGGCGACGGTCAGCATAGCTGCTGTCACCATGACCCTGGTCAACCTGGCCAAGTCGATCCTCGGCGCAGCCCGAGGCGAGCAGAGCTGGAACACTGCCATCACCATCGTCGTCGTGATCCTGATAGCCTGGGCGGTGCTGATCCTGTACGGGGCATCCACTTGGGCATTCCAGGTCACCGTCGGCGACAAGCAGCTGCAGGACCTCGACCTCTTCGACAAGTTCGTCGCGGCGCTTGCTGTGGGCGGCATAGGCTCCGTCCTGTACGATGCCTTCATCGGCAACAAGACGACGTACCCGAAGATCACCAACGCGGCGCCGAAGACCTTGGTTCGCACCAAGTCGTCGGCCTCGCCCATCGGACCTCCCCCCACACAGCCTGGAGCCGCCCCGTGAGATATCCGCTCGATGGTCCTGTCCGAGTCAACTCGCCGTTCGGTCCGCGCACCGGGGGCTTTCATTACGGCGTCGATCTGTTCGCCATGGAGGGCACGCCGTGTTACGCCGTCGACAGCGGCGAGGTGTTCTACGCGTTCTATGAGACGGCAGGCGGCAATCACCTCGCCATGTACCTCGACCACCCGCCGCCCGGCGCGCCTAAGGCTGGCTACATGCACCTGCAGCGGTTCGCGGTCGGGCCAGGCACCCGCGTCAACGAGGGAGACATCGTCGGGTGGACCGATACGACCGGCGCTGGGTTGTCTGGACCCCATCTGCACTTCTGGATGGGTACGAACGCCAACGTCGGCGCCATCGACCCGCTGCCGTTCATCACGCCGAGCGCAGAGCCGGGACCGCCGCCGCCGAGCGGACACGTCAACACGGGCTTCGTTCTCGACTTCCAGTATCTGCGCCCCACACCCAACACGATCATCGCCGCGGGCTACCGCGACGTCATCTGTTACTTGGGCAACCCGAGGCTGTCGGGCGACGCCTGTCCGAGCGCCGACTACCTGGACATGCTGAGCGCGGCCGGCATCCGACTCACGTTCATCTACGAGACGGATCCGAACCGGTCGCAGCAAGGCCACGACGTCGGTGTGGAGGATGGTCGCTTCTCTGACCAGCGAGCCCGAGAACGCGGTTATCCCCCGGACGGTCCGTTCTTCGTCTGCGCGTCGGACGGCAACGCGAGCGATCCCAGTTCGGGCGGCGACCAGATCGCCGAGTACGCGAGGGGCTTTGCCGAGGCGACGGGCGGGCGGAAGCTCGGCGCGTACGGCAACAGGTACGCGGTCGACTCGTTCAACCGAGGCGTGCCGCGAGAGCGGCTCATGGTGACCGACTGCGGTCGCGACGGCGGATGGGTGCCGTTGACCTGGGGAGCAGATCCGGGCCGCGATCTGATCGGCCAGGATCCGAACGTCAAGATGATCGGAGACACCGACCACAACTACATCTACGCCGACTGGTGGCCGGGCAACGCTGCCCCGGGACCCCCGGTCTATTGGCCCGACGTCCTGCTCTATCTCGAAGCCATGAAGGGAGACGATCCGGTGGCAGCAGTCATCTTCAGAGACCACGAGGCCAGCTTTCGCGTCGACGCCGACCACAACCTGCGACACGACAGCTTCGACGTCGTCGGTCAGCACGTCGCGAACAACGAAGTCCTCATCGAGGGCGGTTGCGAGTCGATCAGCTACGCGCGAGTCGCTCCCGGAATCTTCGGCGGCCCCGACGCGCTCGTCTGCGGTGTGGAGCATCAGGACGGCCATCTCATGCGGATCTGGTGGTCCGATGACGGGTGGCACGACACCGACAACAACCTCGTTACCGAGATGCCGATGAAAGGGTGAACTATGCCCCCTCCGTGGGTGATCCACTTCAGCGTCGACCCCGAAGTTCTTTCGGAACTTCGCAAGATCAACACCCAGCTACAACGCATCGGGCAACAGCTCGGTGTGATCGGAGTCAAACAGGAGGAAGTGATGGCAGACATTTCGGCGCTCCAGACGTCAGTCAACGACCAGACGACGGTGGTCCAATCCGCCGTGACGCTGATCCAGGGACTGTCGCAGGAGCTCAAGGACGCGTTGGCCGCGAACGACCCCGCCGCGATCCAGGCGGTCGTGGACCAACTCGACCAGAACACGCAGTCGCTGGCGGATGCGGTGGCGAACGTGCCGCACCCCGAGCAGCAGTAGTGGCGAAGAAGAAGCCGGCCTTCGGGGGCAAGAGGGCGGCGCCGTTCAAGAAGGGCGGAGGTCGTCGGCAACCCCAGAAGGGGGGTGGTAAGGGCAAGGGTAAGTGACGGAAAGGGCATCAGGCTTGCCGGTCGGAGAGGGAACCCCCCAGCTCCGGCCGGCAGCCGGTTTGTGTTTGGCGCGCATCGACGATCGGGCGCGCGCATGAGGTTGAGTCGAGAGCATCTCCGATTGATCCCTAAGTCGATGGATCAAGCGCCGAGGGTCATTGGGCCCGACGCGTCATCTCGACGATTACGGATTGACACGTAGAGAAGCCCCCGGGAGGAAGAGTTTGGGGGCTCCTCTACCGGGGGCTTCTCGGCAACGAGTAGAAAGGGGGCTCTACTCGTCGTCCGCGTCGACCAGGTCCTCGTCCTCCTCGTCGTCCTCGACGACCTGGAGCTTGGTCTTCTTGGTCTTCTTGGTCTTGCCGTTGCCCTCGGCCGCCTTCTGGGCCGCCTTGCGGTCCTTCAGCTTCTGCAGGGCCTCGCGCTTGCCGGCCTCGAGCTCTCCGTCGGTGACCGCCTTGATGATCGCCTTGACCTCGGGGTCCTTGAGCCCGTCGGGCCAGTCGTACCGCGTGCGGTTGCCGGCCGTGATCTCACGGTCGATGCGCGGGTTCTTCTCGCGTGCCATCTTGCGGATGAGGGTGCGCAGATCCCTCGGCTTGATGGTCTTGCCCACCTTCTGCGAGAGGTGCTTGCAGAGGTCGCTGACCCCGAACGTGACCTCTGAGTCGCGGCTGCGACCGCCCTCCTCTTCCTCCACGTCCTCGTCCAGCTCGTCGAGCTCGACCTCGGTGTCGTCCTCTTCGACGACCGGTGCCTTCGTCTTGGCTTTCGCCATGTCTTGCTCCTTTGCCTTGTCGGTGTGCCCATCAGCTGAGCATGATGACTATATACGAGGGGATGCCCGAAGTCAATGCGGGAACGAAACTTTATTCCAGCAAACGATTTGGACCGAGCGGGGAACAAAGGTTGACGTGGAAGTTGCCTTCCCCGATGGGGGTTTGATATGATTGACCATGGCAATCATGCGACGAGCGAGGGAGAGGAGGATAGATGCCAAGAAAGATCCAGTGCCCGGATTGCGGATACGAGCCGCCTAGCCAGACGGAGGGTGGACTCAAGCACCACATCACCGTGATGCACAAGCCGCAGTCGAACGGTACAGAGATCGAGGTGGCAGGTGCGGTGCGGCAAAAGCCGGGACGCAAGAGCAAGCTCGACGGATTCATCGTCGACCAGAACGTCGAGGCGGCAACCGCCTATGTCCTGGCCGCGAAGTTCCCGAGGGGCATCCAGGTGGAGGACTACCCGAGGGTAGTGCGGCTGGTGAAGGCGGTGGAGCATGGCTAGCAGGCGAGACGATTTCCTCAGCAACGCAGACGACTCGGTGGTGGAGTGCCGAGCATTCTCCCACAACTGGGAAGACGCCGGCGACTTCATGAACGGCAGGTCGGTTCACATCGTTCTCTACTGCGAGCGATGCGACAGCTACGCCGTCGTCGAGTGGTCGAAGTCCGCCGGCACGATCGAGGGCCGGAAATACAAGTACTCGCCGGGCTACTTGAACAACACGGGGCAGCCGGTGACGAAGGCAGACGCCCGGGTGGAGCGCATCCGCCGCACCAAGTTCCAAGGCACCAAGGAGTTCGAGAAGCTCCTGGATCAGATCGACGAGGAGAGGGAGTCTTACAGATGAAAGCATCCATGCTCATCACCGAGCTTCAGAACCTCATGCAGGAGCATGGGGATTTGGAGGTGGTCAACGAGGCGGACAGCTCCGTGGACGTCGAGTTCAACGACGACGACGTCAGCGATGACGAGGATGGAGTCTTCGTCATCTCATGAAGCCCCTCATAATCGGTCAGGCGCCCGCGCGGGGAAGAGACGAGGCTCCAGCCTTCACGTCTGCCTCAGGCGCCAGACTCGCCAAGCTGGCGGGTGTGGGAACGACGGGAGCCGATCTTCAGGAGTACTTCGACACGATCAATCTCAACTCTCGCTACGGCGGAAAGGCCGGTAGCGGCAAGGGCGACAAGTTCGACCTGGCCGCTGCGAAGCAGGAAGCGGCCACGATCTTGCTTCAGTTGGCGGAGGCAGAGAAGTCTCGCGTCGTGCTGCTGATGGGACGAGGCGTCGCCAAGGCGTTCGGCGCGGACAAGCATCCGTATCTGGAACCATGGATATGGAGCCATAACACTTGGGTCGTCTTCCCGCACCCGAGCGGGGTCAACCGATGGTGGAACGAGGAGTGGAATGTCCGGGCAGCTCAGAACATGTTGGGCAAGATCGTGAAGGGAAGACCCATTGTCTACCGGTAGAACGAGGATCGGGAAGTCCCGCCGTCGTCAGCGCAGAATGACCGAGCAGTGGGATCCTGAGGTCAACAAGTGGAAGAAGTATGCCAAGTGCTCCATCTGCCGACGGGCCTTCGTCGTGAACAACTATCCGGACCGCAAGGTCAGGGTCAATCAGGACAAGATCGGCGGCAAGATCGTTTGCCCGTGGTGCAAGGATCGCGACGGGAAGTTCATCGTCCAGCTCATGCTCGCGTGCGAGAAGTGGACGCTGATGATGGCGCCGCACATCGAGGAGCATCCGGATTGCAAGTGCACCGTTTGCCAAGTCTCTCGGATCATGAAAGCTCACGATGAGCTCCCCGTCCGTCGTTAGATCGCCGGATCTGCGCCGCCACATGCCGGACGGAAGCAGGAAGTACCGGTACAAGCTCAAGCCTTATCGTCACCAAGTCGCCGCGCTGAAGAAGCTGCTCGATCTGAAGTGGGGCGGAGCGCTGCTCATGTCCCCGAGAACGGGCAAGACGAAGGTGGCGGTCGACTGGACCTCGATTCTTCATCAGGCAGGCAAGGTAGATCGAGTGCTGGTCTGCTGTCCAATCTCCGTGATCGGCGTCTGGGAGCGAGAGATCAAGGCCAACTGCCCGTTCCCTCACAAGATCGTCGTGTGGGATAAGGAGGGCCGCAAGACCACTGCGTTGCCGCCGTGGGGCGTCAAGAAGTTGATCTTTGTCCTCATCAACTACGATGCCTTCTCCACGCCGGGCAGGCTGCTGCCGAGCGGAAGACGATCCAAGAGCAGAGGCGGACGCTTCGAGGTCAAGCGAGCCATCGAGAAGTGGCAGCCGGACTGCATCATTCTCGACGAGAGTCATCGGATCAAATCTCCCACGTCACGAAAGACGCGGATGCTGTGGTCGCTGGGCAAGTTGGCCGACTACCGTCTGCTGATGACGGGCACCGTGCTCACGAAGAAGAAGCGAGTTTACGACATCTATAGTCAGTGGCGCTTCCTGAATCCAGAGTCACCGCTCGTCAAAGATCAGACCATCTCCTCGTTCAGGCGAGAGTTCGGAGTCTGGACGAATCGGCGGGGCTATCCGCAGTGGCTGCGGAACAGGAACATGCCTCGACTCAGGCAACTGCTGCACGCAGAGTCCTTCGCCGTAACTCGGGATGAGTGCTTCGATCTCCCACACAGGCGAGATCAGATCATTCCCGTCGAGCTCACCGGCCACAACGCCGAGGTCTACGATCAGATGGCGTTGGAGATGTATGCTCGGCTCAAGAGCGGCGAGATTACCGAGGCGCCGATCAAGCTGGTGCAGACGCTGCGGCTGGGGCAGCTAACGAGCGGGATCACGAGGACGACTCCGACGCTGCAGCACCCGGAGAAGCGCCTCGTCAGGGTGGGGCGAGACAAGCTCAATGCTCTGGAGGAACTCGTGAGCGACCTCTTCGAGGCCGACGAGAAGGTGGTCATCGGGGCGAGGTGGCGGGCTGACATAGCAGCCATCGCGAAGATGTGCGAGAAGCTGAAGGTGCCGTGCTTCGAGCTTCACGGTGGAGTCAAGAGCCGCATCCAGCGGGATCAAAACATCCACGATTTCAGCAAGACGGATGGACCAGCATGCTTCGTCATGCAGCCTACGGCAGGAGCGCTCGGCATTGACCTCAGCGCGGCATCCATCTTCATCTGGTTCTCGCTGCCGGGAGGCGACTGGGTCAACTTCACCCAAGGCGAGGACCGAGTGGCACTGTCGCCGCGACCGACCATCTTCATGTACATGCTGTGCCGAGGCACCGTCGACGAGCTGATGTACGCCAATCTACAGGAAGATGGTGACCTGGCTCGCGCAGTCACCGAATCACCGGAAAGGCTCCTGAGGAACTTCAAAGAGTCAGGAACCGGATAGTTGCGACAGGAATCGGGAAGCGATATGATTACCTAGCAGGCGCGACCGAGGAGGGTGCAGATGATCGTAGTAGAAGGACCCGATGGGTCTGGCAAGACCACGCTGGTGAAAAAGATCGCCGGTACGTTGGATCTGCCGGTAGCTCGACGGGTGGTCACCAAGCAGGCGACGGCGATGACGGACCTGCAGACTTGGGTCGACGACAACCTCAACGCGGGACTGAAGGCCACCGTCTACGATCGACATCGTCTCATCAGCGAGCCGATCTATGGACCCGTGCTCAGGAGATCGCCGGCTCCGGGGTTCGACGACTGGCGTTGGCTGATGTATCGACAGCAGAAGTTTCGGAATCTGAGGCCGCTCGTGATCTTCTGCCTTCCGCCCCTAAATACCGTGCGCGAGTGCGTGCAGGAGGACGACGACAACAAGGTAGTCTGGGACCACATCGACACGATCTACTGGCTGTACCACAACGCCATTACCCTCTGGGACGACGCGCTGGTCTTTGACTGGACCATGACGACGTCATCTCTGTCAGTCCACGCGATAGAAAGGGCCACTGAGATATGGCGGGCGAAGAAGAGTCTGCGAGCCCCTTCCAGTCCTGGCTGAGTCTCCAGCGACAACTTCAGATGGAGGGTTACGGCAAAGACCCCATGCGGCTTGTTCTGGATGACAAGATCGGCTTTCTCATCTGGAATGCTTGGGCAGTCGAGGACGAGCTCCACGAGGCCATGCGGGAGGTCGGGTGGAAACCTTGGGCCACCAGCCGCCACTTCAATCGAGAAGCCTTCGTCGAGGAGATCGTCGACGTCCTCCACTTCGTCGGAAACATGCTGCTGACGGCGGGGGTGCTGGGGGTCGAGGATTTGGCTCTGGAAGTCTGGGACAAGTACCAGAAGAAGGCTGCCGTCAACCTGGAGCGCCAGCGCGTGGGCTATGACGGCGTCAGCGACAAGTGCTCGCAGTGTGGGAGGAATCTCGTCGACCAGCTGATCGAGATCCCGAACGGAACTGGGGATCACGACACGTTCACCGTAGAGAAGCACTGTCCCGAACACGGAAAGGTGAAGTAGTGAAGGCGTTTCAAGCAGCTACGTTGACCGAGCTCCATTCGGGATTGTGCGACCAGCTCGTGCTGTCTCCCGCGGAGAAGTTGGACATGGTGACCTCGGTCGATGTTCAGATACACAACGTCATCGCTCAGGCAGCTCGCATGGACTGGGACTTCGATCTCAAGGACATGTGGTTGACCAAGCAGCGGTGGTCCATGATGTGCCGGCAGTACCTCGACCCCGTCGCTCTGATCGAGTGGCTCAACCGTTCGGCTCAGCTCATCGGTCCAGGCGGCAGAGGGATCTCGATGCTTCGCACCAACACGGTCAAGCCTCGGGGCGGAACTCGACACGGAAACAAGGAGACGAGACGATGGGGCTCATGCATGTTGGCCGTCTCGTACAAGGCCATGCCTCAACAACAGATCACGTTGTACTCGCGAACTTCCTACCTCGGTTACCTGGGAGCCATGGACCTTACGGTCGCATGGATGTGCGGAAGGTATCTGGCCGAGATCATGCAGCAGAACGTCGAGGATTGGCGATTCGTGTGGATGAACGAGGCAACTCAGTACCACCACTTCAAGTCTTTGGCCTTCTTGCTCAATCACAAGGACAAGAAGAAGAAGAAGATGTACCGCCGCCTGCTGATGAAGCCTGACGACGAGCTCGAGGCGGAAGACAAGGAGCTCATCAACTCCGCGCCTGCGCTCATGTACTCGCGACGCTGGCTTCAGAAGGTCATCGCCGAGGATGCTAAAGGACGAACGCTCGGGGATATCAACTACAACACTTACCGCAGGATCGTCCGTCGATTCCACACCGAGGTCATGGGCTACGAGTACGCGCAGCAGTTCGCGGGGTGGAACTACTGGAAACAGGGGCCGAACGTCGGCAAGGAGCGAGAGTTCTACAAGGCCTACGAGCCGTTGCCTAGCTGGCCGGCTCAGGAGTTGGACTTCACCCCGCTGGGGTTGCCGAGTCTCGATCGGCTGGGAGTGGTAGATTACGACACGGCAGCAGCCTTGAAGGAGGAGGATGACGACGACGATGAGTGAGGCCTGGAAGCGCCTGATCTGGTCGATGGGGTATTTCACGGCAGTCGCTCGTGGCACGACTGAGACCATGAAGAAGTTGGCGAAAGCAATGGAGGATGACGACGACGATGACGAGTAGAGCCTTGAAGCTACAGATCAAGCTCTCCCGGATTCGCTGCCCGAAGTGCGGCAAGCGGAGGCTGATTCAGAGCAGACCGATGCACTACGACGTTGCTCGGTGCCTGAACTGCGGGGGCAAGTTCTCGGTGAAGCGGAAGGAGGCTGCCTGATGACTGAGTACGAAGCACCCGTGAAGCGACGGGAGCGACGCGCGGCGCGGGAGTGGTGGGCAGCTGCAACCGAAGACGAGCAGCGGAAGGTGCTCATGGAGTTGACGCCGCATGAGCGCCATCGTCTGGAGTGGAGCGGGGCGATCTTCGGTAAGAGCGTGGTCGATACCGCGTTGGCGATTGGGCTGCGCCGGTTGCGAAGGAAGGAGGTTGTCTGATGTTCGCGTTCGTCGGAGTGCCGTTCGAGACCGCGGCGAACAGGTTGAGGCAGATGCTCGTCGAGACAGCGAGCGATGTAGATGTGGGGGAGTGGCACGCCCAAGACGTGCGAGGGCTCAGCGCCATGGTCAGCAGGGAAGTACTGAACGTCTCCTTGGAGCTCGAGATCGGCAACGATCTGGGTCAATGGCAGAGGCAGATTCGACCGAACCTACCCTGGGCCGAGGATCACTTCGACGAGCGAGTCTGCGGCAGACCGCTCAACCCTGGCGAGGAGTACCGCAACTGGCCTTGGGCCCGAGACTACTTCGACCAGTACTACATCGAGAACGGAAAGTTCTCCCACACCTACATGGAGCGCTTTTGGCCGAAGTGGGCCGAGAACTCGGGTTTCTCGTCGACCGTGCCTCCTCCCCACTGGGGCATCCGCTTTGCCTACGGTGACCTAGGCGACGTTGTGATTCAGCTCATCCAGAATCCGCTCACGCGTCAGGCCTATCTGCCGGTATTCTTCCCCGAGGACACGGGCGCTGTGCACGAGGAGCGGATCCCGTGCACGCTGGGCTACCACTTCATCGTCCGCAACAACAAGCTCAACTGCATCTACTACCTGCGATCCTGCGACTTCGTTCGCTACTTCAGGGACGATGTGTACATGGCCGGCAGACTCGCGCAGTGGGTGTGGAGCAAGATTCGCACCACTCATCCCACCATCGACGTGGGCAAACTTCTCGTCCACATCACGTCACTCCACGTGATGAACGGGGACCTTCCCAAGCTGGAGAAGGAGGCAAGACGCCATGCTAAGACTGGACCATGATCGGTACGTCATTCTCAACATCGAAGTCAAGGGTCAGTTGGCTCGGTTCGCCGTGCCTCGGCACTGGTCTTGCTTCTACGTAGCTCGCTTCGCCTGGGAGGCCACGCAGGGCGATTCAGGCATGAATCAGCACTTCGGATTGGAGACCAGCGACGGGAGGTACATCGGGGCACAGACCACGATCGGACGTACGTTGATCGACGAGCAGTTCGTCAGGGTAGTAGAAAGACGAGAGGAGTTGGCGTGAGGCCGACGAGAGATGAAGTGTGCATGGAGATCGCTGGGATCATGGCGCAGCGAAGCACGTGCAGCAGAAGACACGTCGGGGCGGTGATCGCCCGAGATGGGAGGATTCTGGTTTCTGGCTACAACGGAGCACCGAAGGGGATGCCGCACTGCGAGCACCCCAGCAGAGACGATTACGGAACAGGCTGCAGGATTGCGGTTCATGCGGAAGCCAATGCCGTGGCCTTCGCGGCTCGCTGGGGGATTCGAGTCGAGGGCGCCGATCTATTCTCGACGTGCGTACCGTGCCTCGCGTGCGCCCAGCTGATAGTCAATGCGGGGATAGTCAGGGTAGTGGCGGGCGAGGCCTATCGCGATCCGGCGGGAGAGAATCTTTTGGTCTCCGCCGGGATCGAGGTAGTTGACCTCAAGTACGAGGATATGATACGATCTAGGCATGAAGACGATCCGGTTCTCTAGCAAGCCAGACTGCACGGCCTGCAAGCTTCATCGCGGGGCCGAGGTCGTCGGTGAGATGGGCGTCGGAGCGGTCGGCAACATCATGGTCGTGGGCCGCATGCCAGAGATTCACGGCAACGACTCGCTGTTCAAGGACCTCGAGACGGTAGGCATCGAGACCGAAGAATGCTACTTCACCTCGGCGCTCAAGTGCCAGAACTACGAGGCGAACATCGGCAAGACGGACATCAAGATGTGCCGCGGTTATCTCGAAGCTGAGATCCGCAAGGTCAAGCCGACGTGGATTCTGGCGCTGGGGAACGAAGCGCTCGGGGCGCTGACGAGCCACTCAGGGATCATGAAGTACAGAGGTCGGGTGATCGAGCATCACTCTGGCGCCAAGATCTTTCCGACGATCTCCCCGAACGCTGTGCTCAGGAATCCGGGGCAACGTCCGAGTTACATGGCTGACCTGAAGCTGTTCGTCGCCGAGATTCTCGGTAAGGACGCGGCGATACCGTATCCGAAGATCAAGAAGGTGGCGACGCAGCGAGGACTACAGTGGCTCGTCCAGCAGCTAGATCGCGCAGAGCTGCTGTCTTATGACGTGGAGACGTACTCCACCCCTGCCGGTAACGAGTGGTCACCCAACGCTCGGATCATCTCGCTCTCAGGAACGATGCTGGTCGACGGCAAGCTCGTCGTGTGGGCCCTGCCCCTGTCGCACCCGCAATCGCCTTTCCGCAAATCCTGGCGGCGCGTCCTGCGCTTCCTCGCCCCACACCTGTCGGGCGTGCCGAAGCAAGTCGCTCAGAATGGGAAGTACGACTGCAAGTGGCTCCGGCACTTCGGAGTGCCGATGCGGGTGACCTTCGACACCATGCTCGCGGTTCACCTGCTCGACGAGAATCTGCCGAAGAGTCTCAAGACGCAGGCGCTGATGCGGCTCGGGGTGAAGCCCTGGGCCATCAGCACCAAAGATCTGCGGTCGACCGAGCTCAACGACGTCCTGATCTACAACGCCCTCGACACGTACTACACCTACTTCGTTTACCTGGATGCCAAGAAGGAACTCAAGGAGCATCCACGCCTCGCGCGCTTGCTCGCGTTTCTGATGATGCCGGCCAACGAGATCCTGATCGACGTCGAGCGACGAGGCGTATGGCAGGATCGCGAGAAGCTGCAGACGAACAGCAAGATTGCCCTGGACATGAGGGCAGAGATCGATCAGAAGCTCATGGACTGGGTGCCCGACCCGAGCGAGTGGCCGGATCACATTCCTACCAAGCGAGGCCGGGGGGTCAACTTCAATCCGAGCAACTTCCTCAGGTGGTGGCTGTTCGAGCATCTGGAGTTTCCGGTCATCAGGCGGGGCAAGGAGAAGGATGACGGGAGTCCCGGGTGGCCGAGCGTGGCGGAAGACGTCATGCTTGAGCTGAGGATGAACCATCCGCACCCGGTCGTCGATCTGTTGTTGGAAAGGTCGAAGTGGCAAAAGTACTGCTCGGCTTTCCTGAGTTCCTACGAGGAGTTGCTGGACGAGAATGATCGCATCCACACGACATTCAAGCTGTACGGTACCGTTACTGGGCGACTATCTAGCGGTAAGAACGAGGCTGACAAGATCACAGCAAGGGCGCCTATACGCGGCGTCAATCTGCAGCAAGTCCCACGCGATCCTTTCGTGCGTGGTCTTTTCGGGGCCGCGCCGGGCTTTACTTTCGTGGAGGCTGACTTCTCTCAAGTCGAGCTCCGAGTCGTGGCATTCATCTCGCGCGACCGAACGATGCGTCTTCTCTACGAGACGGGCCAAGATATACACGCTGCAACCGCATCATGGGTACTGGGGGTACCTCAGTCTGAAGTCACCAAGTCAGACCGAAAGAAGGCCAAGGCAGTCAACTTCGGATTCGTCTATGGGATGTACCCCAGAAAGTTCGTTTACACTGCGTTCACCAAGTACGACGTAGTCTTCTCGCTGACCGAGGCCGAGGGGATCAGAGCTGCCTTCTTCGAGCAGTTTGCCGGACTATTACCCTGGCACAATCGTCAACGACGACTGGTCAACGAGTATCGCAGGGTGCAGTCTCCGCTAGGTCGAGTGCGGCATCTGCCCGACATCGACTCGCAGAACCGCCTGATCCGCATGGAAGCCGAGCGACAGGCGATCAACTCGCCGGTGCAGTCCATGGCATCCGACATGACCATGCTGAGCATGATCGAGATTCACCGCAAGTTCGAAGAGATGAAGATCGAGGGCCACTTCATCTCGACGGTGCACGACTCGCTGCTGTTCGAGATCAAGAACGAGCACGTCGCCAAGGCGCTGCCCGTCATCAAGGACACGATGGAGCACCTCCCGCTGAAGAAGAAGTTCGGTGTGGAGATCGATCTGCCCATCGTCGCCGACCTCTTGGTCGGGAAGTACTGGGGTGAGGCTCGAGAACTCAGTGGAGAGGAGGTCTATGACTACACACCCTGACAACTATCCGTACTAGCAAGGAGTGATGATGTTTCGACGTTTGCTCGCCCTGACTGCGGTGCTTACCGTAGTTACGGGAGGGGCGCTTGCGCTGGTCCTAGCGACCGGGGCGGGGGCCGATACGGACATCAGCGTCAAGCAGTCGACGCTGACGGACCACGAGTGCGACTCGACCGAGTGGCACTTCGTCATCAACCAGATCGACCAGGAGTCCGATGCTCCTGCCTCGATCCATGTCACCTGGTCCAACGGTCAGGAGGAGGATGTTCCTCTCTCCGCGTTCACTGGCGGGGTAGCTCACTACACCACGACGAGCAACCTTGACTCCACCGTTACCAACGCAACGACCTCGATCTACGATGGTTGGGATGGACAGTTCAACCTCAGCCATGGTCCTTGCAACGAGGTGACTACGACAACAACCGCGCCGCCGACTACGACGACGCAGCCCGAGGAAACAACCACGACGACGACTGCAACAACGTCGCCGCCGACGGTAGTGACCTCGCCTCCGCAAACAGTGACGCGGGTGGTGACGGCCCAACCGTCCTTCACGGGCTAGAAGACCGAGAGGAGTCGGGGCTTTGACCGTCGATGCTCCGGCTCCTCTCTCAGAACAAGAAGAACGATCGAGTTGCTGGCAAGAATAGGGTTCTGATATGATTACATCGTCGATCGAGGAGGATCTTTGAGCACCGGACTCTATGTCCAAGACGGGCGAGCGATCGCCACGCACTCCATGCTCAAGACCTTCCGTCGTTGTCCAAAGCAAACGCAGTACAAGTACGTGGAGCGTCTGCAGCCGAAGACCGCGTCCAAGCCTCTCACCGAGGGGACGTGGATGCACAAGCTGCTAGAGGTGGATGCCAAGGGCGAAGAATGGCGAGACACTCACAAGCAGCTCTCGTACCAGTTCAGCAACCTCTTCGACGAGGAGAAGCAGGAGCTCGGCAACCTGCCCGTCACGATGGCACGCATGATGCGATCCTACAAGTGGCACTACGCGCACGACCCCTGGAAGGTTCTCGAGGTTGAGTTCGTGGTGGAAACCGAGTTTCCCGACGGCAGCATCTACCGAGGCCGCATCGACAAGCTTGTGGAGGATCAGTATGGTCTCTGGATCGTCGACCACAAGTTCAACGCAAGAATGCCGGATCTTTCGTTTAGGCTTCTGGACTCAGCTTCCGCTCTTTACATCTGGGCAGCCCGAAGAATGGGCATACCGGTACAGGGCCACATTTGGGACTACGTTCGACGGAAGGCCCCTACAGTTCCTCAGCTGCTCAAGGACGGAAGTCGACTGAGCAGGAAGAAGATCGACACGGATTATCCGACGATGGTCCGAGCGATCAAGCGCCACGGGCTCGATCCCGACGACTACGCAGACCAGCTCGCGTATCTCAAGAAGCTGCAGTACCGGCACGGCGAGCCTCAGTTCTCTCCCTTCTTCAAGCGACAGGTCATGGAGAAGGATCCTGGGATGCTCAAGCAGGTGGCTCGGGAAGCATTTCACACTGCCAAGCGCATGAACAGCTACGACTTCGAGCGCGTCGAGTTCGTCGAGAGAGTCCCGGATCGCTCGTGTGGGTGGATGTGCGCGTACTCCGACATCTGCAGCCTCGAGCTCTTCGG
>AR_comb_assmDRAFT_10037139_pt1 | contig 15821 bp, 14 predicted proteins | sample ArasoioldDNA_FD_10543 | JGI IMG/M metagenome (IMG submission 10543) | reverse complement strand
CCCGGCTTCGAAGAAATCAAGCCGATGGTTTTCGCCGGTCTCTACACCGTGGACGCCCATGAGCACACGCAACTCCGCGAAGCCCTGGAAAAGCTCCGCCTCAATGATTCGAGTTTCTTCTTCGAGCCCGAAAGCTCCGCTGCGCTCGGATTCGGGTTCCGCTGCGGATTTCTCGGCCTGCTCCACATGGAAATCATTCAGGAGCGTCTCGAACGAGAGTTCGGACTCGACCTCATCACGACGGCTCCCAGCGTCCGTTACAAGATCACCATGACTGATGGCTCACTGCTGGAAGTCGATAATCCTTCCCGGTGGCCCAATCCCGCCGCGATCGCCAAGGTTGAAGAGCCGGTGATCCTGGCTACCATCCTCACCGCCGAAGAATATGTCGGAGGCATTCTCGCGCTCGTTGAGGAAAAGCGCGGCAAGCAGAAGACCTTCGAATACGTAGGTTCTACCCGCGTGATGCTGCACTATGAGCTCCCGCTGAACGAGATCGTCCTCGACTTCTACGATCGGCTGAAGTCTGTTTCCCGCGGATACGCCTCGCTCGACTATCACCTCGCCGGCTATTGGGAATCGCCCATGGTGAAGCTCGATATCCTGGTCGCGGGCGATCCGGTCGACGCACTTTCCATCATCGTGCATCGTGACTTCGCCTACGAACGCGGCAAGGCGCTCGTCTCAAAAATGCGCGAACTCATCCCCCGCCAGATGTTCGAAGTCCCCATCCAGGCTTCTATCGGCGCGAAAATCATCGCCCGCGAAACCGTCCATGCGATGCGCAAAAACGTCCTCGCCAAATGCTACGGCGGCGACATTTCGCGTAAGCGCAAATTGCTTGAGAAGCAGAAGGAAGGCAAGAAGCGCATGAAGCGCATCGGCCGCGTCGACATTCCGCAAGAAGCCTTCTTGGCCGTCCTAAAAGTCGGCGAAAGCAGCGACTAGAGAGTTTCTTCGTTTGATGTTGTTGCCGGGCAACTGTCAGACAGGAACCTCCATCTGACCAATCCTGAAAGTTAAGTGTCGTAAGGGTCACTCAGGAACTTCATGTCTGAGGCCGGGGTCTATGGTTCTGACCGTTTCCTCGGTCGGGCCGGATCCTGGCCAGGGAGAAACTGTATGGGCCCACTGATGCGTGTCGTCGGCGTTGTTCTTGCAGTCACTCTTCTGATTTCCGCTTCTTTAGCACAACTCGCCGACATCGACCCAGTGCAGTCAGATTCTTCCGCGCCGGTGATCGCAAGGTCTTTAGGCGAAAACACTCCGAAAGCCGAAAGAGCCAAAGAGGCCGCAGTCAGGCACCAAGCCGCTCTCACGATGCTTGATCTTGTTGTTGGTGGCGTGCAGAGTCTAACTCTGCCTCAGAACCGGATCACGATCGCATCCACTGCCTTTCCGATCTTGTGGACCCACAAACAACCGCAGGCGCGCAGCCTCGTACCGCAACTGATTGGCGACTTTGCCCAGGCCGCCAGTCGTCAGCAGGAAGACTCCGACGTCAACGATCGATCCATGCTTCATCAGCAGTGGGAGGCTGTGGTGCGGGCCATCGCGCCCTGCGATGCCGGTCTGGCGCTCCACTTTATGGACGCGACCCGGCAGTTTGTCCAAATGGGAGATGCCGAGCAGCAGGAAGCTGAAGAGCGCAATTTGCGCCTGGAGATTGCATCGCAGGACGCACAGCGGAATCCGCAGAATGCGTTGCGCATGGCCGAAAGCGAACTCAAGGCCGGCGGCGATCTTCCTATGCAGCTGCTGAATCTTCTCACCGATGTAGCCGCCAAAGACCCAGAAGCGGGATCACAATTACTGCACGAGATTGTCAGTCAGCTCCGCAGTTCGAAGCTCTCCTCAGGACTCAACAATTTCAACTTGGCGGTTAGCCTGCTCAATACGCAGGCAAATTCATCCGGGGAGGGAAGCCGTCCCGATGAAAGTCTGAAAGGTCTTGCGGAAGCAGTGGCTTCAGTGGCTCTGAGCCCCGAGTTCCCGGCCAATAATCTAGTCGTGCTGCAAGGGTCAATGCCGGTCTTTGAACAATTGGTCCCGGATCGAGCGGACCGTTTACGCCAGAGGGTGCACGAGTTCTTCCGTATGCAGAACCCGGGGCAAGACGTATGGGATCAGTTCAATAATGCTCAGGAAAGTGGAGATCCGAACAAACTTCTAGCTATAGCCGAGCGTGCGCCCGTCGATATTCGCTCGAACATGTATCAGCAAGCTGCATGGACTTTTGCGAATAATGGCGACCTGCAGCGCGTGCAGCAGGTCGCCGAGAAACTGCAAGATCCCTTTCAGCGGGAACAAATACTGCGGCGGGCGGTACAGCAGTCGGCGTGGATCGCCGCGAATCAGGGACAGTTCCCAGCCGCTCGGCAACTGGCAGAGGAAGTTACTCCGGACGAAAATCGTGCCATTCTGCTGGCTCAGCTTGCGTCGAGCGCCGCAGCTTCAAGGCAGGAAGCGTTCGCGGCAGAAATGCTCGATGAAGCCGGCGCCCTCTTGTTGAATCGGAATCGGGGCTCGGTGACTTTTGGAGCGCAGCTCCAGGTCGCGCAAGTCTTCGCGCATGTCATGCCGGCTCGGGCCGTGCCTTTGCTGGAACGCTCCTCATCGCAGTTGGAACAGGTTCTTGCAGCTGCGGTCGAGGTTGATGGCTTTCTGCCCTACCAGCATTCCTTTGAGGGCGGGGAGTTAATCCTGAACAATAGTTTTCTGTGGAGTTCCCTGATTGGGCCTTATGCCGAGGCCGTCTCCCAGCTCGCCAGCACAGACCTGCCGACGGCTCGAATCCTGGTCGACCGCCTTTCCCTGCCCGAAGCCCGTTTGCTGGCCGAACTCTTCGTGGCGCGATCGGCTCTTGCTGACGGGGATGCTAATGGGACCGACCAGGCCGTGTCTGGGGGACCTTTCAGCCTCTCTTCGCGCTACTAGTTCGTGGGCACTCAGGGGTATTTTCGAAATAGCTCGATTTGGCCACTCATCATGACGCTGTCGCAAAAAAGCGATGCACTAAATCAAGCTTTTCGCTGGATCGGGCGGTTAAGCCTCGCTGCGAAAGGCCTAAAATCGTGGCCAAAACGAAAGTGTCCCATTTGCGAAAATGTGCAAATCTCAAATCAGGAACGAAAGTAATTGTCGCTTGGAGCTGACCATGTTAATGCGACGTTAATTGCATAACTGGTTACTATTCAGCCATTTAAAGCAGTAAAGGTGAAGGAAAGAGAACCGACCGATCGGTCTTTGCCAGAAGTAATTTGGAATTACGTTTTCACTTCCACAAGCTTTTCCACAGGTCGAAGGTGTCCGACGGCACTCTTGCAAACTTAAGTCTCTACAGCACTTACTCCCGTATCCCTACGGGAAACCCTGTAGAGGCGTCGATTACTCCTCGGAGCTAACTCCACCCTCGGCCAGTGACTCAAATCGAGTGCAATGTTTTAGGAATGCCATCTTGACACGCCCAATGGGCCCATTGCGCTGTTTGGCAATGATGATCTCAGCCCGTCCTTGCAGTTCGGGATCGTCCTGTTTGTAAACCTCCTCGCGGAAGATGAACATGACGAGATCGGCGTCCTGCTCAATCGATCCCGATTCGCGAAGGTCCGCGAGTTGTGGCCGATGGTCGCCGCCGCGGCTTTCCGGAGCACGGCTCAACTGTGACAGCGCAATCACCGGCACACTCAATTCTTTCGCCAGCGCCTTCAGCCCGCGTGAGATTGCCGAAACTTCCTGCGTGCGGTTCTCGAAACGCTTTCCGCCACCCGACATAAGCTGCAAATAGTCCACGATGATTAAGTCGAGTCGTCCTTGTGATTGCTTCAGCCGTCGAGCCTTGGCCCGCATTTCGCTCAGGGAAATGCCCGGGGTGTCGTCGATGAAGATCGGAGCGTGGGCAAGTTGCTCCATGGCGCGGACAACTTTCTTCGTATCGTCCTGCCATAGCGACCCGGTGCGCATCTTGTGCGCATCGACACGCGCCTGTGAACAGAGCAGACGCATCAGCAAAGCTTCACGGGACATTTCAAGCGAAAACACGCCGACTACTTGCTGATCTTCAATCGAGGCGTTCTCGGCGATGTTCATCACGAAGGCGGTCTTGCCCATCGATGGGCGCGCCGCGATGATCACGAGGTCCGAGCGCTGCAGTCCGCTCGTCATTTCATCCAGATCGACATAGTGCGTTGCCAGTCCGGTAATGCGCTGGCCGCGTTGCAGCAAAGCATCGACCGATCCGAAGGTCTCGCGGACGATCTCTTGCACACCCATAAAGCCGCGTCCAATGCGCTTTTCGGAAAGCTGGAAGATCGCTGCTTCCGCATCGCTTAATACATCTTCGGCAGCGTCGGACTGATCGGATGCGCGCGCGATCGCGGTGCTTGCCGCGGAAATGAGTCCTCGCAGCAGCGCTTTGTCGCGGACAATCTTGACGTAGTGTTCGATGCTCGGCCGCTCGGGCACGCCGTCGACCAGGCTCGACACGTACGCGACGTCGCCGATCGCCTGCAAGTCCTTGTGGCGCTCGAGCTCCTCGATCAGCGTGATCATGTCGATCGGACGCGAAGACTCCGCAAGATCGACCATGCGCGAATAAATCCGCCGGTGCGAATCGAGAGAGAAGTCTTCGACGCGCAGATGCTCCGCCGCCTGGTTGTATGCAAAGTTGTCGAGAAGGATTGCGCCCAGAATCGAGCGCTCGGCATCTACGTTTGCCGGAAGCGTGCTGATCGCATATTCAGAAGTGGCCAAGGACTTGTCCCGAAAGAAATCTCACAGCTGCTACTTGAAACCTAACGCGAGTCACCTTGTGAATGCGATGCGCACCCGTAGGAAATCTCCCTCGAAATGAAAAAAATTGGTCCATCCACCAAGTTCCGCGCAGAGACAGTTACCTCCAGGCGATGCGAAGCGAGGGGCCACCGGCACGAGAGCTGATCTAAACCGCAACCAAACGCTCAACAACTCTCATTGTCTAAAAGAGTGTAGGTGAACAAAAGGCGAATATCAAGTAAAAGAGATGATCCGTGAAAATCCGCGTGACTCCGTGGCGAGGAATTCAATCTAAAATCGAATGCGGTCCAAGGCCAGCCACCCTGGACCGCATCTTTCGTGTGTTCCTGACTCGCGCTTGTCACCGCGGAGGCGGCGCAATGACTGCTTCAGCCCGACAGCGCCCGCAAGCGAGTGCCGCATTTGCCAAAGCCAGCTGCCGATTCGTAATCGTGCGATTGCAAATCCGCAACTGCTGCGGTGGCCAGCGGCCCTGTCTCATTCCGAAGAATAAGAACGGGGGAGGAGGCCGCAATGCCCGGGCAACCAGTCGCGCTGACGCGCGTTTCTGGATGTCCCCCCGGCGATCCGCTCTCGAGAATCACCGCTGCCACTGGCTCTGCCGCAATCATCCGGCTAAGTCAGAAACTCTCACGTTTCGCTGCACCCACTCTTATCCAGATTGCTGTGTCTCGCAACACAAAAAGCGGACCTCCTTGTGCAGAAGCTGTGGACGTTGTGACTTCCCTGTGGAAGGCGGAGGAAAACTAAGAATGAAACTGCGCCACTGGGGTTATCCATCGTATAGTTTCAATAACTTAGACGCCGTTAAACATTTCTCCTGACCTCCACCGCAGCTACTACATCGGCACCAGCTGATGGACCCATTTCCAGAAATGCGTCGTGGAGGGCGGGCTAGCTGGGAGCAAATCCTTCTTGAGACCACATAACCTCCACGGGGAGACTAGTTTAGCCTGACATTGGGATTACAACTTTTGACAATCCGGAGACATTCAGCATCCTGCCTTCTGCTAAAAGCTGCAGTGCACGAAATTTGCGCTTAGGGGGAATCTATGCTTTCCAGCCTACGCTTCAGGCTTTGCCTGTTCTGCTTGCTTGTTACGTCACTACTCGTCTTGCAGGCTGCCGCTCAGAACGACGCTGTCAAGTCGGCTGCTAATGTGAATTGGCCTCAGTTCAAGAACTCACCCAATCACCTTGGCTTCAATCCATCGGAAACCACAATCACCCGAGCTAACGCAAACCGTTTGCAGTTGTCATGGCAGGGACTCATGGGCGACCTGGTCGAATCTTCGTCGCCAGCTGTGGTCAACGGAGTCGTCTATGTAGGATCGTTCGACGGCAAGCTGTATGCGTTCGACGCAAACGGCTGCGCGCCCGCAGACGAGTGCAACCCGCTCTGGAGCAGCGCCACGCAGAATGACATCACATCTTCGCCTGCTGTCGCGAATGGCGTGGTCTACATTGGGTCGGCCGATCACAGACTGTACGCGTTCAAAGCGAACGGTTGCGGAAAGCCGACATGCGCGCCGTTGTGGTGGGGCACCACCGGAAGCGGCATTATCGAGAGTTCTCCAGTTGTTGCGAATGGCGTCGTCTATGTCGGATCCTTTGACAAGAAGTTTTACGCTTTTAATGCCGGCGGATGCGGAGCGCGCTCTTGCGCTCCACTCTGGACTGCTACCACCGGAGGCCACATCACCTCCTCGCCGGCCGTTGCAAATGGAGTCGTCTACGTAGGATCGGAAGATGGCAAGCTCTACGCCTTCAATGCGGCGGGATGCGGTACGAGCTCCTGTTCGCCTATGTGGACCGCTCAGGCCGGCAGTTCGATCTCACAATCCTCGCCCGCGATCGCAAGTGGAGTCGTCTACATCGGCTCTTTTGATGGGAATTTGTTCGCTTTCAAGGCCTCTGGATGCGGAGCGGCGACGTGTGATCCACTGTGGCAAGGCGCTACCGGACCTTTCATCGCCTCGTCGCCTTCAGTCGCCAACGGTGTGGTTTACGTCGGAGATGGTGATGCGATCTTCTATGCATTCAAAGCAAGCGGATGCGGCTCGGCGATCTGCTCTCCACTGTGGAGCGGCGAAGCTGTCGGCGAACAGGCAGCTATCATCTCGTCTCCGGCGATCGCGAATGGCCTGGTGTATGTCGGCGAGAACAACGGCATGGTCATGGTCTTCGACGCGAACGGATGTGGCACTTCGTTCTGCTTGCCGGTGACTCAATTGCTCACGCAGAACGAGCAGATCGTTTCCTCTTCACCTGCCGTGGTGAATGGATCGGTCTACTTCGGTTCGGCGAATCAACTTGCCGTCCCAACCGGCAGGCTGTACGTTTACAAGCTGCGCTAGTCTGTGCCCGTGAGCATTCTTGTGGGACGGCCCCGGCCGTCCCACGCAAAATTCTCCTGATTGCTCACTTTCTCCCTTCAGATTCTCCGTTACGTCGTTAGATTTTGCGCTGCGACAATACTGCTGAAGCGCACTTCGGACGCGGAATTTCCTATACACTAGAAGATTATTCCTACACATAAGGACTCCATATATGTTGCACAAGAATCGTCTTTTTACTCCCGGGCCAACCCCCCTGTTGCCGGCGGCGCAGACGGCCATGGCTTCGTTTACCGCTCACCATCGGACCGCAGACTTCAAGGCGCTTTTTCAGCGCGTCTTGACCGACATGAAGGAATTTGTCGGTACCAAGAATGATGTGCTGGTGCTCGCTTGCTCTGGAACTGGCGTGATGGAAGCGTCCGTCTCGAACCTGACTTCTCCAGGCGACAAGGTCCTCGTGCTGACAGCCGGAAAGTTTGGCGAGCGCTGGACCGGGCTCGCGAAAGCGTTCGGCTGCAACGTCGATGTGTTGAGCGTTCCATACGGCCAGACATTTTCGATGGATGAGATTCGCGCGCGTGTCACGCCTGATATCCGTGCCGTCTTCGTGCAGGCAACCGAGAGTTCGACCGGCGCTCGGCACGATATACAAAGCATTGCGAAAATCGTGCGCGCGCAAGGCGATGACACTCTGCTGATTGTGGACGCGATCACGGGTCTAGGCACAACGCACCTCGACGTCGATGGCTGGGGTGTAGATATGATCATTGGCGGATCACAGAAAGCTCTCATGATGCCGCCAGGATTGGCGTACTGCGCGGTGAGTGAGCGGGCATGGAAACGAATGGAAGGAACCTCATCCCCGCGCTACTACTTTGATCTACGCAAAGAGAGGAAGTCGGCGGCGAAGGGCGAGACCGCCTACACACCCGCCACGTCTCTGTTCGCTGCGTTGGCATCCGCTCTTGAATTCGTTCGCGGTATGGGTAAGGGCGATCTGGCGAAAGGTCGCGAAGAACTGGTCAATAACGCCGAACTCTGCGCCGAGATGACGCGTTCCGGAGCGAAAGCGTTGGGACTCAAGCTCTATGCGTCGGCGCCTGCAGCCGCACTCACCGCTATCACGGCTCCCGATGGACTTGACTCGGGCAAGATTGTGAAAGAGTTCCGCGAGTCCTTCGATGCGGTCGTCGCGAATGGACAGGGCGAGATGAAGGGAAAGCTCTTCCGGATCGCCCACATCGGATACTACGACTATCTCGACACGGTCGGCATCCTGGGCGCTCTGGAGCACGTACTGGCCCGGGTCACGGACAAGAGCGTGGAATATGGCACTGCTGTGCGGGCTGCACAGCAAGTCTACGCCCGCACTCAAGCCGACAAAAGACAACTAGTGAACGCCTAAAGGGCGGCGGTACGCCTTTTCCTAGTTGATCGTAAAGTCGACGGCGGTGGACGTTTCCGGTAGCGTGCCACCTCCGTACATGCCGCCACTGGTGCCAGGATTCGTGACAGTGACCTTCACCGTGCCAGCTGTTGCGACTGCCGTCGCCGGTACCGAAATGGTGAGTTGGCCGCTGCTGACGAATGTAGTGGCTTGACCGGTGCCGTTCCAGTTCACTACCGCTTTCGAAGCGAAGTGGTCGCCGTTAATAGTCATAGTGAACGCCGGAGCACCGGCATTTGCGTTGTCAGGATTGAGTTGCGCGATCGCGGGCGTTGTTCCTGCTGTCGGTGGCGTCTGCTTGGCGCTGTAGCCGCAGCCGAGGCTCATCGCAAACAATGTCCCGAGCAGGATTGTACTGATGGTTTTCATATTGTTCTCCCAGGGCCAGGGGCCCGTATAAAGAGAGTGTAGGAACACAACACGTAGAACTTGTCAGAAGCCTGTCATTTTCAAGTCAATTGCTTGTCAGAAGGTTGGTTTTAGTCTGATTCTAAGGAACTTATCGTGAAGATCATCGTCGCGGAGAAGATCTCTTCGTCAGCCGTAGCGGAACTACAGGAACCCGGGTGGACCGTGCTCACTGCGGACCAGTTGGACGGAAAGTTACCAGAACATCTCGAATCAGCGGACGCACTCATCGTTCGGTCTGCGGTCCAGGCCGATGCCAAGTTGTTGGCCCATGGCAAGATGTTGCGCGTCATCGGGAGAGCCGGTGTCGGCGTAGACAATATCGACCTGGAGGCAGCGACGCACAAGGGCATCGCTGTAATGAACACTCCCGGCGCCAACGCTGTGGCGGTAGCTGAACAGACTCTGGGAATGATGCTCGCGATGGCTCGTCACCTGTGCCGGGCCGACGCCCTCATGCATGCGGGAAAGTGGGAGAAGAAGTCACTTCAGGGCACCGAACTTCGCGGCAAAACCCTTGGGATCGTCGGACTGGGGCGCATCGGCATGGAAGTGGCGCGTCGCGCGCGTGCCTTCGGAATGGAACTGGCGGCCCACGACCCCTTCGTCTCGGTCGCGGTGGCGAAGGAGCAGGGCATTCGTCTTGCATCGCTGGAAGAAGTCTACGCAGCCGCCGACTACATCACGCTGCACGTTGGGCTCACCCCACAGACCACAGGCATGATCAACGAAGCATCCATCGCCAGGATGAAGAAGGGCGTCCGCCTGGTCAACTGTGCCCGCGGCGAACTTGTGAACGAAGCGGACCTGGCCGCTGCGCTCAAGCAGGGACAGGTCGCTGCTGCCGCAATCGATGTCTTCGCCGAAGAGCCTCCGAAGAATTCTCCGTTGCTCGCGCTGGATAACGTCGTTCTAACGCCGCACGTCGGCGGTTCCACCTATGAAGCCCAGGAGGCCGTCGGCGTCCAGATCGCACAGCAGGTTAAGGAATATCTCAAGCACGGCGTGATTCAGAATGCAGTGAACGTGCCCTCCGTTTCTGCCGAGGAATATGCGGCCATGCACCCCTACATCATCCTGGCCGAGCGCATGGGAGCCTTTTTGACCCAGGTCTCGGAAGGGTCTTTGGAAGAAATCTCCATCCGTTACAGCGGCCACATTGCCGAATGGAAGACAGAACTGATCCGCAACGGAGCAGTCAAAGGAATTCTGAATCAGGCGCTGGAGGAGAAAGCAAACCTCGTAAACGCGGCAACCATTGCGCACGATCGCGGCTTGCGAGTCTTGGAATCACACAAAGCCAAAGCTTCGACAGGGGGCGCCGGCAGCGTCCTCTCCATCTTCCTGAAAACCTCCACCGAAGAACATATGGTCAAAGGCGCCGTGCTACATGGCGAGACCCCGCGTTTGCTGCACGTCGACGGCATCGATGTCGAGGCACCTCTCGAGCGCAATCTGATCTATTTGCGCAACCGCGATGTGCCCGGTGTGATCGGAAAGGTCGGCACCGTTTTGGGCGAAGAATCAATCAACATCGCGGATTTCTCTCTCGGCCGCCGAACTGCGGAGATAGATTCGACTCAACCAAGAGACGCCATCGCCGTAGTACACGTGGATGGCGATGTTCCCGAGGCAGTGGTTGCGAAATTAAGGCAAGTTCCAGCGGTAGAGCAGGCAAAAGCGGTCAGGCTGTTCTAGATAGGTAAGCTCACGTGAAGCGGGGTTGTGACTACGATTCCGTCTCTTCGCGTCGCAGCTTGCGGCTTTCCGCCAGCAGCGACATCGAGTGCATCAGGTTCTGCAAAGTGACGATTCCCACCAGTCGCTGATCCTCGACTACAGGGATGATGCTTGAGCTGCGCGAAGTAAGTTTGCGAAAGGCGGTTCCCAACGACTCCTGCCGCAACGAGACTTCAAAAATCTTACTCATCACCGCCTGCACATAGCCGTTTCCTTCCGCACGCAGCGCATCGAGAATACGCTGCCGCGAGATCACCCCGACCATGTCGCTCCCACGCACCACGGGGAAATCATCCTGCAGCGAGTGAACGGCTTTTTCGAGCGCGTCCTGCAATGTGTCTGCGGGCGAGAGCGTTGCGAAATCTGTAAGCATTACCTCTTCCAGCCGGACATTCTCCAGCACCGACTGGAATACCAGCGCTCGTTCTTCCAGCTGCGCTGCAGAAAATACGATCACGCCCACCATGGTCAACCAGCTGTTTACGAACGGGCCCGCGAAGATAAGCACCAGCGCCATCGAACTGCTGATCGCGACTGCACGCCGCGTGGCGGAGGATACGTCGAGAGTGCGGGCGAAATAGGCACGAACCAGTCGTCCCCCGTCCAGAGGATAAGCCGGCAACAGGTTCAGGCCAGCGAGGTAGAGATTGGCCCAAACCACGCTCCTCGGGAGATTTGAGCCGTACAGAAATGGCCATTTCCAGAGATCCACGCCGCTCCGGGACACTATCAGAACGGTTGCCGCCACCGCTGCGAGTAGCAGGTTCACGAGTGGGCCAACAAGCGCAACCCGAATTTCGCGCTGCCACATTTGCGACGATGGTTGTTTTTCGGTGCGAGACTCGTCGTATAGGGCGACGCCAGTCAGCGGCAGTAGAATAACGGCTTTGGGAATCAGTCCCAGGCGTCGCGCCGCCAGCATGTGGCCAAGCTCGTGCGCGCCGACGGACCCAAGAATGATTCCGACCAGAGCGAGATCCTTTGCGCCGTTGGCATTTTGCTGGCGTGCGGCATAGTCCGTCCAGTAAATGAAAAGGGGAAGGATCAGAAACGTGAGATGCAGGCGCACATCCACGCCAAACAGGCGTCCCACCGAAATCGACCAGCTTCGCATAGGCCTTCGCTGCTTTTATTCTACATGCTTGGATATATTGATTGCGGCATCCAAAGGTATGAAGCCATGCGTGTGATCGCGGGCAAATATCGGAGCCGTCCCTTGCGTTCTCTGCGCGGGATGGATATCCGCCCCACATCCGACCGGCTGCGCGAAACCTTGTTCAACATTCTCAGTGCCGGCAACTCTAACGCCCTGGAAGGAAGCGTGTGGCTCGATTTGTTTGCCGGTACGGGCGCAGTGGGCATCGAGGCCCTCAGCCGTGGCGCCAAAGAAGTTCATTTCGTGGAAAGTTCCAGTGCCGCTGCTGAGATGATTCGCAGAAATCTTCACAGTCTCGGAATCTCCACCGGATACAACATCCTTCAGGATGAACTGCCACGGGCATTCTGGCGCATGGAGCGTCAGCGCGTCGCCGCTGATGTGGTGTTTATCGATCCCCCATATCGAATGAAAGATGCTTATGTCGATACGCTCACAGCGCTAGCCGATTCATCTCTGATTTGGGCGATGTCGCTGGTGGTCGCGGAGCATGAAAAACAGTTTAATCCCGGAGAGGAATTTGGCCCGCTGAGAAGATTCCGCCGCCTGGTGCAGGGCAGCGCGGCGCTGAGTTTCTATCGCATGGGTGGGCCGGCCGATGTGCGGATATGACGGTCCTACATGATCAGCTCATTGGTCCGGCGGACGATCGGGTGCTGCATCTCCTCCAGATCGTTCTTCACCATGTTCAGCCCGTAAACGCAGCTTTCAAAATTCTTCGATAGGCTGGCGAACAACGGAGCGACCTTCGCATACTCGAAGTGTTCGAACTTCGACACGATGTAGTAGCTTTCCTTCCCAGCCTTCATCCAATCGATAAAATTCTCCATCCGCTGACGGCGAAGGCGGAAATGGTTAATACTCTCGGGGAACATTCCTGCAAAGAAAAGCGTGTAATCTCCGATGTGTTTGCGCACTTGCCGCTCGCGGTCGAACGATGGTGCGGGTCCATACACCGGATCTGACTCCAGCAGCATCTCGCCAACGTCGTCCAGGGGACGGTTCGTGGCATTTTGGATCTTAAATAACTGTTCGGCATCGCAGAATTCCGCCAGCAGGTGAGAAACATAAGCGACGATCTGCGGATCGCGAATTCCGATTTCCTCCGCGTAATGTCGTCCCACCAGATCCTGAAACAGCTGCTGCAGCGGATGCGATTCCGGAATCATTGAGGCCCCCCTGAACTCCGCCACAAGCGCGGAATTTCAGCCACTTGCGTGTCTACATATCCCAGTTTGCTGTTGAAGCGCAAGTGACTTTTGTTTATCGGCATGATTCGTTTCTCTGATCAATTAGAAGCGATGGGATTTCAAATGCGTTGTGCAGCCCAGCCGTTACACGTGGTAGTGATTTGTCTGTAGTTTGCTGGCACTCAGATCGGCTGGCTGCTAAGAATGGGAGTCTTTCCGCCCCTCCAAACCATCTACAACCTAGATGCAACGCCATTACATTGAACTCATCCGGATGGAGGAATGTGGAATGGGAAGACAGAACTTTGCGACCGGCACCCCTTGGGAGCCGATTGTCGGTTACTCTCGTGCAGTGAAGATCGGCTCCAACATCTACGTTTCAGGGACCACAGCCACCGGGACGGACGGAAAGATCGTTGGCGTCGGGGATGTCTACGTCCAAACCGTCCAGACCTTGAAAAACATCGAAAGCGCTCTGCAGAAAGCAGGCGCGAGCCTGAAAGATGTAATCCGCACGCGCATGTACGTGACGAACATCGCAGACTGGGAGAAGGTCGGCCGCGCGCACGGAGAATTCTTCCGCGACATTCGTCCTGCCACTTCCATGGTCCAAGTTGCGGCACTGATCTCCCCGGAAATCCTGGTCGAGATTGAAGCCGACGCAGTTCTGCAATAAGTCTTGATCAACCGAGCTGCTTTGACATTTTCACGAAATGGCAAGGCACCTTCGATTCCACCTCAGGCGGGAACGGAGCCGTGCCAGTTTCGATGTATCCCCGGTGACGGTAGAAGCTGGGAAGCTCGCGACGCAGGTTGACGATCTGCAGGTCCATGAATTTGCATCCGGCTCCGGCAGAGTACCGTTCAGCTTCCTCCATCAGCCGGGAGCCGAGTCCGGCGTTTTGACGTTGAGGATGGACGGACAACAGTCCCAGATAAGCACGATCTCCCCTCAACTCTAAGTAAACGCAGCCTGCGAGAGTTGCTTCGCCATCAGCTACTAAGAACTTTCCTTTTTCCAGCAATGAATGAACCAAATCTGAGTCCACTCGGTTTCGGTCGATGAGGAACGCCTCCGCTTTGCGAAAAGCAGAGTTGATGACGGCGATGATGGCAGCCGCGTCATCGGTGTTAGCCACTCGGATTCTCATTTCGGAAATCTCATTTGACGGGACCCGTCAGAAATGCGCCGGCAGTTGAACGCCGTTATAGAATCTCTCCCACCAAATTAACTGAACGACGGCGTGTGGGCCAGACCTCTGATGAGAGCACCGGCCCTTGGGAGGCAATGTGAACCATTTCTGGCGTGTGTTGTATCTCGCTGTAACCTTCAGCGTGGTGACGCAGGCCGCAACACCGGCTCGAGCGCAAGTCACAGTCATTCGCGCAGGAACGTTGATTGACGGCAAGTCGGACAAACCGAAGCACGATCAGATAATCGTCGTTCGTGGCGATCACATCGAGAGCGTTTCCGATGCGGCGACTGCGAAGATCCCTGACGGCGCTAGCGTCGTTGACCTCTCACAGCAGACTGTATTGCCGGGACTCGTCGACTCCCACACGCACATCTTTCTCCAGGGAGAGGATCCTGCCAAAGGCGGCTATGACGCCAACATCCTGAAGGCTCCCTTGACCCTGCGCGCCGCGCGCGCTACTGTCTCAGCTCGTCGCGCGTTGGAGCAAGGATTCACGACACTGCGCGACGTCGAGACCGAAGGGGCTGGCTACGGAGATGTAGGCATCAAGCAGGCAATCGATGGCGGCTATATTCCGGGCCCGAGACTATTCGTAGCGACGCGTGCGATTTCAACGACCGGCGGCTACATGCTGGAAGGTTACGCGCCCGAACTGGAAATACCCAAAGGCGCGCAGATCGTGGATGGTCCCGTTGAGGCGCGCAAGGCCGCCCGCGAGCAGCTCGATCACGGCGCAGACTGGATCAAGGTCTATATGACGCACCGTTCGTGGGTGGGGAAGAATGGCGAATTGGCCTCGCAACCCACGCTCACGCTGGAAGAGCTAAGAGCAATCGTGGACGAAACCCACGGCTGGGGAAAGAAAGTCGCGTGCCACGCGTACAACGGAATCGGTCTGCACCGCGCGCTCGATGGTGGTTGCGACTCCATTGAACACGGCCTCGATCTCGACGACGCAGCTATCGCTCAGATGCTGAAGCAGGGCACGTGGTATGTACCGACCTTGAGCGTTTACTACACCGACTGGGGACCGGCGGACACCCCCGACGGAAAACGCGATCGGTTGCGAGCGTCGGCGCACGAGGTCTCATTCAAGAAAGCGCTGAAAGCCGGCGTGAAGATCGTCTTCGGTACCGACATGGGTGGCATTCCCTGGACTGAGCCCATCGCGCAGGAGTTCATCCGCATGGTTGAGTTCGGCATGCAACCGATGGATGCAATCCAGAGCGCCACCTCGCGTGCCGCGGTCATGCTCGACGTGGAGGGAAAAATTGGAGTAGTGGCGCCCGGTGCCTTCGCCGATATCATCGCAGTCCCGGGCGATCCCATGAAGGACATCAAAGTTCTCGGCAACGTGCAATTTGTTATGAAAGACGGGCAGGTGTTTCGGGCAAAGTAGACGGGCACTAGGTCTTCGGTCTTGGGTCTCAGATCCCTGGTCGCAGGTCTTAGCTCTTAGGTCTAGAGTTCAGGTTCTAAGGATGGTCCGAAGCGAGTTGCCGAGAGTCGGTTTCAAGAGGCCCAAGACCGAAGACCGAAGACCGAAGACCT
>AR_comb_assmDRAFT_10249288_pt1 | contig 15853 bp, 12 predicted proteins | sample ArasoioldDNA_FD_10543 | JGI IMG/M metagenome (IMG submission 10543) | reverse complement strand
CGCCAGGTACCAAATAGGGGGCGAAAGCGCAGCACGGCGGCAGCGGCGCCCAGCGCAGGTGCTTTGGTACACGGCTTGCTCCTTTCCCGCTCAGGAGATTACTTACGTGTCCGAAGCAGCGCACCACAAAGTAACGGTCGACGCGAACGAAGCAGTCGCGCGGGTCGCCTACCTGTTGAGCGAAGTCATCGCCATCTACCCGATCACGCCGTCGTCGGCGATGGGAGAGTGGGCAGACCAGTGGTCGGCTGCCCGACGCACGAATCTGTGGGGATCGATCCCCAGCGTCGTTCAGATGCAGAGCGAGGGCGGCGCCGCCGGTGCCTTGCACGGCGCACTCCTAGCAGGCTCGCTCGCAACGACATTCACCGCTTCGCAAGGCCTTCTGCTGATGATTCCGAACATATACAAGATCGCGGGCGAGCTGACGCCTACCGTTTTCCACGTTGCTGCTCGCGCGCTCGCCGCGCAGGCGCTCTCCATTTTCGGCGATCACAGCGACGTGATGGCCGCGCGGGCGTCGGGTGTAGGCATGCTCGCGTCGAGCTCCGTTCAAGAGGCGGCGGATTTCGCGGCGATTGCTCATGCCGCGACGCTGGCCTCCCGCGTCCCGCTCATTCATTTCTTCGACGGCTTCCGAACTTCACACGAGATGGCGAAGATCGAAGAGCTCACCGAAAACGACCTCGGGTCGCTGGTTGAGGAGGTGGACATCGTCGCGCATCGCGCGAGGGCGATGTCGCCGGATCGGCCCGTCATCCGCGGCACGGCGCAGAACCCTGATACCTATTTTCAGGCGCGAGAAGCGGCCAACCCGTTTTACTTTGCGTGCCCCGCAATCGTGCAATCGCTGATGGACCGTCTCGCAGCGCGCGTGGGGCGGCGCTATCACCTGTTCGACTATGTCGGCGCGCCCGATGCCGATCGCGTCCTGGTGCTGATGGGTTCGGGGGCCGAAGCGGTAGATGAAACGGTCGAGTACCTCCGGTCCCGAGGCGAGAGGGTTGGACTGGTGAAGGTGCGTCTCTATCGTCCATTCGCCGCAGAGCGCTTCGTCGAGTCCTTGCCGCCGAGCGTCCGGACCATCGGCGTCCTGGATCGCACCAAGGAACCCGGCAGCATGGGCGAGCCACTGTATCTCGACGTGACCGCAGCTGTGGCCGAGACGGTCGGCCGGGCTCCCTTCGCCACGGCGCCGCGCGTCGTCGGGGGGCGCTACGGTCTCGCGTCGAAGGAGTTCACGCCCGCCATGATCAAGGCGGTGTTCGACGAGTTGGCTGAGTCGCAGCCGCGGAACCACTTCACCCTCGGGATTCACGACGACGTGACGCACACGAGCCTGCCGTGGGACGAGACCTTCACGATCGAGTCGCCGGACACAGTGCGGGCGATCTTCTACGGACTCGGCGCCGACGGCACAGTCGGGGGCAACAAGAGCTCCATCAAGATCATCGGCGAGGAGACTGACCAGTACGCTCAAGGGTACTTCGTCTACGACTCGAAGAAGTCGGGCTCGGTGACGATCTCGCATCTCCGGTTCGGTCCACGGCCCATCCGGTCAACCTACCTCATCGAGCGGGCCACGTTCGTCGCCTGCCACCAGTTCTCGTTCCTGGACCGCTTCGACATGCTCGGCGCCGCCGAGCCGCGAGCTGTCTTTCTCCTCAACAGCCCCTACGGAGCCGATGAGGTCTGGAATCATCTGCCTCACGCTGTGCAGGAGCAGATCATCGCCAAGCGCCTCCGCTTCTTCGTCATCGATGGCTCCCGAGTGGCGCGGGAAACCGGCATGGGCAGCCGGGTTAACACGATCATGCAAACCTGCTTCTTCGCCATCAGCGGCGTGCTGCCGCGGGATGAGGCGATCGCCGCCATCAAGCGCTCGATCGTGAAGACATACGGCAAGCGCGGCGAGGCGGTCGTCCAGAAGAACTTCGCCGCGGTCGACGCGACGCTCGACCGCCTCGCCGAGGTCACGGTGCCGCGCGTGGTGACCTCGACGTTCGGACCGCGTTCGCCTGTTCCGGCCGAGGCGCCCGCGTTCGTTCGCGCGGTGACCGCTCGGGTCATCGCGGGGGAAGGCGACCGCCTGCCCGTCGGCGCGCTCCCGGTAGACGGGGCCTACCCGAGCGGGACCGCTCGTTGGGAGAAGCGCAACATCGCCCTCGAAATCCCGGTGTGGGACGAAGCGCTGTGCATCCAGTGCGGCAAGTGCGTGCTGGTGTGCCCCCACTCGGTCATCCGTGCCAAGGTGTGCTCTCCGGGGATCCTTGCCCAAGCGCCGGCCACGTTCAAGTCGGCGCCGGCGCGCTGGCGAGAGTTCGGCGACGCCCGGTACACGCTGCAGGTCGCCCCCGAGGACTGCACGGGTTGCGCGCTGTGCGTGGAAGTCTGCCCGGCCAAGAGCAAGAGCGAGGTCCGTCATCGCGCCATCAACATGGCGTCGCAGCCGCCCCTGCGCGACGCAGAAGCCGGGAACTGGTCGTTCTTCCTCGGTCTGCCCGAGACCGATCGGCACCAGCTGAGTCCGGGTCAGGTGAAGGACGTCCAGCTGCTGGAGCCGCTCTTCGAGTTCTCGGGCGCCTGCGCCGGCTGCGGCGAGACGCCATATCTCAAGCTCATGAGTCAGCTCTTCGGGGACCGAGCCCTGGTCGCGAACGCGACGGGGTGCTCGTCGATCTACGGCGGAAGCCAGCCGACGACACCGTGGACGTTCAATCGTGACGGTCGAGGTCCAGCGTGGGCGAATTCTCTATTCGAGGACAACGCCGAGTTCGGCCTGGGAATGCGTGTGGCTCTGGACGCACAAGCCACCTACGCGCGCGACCTGCTGTTCCGCCTCCGCGGATCGCTCGGCGATCTCGCGCGCGAGCTCGTGGAGGCCGACCAGTCCACCGAAGCTGGGATCGACGCTCAGCGCGACCGGGTGGTGAGACTCAAGGCACTGCTCACCGGCGGCACCCTCGAGGCGCGCGAGCTCGCATCGGTCGCCGATGCGCTGGTCAAAAAGAGCGTGTGGATCGTGGGCGGCGACGGGTGGAGCTACGACATCGGCTACGGCGGTTTGGATCACGTGATCGCCTCGGGCCGGAACGTAAACGTGCTCATTCTCGACACCGAGGTCTATTCGAATACCGGCGGTCAGATGTCCAAAGCCACGCCACGAGCGGCAGTCGCGAAATTTGCCACCGGTGGCAAGTCGACGGGCAAGAAAGACATCGCCCGGATGGTCATGACGTACGGCAACGCCTATGTCGCAACGGTCGCCATGGGGGCCAGTGACTCGCAAACGCTCCGAGCGTTTCGTGAGGCAGAGGCGTTCGATGGGCCCTCGCTCATCATCGCCTACAGCCACTGCATCGCACACGGCTACGACCTGCGCCACGGAATGGATCAGCAGAAGGCCGCTGTACTGTCGGGTCACTGGCTCCTGTTCCGCTATGATCCCAGGTTGTTGCGCGAAGGTAAGAACCCGCTCCAGCTCGACTCAAAAGCACCCAGCCTGCCGCTCGAGAAGTACATGCACAACGAGACGCGCTACACGATGCTTGCACACAGCGATCCCGCAGCGGCGAGGCGGCTACTCGCGTATGCGCATGCCGACGTGCTCGATCGCTGGCGGTTCTACGAGCATTGGGCGTCGATGCCGGCTCCCGCGGCTTCCGGCGAAGATCATGCCTGATCTGTCCACGCGCTACCTGGGCCTGACGCTCCGAAACCCTCTCGTTGCCTCGGCCTCGCCGCTCTGCGAGTCGCTCGATAATATCAGGCGGATGGAGGACTCGGGCGCAGCAGCCGTGGTCCTTCATTCGCTCTTCGAGGAGCAGATCAACCTCGAGAGTCATCACCTGGACCGCTATCTGTCGCTCGGAACCGAGAGTTATGCCGAATCGCTCACCTACTTCCCCGACATGACAGGCTATAACCTCGGTCCGGATGCGTACCTCGAGCACGTGCGACGGGCCAAGGCCGCCGTGGATCTCCCGATCATGGGCAGTCTCAACGGCGTTTCCACCGGAGGCTGGATCACCTATGCGCGGGAGATCGAGCAGGCGGGCGCGGACGCTCTCGAGCTGAACGTCTACTACATTCCTGCCGATGCGGGGCTGACTGGCGGCCAGGTCGAACAGATGTACGTGGACCTCGTACGCGACGTGAAGCGGAATGTGACGATTCCGGTCGCGGTGAAGCTCGGGCATGGGTTCAGCGCGATCGCCAACCTCGCACAGCGCCTGGACAGCGTGGGCGCCGACGGGCTCGTCCTATTCAACCGGTTCTATCTGCCGGATTTCGACCTCGAGAGTCTCGAGGTCGTTCCGCGGTTGACACTCAGCAGCTCTCACGAGTTACTCCTACGGCTGCACTGGGCCGCCATCATTTACGGGCGCGTGCGCGCCGATCTCGCGATTACCGGCGGCGTGCACACAGGTGCCGATGCGCTCAAGGCGATGATGGCGGGAGCCCGCGTGGCGATGATGACCTCGGCCCTCCTCCAGCACGGCATCGAGCGTCTGACGGTAGTCCGCGACGAGCTTGCTCATTGGATGGAAGCGCACGAGTACGAGTCGATCACACAGATGCAGGGCAGCATGAGCTACCGCTCGGTGCGAGAGCCTACGGCGTTCGAGCGCGCCAATTACATGAAAGTCCTGAGCTCATACACCCTCAGGCAGCAAGAACCCGGGACACCATAGCGGCTCATCGGAGGACGACGCCATGTTCAAGCAGATCCTGCTGCCACTCGATCTGAGCGGGCGGAATGGGCGGACCATCGATACCGCCCGAGAGCTGGCGCAATTGCATCAAGCGCGCGTAACCCTGCTCCACGTCGTCCAGCAAATCCCGGACGTTGCGGCGAGCGAGCTACGTGCGTTTTACCGGCGAGTGGAGCGGGTGTCGGCGCGGAGGCTCGGACACATCGCAGATCGATTCAGTGCACGCGGCCTGCGCGTGGCTGTGGCGGTCTGCATCGGGGAGCCGGCCCGTGAGATTGTGAAGACGGCCGCGTCCAAGAAGATCGACCTGATCGTCATGGGCTCGCACAAGGTCAGGCCTGGCCCCCCGGCAAACGGTTGGGGCACTACGAGCTATAAGGTCGGCATCTTCTGTCAGTGCCCGATCCTGCTGGTCAAATGAAAAGCGAACGAACATGACACCGGATCGTCCGCGCCGATAGCCAAGGCTACTCTCGCAGGGCCACCGCGGTCCTGATCGTACAACCCTCGGCGCTGGGGCGGCGCTTTCTCCAGTGAGGCGAGGCTGCCCCAGCCGCGGATCCGTCGTGAGTTCTTAACGCGTGTCAAACCCCCGATATCACGTCTGATTGCTGCGCGCCGCCGAGTGGCACGTTCGTTGCGTTTCGCAAAGCAGCATGAGTACCGTCGTGACGCAGTGAACGGTTCGAAGACATCGAGGAGGTATCTCGTGATCCCCGAGCTTCACGCCTTTCTGATCCGCGAACGGGTTCCATTCGAGGTCCGTGATGCCGACGGCCGCTGCTTCGCTAAGGTCGTGGCCCTGCGCGACGGCGACCTGTACGCGCTGGCCGTTCTGCCGGCGGCGTCCTCCTTCGACCTGATGGACTTCCAGCGCCGAATCGGGCGGTACGCGCTGACCGTCGCCAACGAAGACGAGTTCAGGGGTCAGTTCCCGGAGTTGGCTCGAGGCCCTTTGCTACCGTTCGGACGCATGCTCGGGATCCCTGTGTACCTCGATCGCGGGCTCGCCGAGGAGCCCGCGATGACATTCGAGAGCGGTGCCGATGGCGAAGTGGTCAGCATGCCGATGCATGACTACGTGCGGGCCGAGCGGCCGGCCATCGCACCGCTGGCGCGAGCGCTGCGTGCGGCATAAGGGGTAGTCATGGCGGTCACGCGAGAACGCAGGCGGCGAGGAGGACAGCTATGGGCAAGGACACGCTGACGATCACCGACAACCGTACCGGCAAGTCTCAGGAGATCGCGATCACCGACGGCTCCATCCGCGCGATGGATCTCCGTCAGCTCAAAGGCGCGCCCGACGACTTTGGCCTGCTCACATACGACCCCGCCTTCATGAACACAGCCTCGACGCGCAGTGCGCTCACATTCATCGACGGGGACAAGGGCATCCTCTGGTATCGCGGCTACCCGATTGAACAGCTCGCTGAGCAGGCGACGTTCATGGAGGTGGCGTATCTGCTGCTGCGCGGGGAGCTGCCCACGCAGCAGGCGCTCGACGAATGGACGTGGCAGATCACGCACCACACCTGGGTGCATGAGAACGTGAAGCGTTTCATGGGAGGCTTCCATCACGACGCGCATCCCATGGGCATGTTCATCTCGACGGTGGCGGCGCTTTCGACCTTCTATCCCGACGCGAAGGTGAGTCACGACCCCGGCCATCGGGAGCTCCAGATCTATCGGCTGATCGCAAAGGTGCCGACGGTGGCCGCGTTCGCGTATCGCCACATTCTGGGACGGCCGTACGCATATCCCGACAACGACCTTTCCTACGTCGGTAACTTTCTCAATATGCTCTTCAAGACCACCGAGCTGAAGTACAAGCCCGATCCGGCTATCGAACGCGCGCTGGACGTGCTGTTCATCCTGCATGCCGATCACGAGCAAAACTGCTCGGCGAACGCGATGCGCGCGGTCGGCTCGTCAGGCGTCGATCCTTACTCCGCGCTGGCGGCCGCGGCCGCCGCGCTGTACGGGCCGCTGCACGGCGGCGCCAACGAAGCGGTGTTGCGGATGCTGCGGTCCGTCGGCTCGACGGCCCGGATCCCCGAGTTCATCCGCCAGGTCAAGGCGGGTGAGGCCAAGCTGATGGGGTTCGGGCACCGCGTCTACAAGAACTACGATCCGCGCGCCAAGATCATCAAGCGGATGGCCGACGAGGTCTTCGCCGTCTCGCGGCCGAGCGCGCTCCTGCCCATCGCGCGGGAGCTCGAGCGCATCGCTCTCCAAGACGATTACTTCGTCACTCGCAAGCTCTACCCGAACGTCGACTTCTACTCCGGGATGATCTACGAGGCCCTCGGGTTCCCGGTGGAGATGTTCCCGGTGCTCTTCGCGATCCCGCGAACGGCGGGCTGGCTCGCGCAGTGGCAGGAAATGGTCGGGGATCCCGAGCAGAAGATCGCGCGGCCGCGCCAGATCTACACCGGGCCCGCGCGGCGCGAGTTCGTCCCGATGGGGAGACGCTGATGCGACAGGCGGCGTTCGAGCAGGCTCCCGTGCGCGTGTACTGGGAGCTCACCCGCGCGTGTGATCTGGCGTGTCGTCACTGTCGCGCCGAGGCGGTGCCGGAGCGCGCACCGGACGAGCTGACGACCGAAGAATGCGAGCGCGTGCTCGGGGAGCTCGCGAGGGCGGGTCCGCCTCCACCGCACGTCGTCTTGACCGGCGGCGATCCGCTGAAGCGACCGGACCTACTGGCGCTGGTGAGGTACGGCGTCGGGCTGGGACTTGGCGTGTCCGTTGCGGCCAGCGCCACCCCGGCACTCTCGCTCGTGACGGTGCAGGCGCTGAAGACCGCGGGTGTCAGCGCGATGTCCCTGAGCCTCGACGGCTCGAGCCCGGCGCGCCACGACGGCATCCGCGGCGTGCTGGGCTGCTTCGGCTGGACCCTGGTGGCCGCACAGCGGATCGTGAACGCCGGGATCCCGCTTCAGATCAACACGCTCGTCTGTGCCGAGACGGAGCCCGACCTGGAAGACACGGGGAAGCTCGTCGCCCGGCTCGGCGCGGCGCGCTGGAGCCTGTTCTTCCTGGTGCCCGTCGGCCGCGGCCGCACGCTGCGGCCGCTCTCCGCGCGCGAGTGCGAGACCACGCTCAAGTGGATCGGCAGACACTCCGGCGCGTGGCCGTTCACGGTGGCCACGACCGAGGCCCCGCATTATCGCCGCGTATGGCTCCAGGCGTCGGCCGCGGCCGATCGCTCGAGCGCCGGTCGCCGGGACAGCGTCGCCGCGAGCTTCGGCATCCGGGACGGCAACGGAATCATGTTCATCGCCGCCAACGGCGACGTCATGCCGTCCGGCTTCCTGCCGGTCGCCGCCGGGAACATCCGCGGCATGAACGTAACGGATATTTACCGTCATGCTCCCGTCTTCCGCGCGCTTCGAGCCTCCGAGACACTCCACGGTCGCTGCGGCGTCTGCGGCTTCCGGGTGGTGTGCGGAGGCTCGCGCGCCCGCGCCTACGCGGCGACTGGAGATTTCCTGGCGGAAGACCCGCTGTGCGCCTACGAGGTGCCCGCCACACCTTGAAGCCGCCTGAAAACACGCTCGGCAAAGGAGCAGTGCCGCTGCTAGAGTATCCGGTCGGAGCGCATGGGATGGAAATATCCTGAGGAGATTCTCCGAATGGCTCGACTGAAGCGGCGCGTCCGCCACGCGGCAGCGGTCTGTGGCTTCATCCTCCTCTCGGCCGCGTCGGCCGCGGCACAGCAATCGCCGACGCCGCAACCCCCGCTGCCGTTCGCGCCGGACTGGGCGCTACTCGCCGGCTGGGACGTCTACGTCAAGAAAGGCTGCGGCCAATGCCACGGGGTCCGCAGCGGCAGCGAAGGGCGTTCGGCGCCGGACCTGGCGCGCATCGCGAGCGGCACCGGCTTCTTCGATCTCGGCGCCGCGATCTGGAACCATCTGCCGCTGATGGGCGCGAAGATGCGCGAGAAGGGGATCGAGCGGCCGACGCTCACGCCGCTGGAGCTCTCGAACGTTCTGGCGTTCATCTTCACGGCCCAGTACCGCGACGAGACGGGCAACGCCAAGACGGGCGAGCGATTGTTCACGTCGAAGAGCTGCGTCCAGTGCCATTCGGTCGGCGGCAAGGGCGGCAACGTCGGCCCGGCCCTCGACTCACTCAAGCGCATGAACTCGCCGGTCCTGGTCGCGGCCCGGATGTGGAGCCACGGCGCCCGCATGGCCGAGACGATGAAGGCGAAGGGCATCGAGCGTCCGAGCTTCAAGGGCAACGAGCTCGTGGACATCATCGCGTACATCACGACCGCCGCCAAGGACCCGGGCGGCGACACCGCCCAGGTCGTTCCGGGTACTCCCGAACGCGGCGAAGCGCTGTTCCGCGACAAGCAGTGCGCGTCCTGCCATGCAATCGCCGGCAAGGGCGGCAAGGTCGGTCCGGAGTTGGGACGGGCGCACCACGTGAGCTTGACTCAGTTTGCCGGCCTCATGTGGAATCATGGCCCCGCGATGTGGTCGAAGATGAAGGAGCGCAGCATCGAGCCGCCGCAGCTCAGCGGCCAGGAGATGGCGGATATCGTCGCCTATCTCTACACCACGCACTACTTCGACCCGGCCGCAGGGAACAGCGCTCGAGGCCAGCAGCTCGTTCAGGCCAAGGGGTGCGTCGCCTGTCACTCGGTCGGCGGCAAGGGCGGCAAGGCTGCGGGCGACTTTGCGAAGTCGAACGTGGTCGGCGCACCGGCGCCGCTGATCAGCGCGATGTGGAACCACAGCCGTGAGATGGAGGACCAGGCACAGAAGGCGGGGATCACGCTGCCCACGCTGAAGGGCCAGGAGCTCGCGGACATTTCAGCCTACTTTCGAACGCTGACGAGGGGCGCGTCGACACGATCGGCGAAGTAGCCGCAGGCGAATGAGGCGCGGGCACGCCTGCCCGGGGTTCCGCCGCCTCACCCCGACCCGACGGTCTGCTCGAAAATTCCACGGGTTTCAGTGCATTGGGATACCCCTGCCCGTGGCCTGGAGGTTGCCGCTAGACGTTTTGCGTGTCGAGGGACGACGGCGACCGCTCGAGACCAAGGAGGCCATTCAGGCCCGCCGTGTATTTCCTGGTCCAGCACAAGGACCCAACCCAGGTCCTGTCCACGAAATCGCGGCAGCGCCGTGTCCGACAATGCCGAGAGGCGGTGGCGTCACCGCCTCTCGGCAAGCTCCGAGTCTCCGGCGGGCTGGAGTACGATAGCAGAGCGCCATGCGGAGCTTTATCGTCCTCGCTTGGCTCCTGCTGCTTTCACCGTCCGCGCTCGCCCAGCCCCTCTTCAGCCCGTCGCAGGATCCGTTCGCGGGGGCGCGTGTCTTCGACGCGAAGGGCTGCATCAAGTGTCACGCGATCGGCGGGACCGGGGGCAAGGTCGGTCCCGACCTCGCCCGCATGGCGCGGCCACGCTCGTTCTACGACTTGGCGGCGGCTCTCTGGAACCACGCGCCGAAGATGGCTGCTCGCATGCGGGCGCTCGGAATCGCGCGGCCGCACCTGGACCCTATCGAGGCGGGCGACCTCGCCGGGTATCTGTACACGCTGAGCTATTTCGACCGCCGGGCCGACGTGGCCGCCGGCCGCCGTCTCTTCACCGAGAAGCGATGCATCGCGTGTCACCGCGTCGGGGGCGCCGGCGGCACCGTCGGCCCGGCTCTCGACGGCCTGACCCCGATCGCCTCGCCGATCTCGGTGGCGACGGCGATGTGGAATCACGGCCCGCGGATGGCCGAATTGATGGAGCGCGAAAAGATCGCGCGCCCGACGTTCAGGCCCTCGGAGCTCGCCGATTTGATCGCATACATCAACTCGACCGCGCCGCGCGCGAGCCGGAGCGTGGTCTACGCGCTGCCCGGCCGGCCCGACGAGGGCGGCCGCCTTTTCGTTCAGAAGCGGTGCGTGGAATGCCACAGCCTTGGCGGAGTGAGCAACCCCGCGAAGCCGAGCCTTGCCGAGCGCGCGCTCGACATGAGCCTGACCGACTTCGCGGCAGCGATGTGGAACAAGGCGCCGGCCATGCAGCAGGCGATGCAGAGCCGCCTCGGGGGCGCGGTGCCCGAGCTGCGCCCCCAGGACATGGCCGATATCGTGGCGTTCCTCTATGCCGCGCGGTACTTCAGGCAAGTTGGCGACCCCCGCAGAGGCGTGATTCTCGCCGTGAACAAGGGATGCCTGAGCTGCCATGGGCTTTACGGTGAGCGGGGCAAGGTGGCGAGCGACCTGACGGCGGCGACGGTGATCGATACGCCGACCGGCATGCTATCGGCCCTGTGGAACCACAGCTTCATCGGCGATCCGCGAGCGGAGCGGGATCGCACGCCGTGGCCGACGTTCCGCGGCGAGGAGATGGCCGATCTCGCGGCGTACCTCCGATCGCTCAAGCGGAGCGGCTGAGCCGGCCGGCTCTCGCTAGAGGCGGGCGACGCCGGCGTCCTGCGATTGCAAAATCGTGAGATGAGCGAGTAGGATAACGCGCCGTGGGTGTCACACGGCTTGCTCCGCCGGTCGTCGTCTTGCTGCCGGGTGTATTCGTGCTCAGCCGTCAGGCTGCGACCACGCTCGATACGCCTGTCTGGTTCTTCTCCATGCGCTCATGGCGTTCCGCGAGCCGGACATGAGATGGCATCCCCGGTCAGACGTTCCGCGACGAGGACATGGAGGAGTCGATCGCTGACCGCGGTTCGTTCAAGCGAGTGAAGTAGGGACCGGCAACCCGGATGACACACGCACTGGCGTGGACGCTGGTTGTCGTCGCGTGGTGCATCGCCCTCACCGGCAGCGTGGCGCGCGCGCAGCCGCTTTTCGGTCCGACCCAGGACCCGCTCAGTGGCTCAAGAGTGTTCGGCTCGAAAGGCTGCGTCAAATGCCATTCGATCAACGGGGTCGGCGGAAATGTCGGTCCGGACCTCGGCAGGATTCCCCGCCCGCGATCGTTCTATGATCTCGCGTCGGCCATGTGGAATCACGCTCGGCGAATGGCGCAGAGCATGGCGCAGCTCGCGATCCCACGGCCTCAGCTCGATGCCCGCGAGGCCGGCGACTTGGTGGCATTCCTGTTCACGCTCGACTACTTCGACCCACCCGGCAAGGCCGAGACGGGTCGGCTACTCTTCCGGGAGCGCCGTTGTGTCGTCTGCCATCAGGTTGGCGGTACCGGCGGGGTGGTGGGTCCGAATCTGGATTTTCTGAAGCAGTACGGTTCGCCGATCTTTCTGGCGACCTCGATGTGGAACCATGGCCCGCAGATGTCCGAGGCGATGAAGGCCCGAGGCATCCCGCGGCCGGTCCTCAAAGACACGGAACTGCGTGACCTGATCGCCTACATCAATTCGGCCTCAACGGTATTGCCGCAGGGGCCTCTCTACGTCCTGCCCGGTCGCGCCACCGAAGGGCGCCTGCTCTTCGCGCAGCGACAGTGTGTCGAATGTCACGGTGTCCGAGGTCAGGGGGGGAAGATCGGACCCGACCTCGCCGATCGGGGACTCCATCGGAGCCTCAGCCAGTTCGTCGCCGCCATGTGGAACAAGGCGCCCGCGATGATAGAGGCGATGCGGACCAAAGGAGTGGAGGTCCCGCGCCTCCGACCCGACGAAATGGCGGACATCGTCGCTTACCTGTATTCGGTCCGGTACTTTGCCCAGGCCGGGGATCCCAAGGTCGGCGTGCAGATCGCGACCCAGAAGGGTTGTTTTGGATGCCACGCGCTCTACGGCGAACGGGGCAAGACCGCGAGCGACCTTGCTCGCGCCAAGGGCCTGGAGTCCCCGGCGGCGGTGCTCGCGGCCTTGTGGAATCACGCGTTCATCAGCGAACAGACCCCCGCGCGTGACCGGGCGGCGTGGCCGGAGTTCCGCTCCGACGAGATGGCCGACCTGGTGGCGTATCTGCAATCCCTGCGAGCGAGATGAGCACGAGGGCGGGCATCATCGTGGTCGTGCTGTTCGCCGCGGGCGTCGTCTCGACCGCGAAGGTGGCGGCACAGCCGAAGCCGCCCGCCGAAGGCTGTGTGGCGTGTCATCTCGAGATCGGAGACGACCGGCTGGTGAAGCCGGCGCAGAGCTACCCGGGCGACATCCATGCCGCCAAGGGCTTCGGCTGCGTCGCGTGTCACGGTGGAGACGCGCAAGAATCCGGGATGGAGGCGATGACGCCGAACAAGGGCTACATCGGTAAGCCGAAGCACCAGCAAATCCCGGCAGTGTGCGGCCGGTGCCACGCTGACGCCCGCTTTATGAAGCAGTACAATCCGTCGATGCGCGTCGATCAGGTCGCAGAATACGCGACGTCGGTCCACGGCCGACGCCTCAGGGAGCAGAACGACTCGAAGGTCGCGACGTGCGTGAGCTGCCACCCCGCGCACCAGATCAAGCCGCGGTCGGATCCGGCCTCCAGCGTGCACAGGCTCAAGGTTGCCGAGACCTGTGGCCGTTGCCACGCCGATCCGGCGTACATGGCTGAATACAAGATTCCAACGGACCAGCTTCAGAAATACGCCCACAGCGTGCACTGGAAGACCATGTCGGTGAAGGGCGATCTCTCGGCGCCGAGCTGCAACGACTGCCACGGCAACCACGGAGCTGCCCCACCCGGGGTGTCGTGGGTCGGCAACGTGTGCGGTCAGTGTCACGTGGTGATGGCGGACTACTTCAAGGAAAGCGTCCACGCGCGGATCTTCGCCCAGATCGGCGCGCCGGGCTGTGCCACTTGCCACGAGAATCACGAGGTCAAGGAAACGAGCGATGAGATGGTGGGCCTCGGCGAGCGGTCGGTGTGCGTGGCGTGCCACGCGCCGACGGACAGAGGGGGCAAGGCGGCCGCCGAGATCCGAGCGATCCTCGACTCGCTCGCCCGTGATCACGGACGCGCTCGGGACATTCTGCTTCGGGCCGAGAACGCCGGCATGGAGGTCAGCCAGGCCCAGTTCGAATTGAAGGGGGCTGCCGACGCGCTGATCAAGGCGCGGGCGGCTGTCCACACCGCGAGCGCCGCGACGATCGAGAAGGAAGCGCAGGCGGGGCTCGCGATCAGCGCGAAAGCGTACGCCCGGGCCACACGCGCGCTGGAAGAGCTGCGGTTCCGTCGCAAGGGACTCGCGGTGTCGCTCGTGATCATCGTCGCCCTCATCGCCGGGCTCGTTCTGAAGATCCGGCAGCTCGAGCGCCGCGGCGGCGACTCCCGGAACGCTGTCTGAGACGGCGGAGGCCCAGGATGGAGGATCGAACACTCGACGGCGAGGCAAGTCGCAGGGGATTCGTCAACTGGATGCTCGGCACGAGCGTCGGAGCGTTTCTGATCTCGGTGCTCTATCCCGTCGCTCGGTACCTCGTGCCGCCGACGATCGGCGAGTCCACCGCGGCGAGCGTCACGCTCCCAATCAAGCCGGGCGATGTGAAACCGAACACGGGACAGATCTTCAAGTTCGGAATCCGCCCGGCGATTCTCGTCCGCACCTCTGCGGGCGACTTGAAAGCCCTGTCCGCGGTCTGCACGCACCTGAACTGCACGGTCCAGTACCGGCCCGACCTGAGCCACATCTGGTGCGCGTGTCACAACGGGCATTTCGACCTCAACGGCCAGAACATCTCCGGCCCTCCGCCGCGCCCGCTCGACGCCTTCGTCGTCAATGTCCGCGGCGATCAGATCGTGGTGAGCAAGAGCACGTGAGCGTGACTTCCCGCAACTCGCTTCACGGAAGGCTGTGGACCTGGTTCGACCAGCGCATCGGCCTGGCCGACCTCGAGAAGCTCGCCCGGAAGAAGCAGGTGCCGGTCCACCGCCACGGCGTCTGGTACTACCTCGGCGGGATGACGCTGTTCCTCTTTATCGTGCAGGTGGTCACCGGGACACTGCTTCTCTTCTACTATCGGCCGAGCGCAGAGGAGGCGTACGAGTCGGTTCAGTTCCTGATGGCCGAGGTCGAGTTCGGCTGGCTGATCCGCTCTATCCATGCGTGGTCGGCGAACCTGATGATCTTCGCGCTGTTCATTCATCTGTTCAGCGTCCTGCTTCTCAAGGCCTACCGGCCGCCGCGCGAGGTGACATGGTTCTCGGGGGTCGGGCTCCTGGTGATCGCTCTTGGCTTCGGCTTCACCGGTTATCTCTTGCCATGGAACGAGCTGGCGTACTTCGCGACGAAGGTGGGCACGGAGATCACCGGGGCGATTCCGCTCGTGGGCCGCTTCCTGCTGAGGTTGCTCCGCGGGGGTGATGAAGTGACCGGCGCGACGCTTACCCGGTTCTACGGCATCCACGTCGCGGTGCTGCCGGGACTCGTCATGTTCGTCCTCGGGCTTCATCTGTACCTCGTTCAGAAGCATGGGATGAGCGTGCCGCTCCCGGTCGAGCAGCAGGGAGATCGCCGCGCGATGCCCTTCGTGCCGAACTTCCTCCTGCGCGACATCGTGGGATGGCTGTCCGCGCTCGCCATCCTGGCCGCGCTGGCCGCATTCATCCCCGCCGAGCTCGGTCGGAAGGCCGACCCATTTGCGCCCGCGCCGGTCGGTATCAAGCCCGAGTGGTACTTCATGTTCATGTTCCAGACGCTCAAGTACCTGCCGAGCCACATCCTGGGTCTCGAGGGTGAAATCGTGGGCATCGTGGGCTTCGGTCTTGGTGGACTGTTCCTGCTGCTGATCCCGTTCCTGGACCGGCGCGCGGCGCGGGGGCAGCCCAGCCCGCTGTTCACGTGGATCGGAATCCTCATCATCGTCTACATCGTTGTTGTCACATATCTCGGCTACGCCGCGAGCCCGACCAGATGACGACAAGCGGGGACGGCCGGGAACGGCATTGCACGGTGCCACCCTCGAGGAGGATCTCATGCGACGTCTAGCCCTCTGCGCGTTGGTGCTCGTCAGTGGCGTTGCCGTATGGTTCGTCGGCGCTCCGCCGGCCGTGTCACAGATCAAGGTGCCGGCCGACTTCGCGTTCGACCAGGGAAAGGACAGTCCCGGAACGGTCACCTTCAGCCACGAGCAGCACAAGGCCAAAGTGGAGAAGTGTCAGGCGTGTCACGTCCAGGTCTTCAAGATGAAGAAGGGAACGAGCGGTCCGCTCACGATGGAGAAGATGAAGGCGGGTGCCCAGTGCGGCACCTGCCACAACGGCAAGACGGAGATCGGCGG
>AR_comb_assmDRAFT_10199028_pt1 | contig 15864 bp, 8 predicted proteins | sample ArasoioldDNA_FD_10543 | JGI IMG/M metagenome (IMG submission 10543) | reverse complement strand
TAGTTGACCAATGGGAATTTTTTCCGAAGAAGACTGTAGGAGGTCAATTTGTTGAAGCGGCTGATTCAATCGCATCAAATATAGCAGAAGGTTACGGACGTTATTTTTATAAGGATAGAAATCAATTTTGCTATTACAGTAGGGGTTCACTAACGGAAACCAAAACATGGACAACAAAGGCTTTTAACCGTAAATTAATCTCTAGCGAAGAATTTGATCTACTAATCGAAAAACTAAGGGTCTTACATTTCAAACTCAACACCTATATCAAGAAATTAAAGCAAAATGCCGAGTCACTGAATATCTGATATCACAATATCAAATATCTTTTTCATGCAAATCGAGAAATATAAAATTGAGGAACATAATCAAAAGCAATCCGCAGAACAACAGCGTAGCTTTGAACATCTTGCTTCTTTTATTCCGGACGCAGGCAGAATTCTTCAAAAGCTGCAGGACTTTCAAATTGCTATTCCAAGCTGGGCATTGGGTGCTGGGGGGACTCGCTTTGGAAGATTTTCAATTGGTGGGGATCCGCGCAACCTGGAAGAAAAAATTGAAGACATTGGCTTACTGCATTCGCTAAATGCATCAAGTGGCGCCGTATCGCTTCATATTCCGTGGGACATTCCAAAGAATGCGTCGGCTACTAAGGCACTGGCTGCTCAAATTGGGTTGCGTTTTGACGCGATGAATTCAAATACTTTCCAGGATCAACCCGAACAGAAATACAGTTACAAATTCGGCTCTTTGCAACATGTCGATAAAGCGGTTCGCAAGCAGGCGATTGAACATAATATCGAAGTCATTAAATATGGCGAAGCATTAGGTTCAGAGGCGATTACTGTTTGGCTGGCAGATGGCTCCTCATTCCCCGGACAACTAAATTTCAGAAAGGCTTTTCAGCGAACACTTGAAAGTTTGCAGGAGATTTACCGGGAACTTCCGGCCAGTTGGAAAATGTTTGTTGAATACAAAGCCTATGAACCTAACTTTTACTCAATGACGGTAGGCGACTGGGGACAATCTTATTTGTATGCAAGTAAATTGGGTAAACAAGCGTACACCCTGGTTGATCTCGGCCATCATCTACCCAATGCCAATATTGAACAAATTGTTTCATTGTTGCTGATGGAAGGTAAATTAGGGGGTTTTCATTTTAATGATTCGAAGTATGGTGACGATGATCTCACAGTCGGAAGCATCAATCCTTACCAGTTGTTTTTGATTTTTTATGAATTGGTCGAAGGCATGGATTCAAGGGGAATGAACCATGCCAATGATTTAGGATGGATGATTGATGCTTCACATAATTTAAAAGATCCGCTGGAAGATCTGATGCAGTCGGTGGAAGCCATCAAAATCGCGTATGCCCAGGCATTGTTAGTTGACCAACAGAAACTTGAAGAAGCAAGGCAAATGAGTGATGTGGCAAAAGCCCAGGACATCTTGCAGAGTGCTTACCGTACCGATGTGCGCCCGCTTGTATCGCAGGCGCGACTAAATGCCGGAGGCGCTCACGATCCCATTCAATTATACCGTGAATTAAATATTAGAGAAAGCCTCATAAAGGAACGGGGGCAGAAAACTGTGGCGACGGGATTATGAGTGGTAAGTTGTGAATGGTGAGTGGTGAGTAGTGAATTTTGTGCAGATTAAATAATTTCAAACTCCAAATCTACCATTATGTTTTTACAACTTGCACATACTAAACTCAGCGTTTATCAGTCCTCACAAGAATTAACTCTTGAATGCTATCGGATCACTAAAGAATTTCCTTCAGATGAAAAGTTTGCTCTTATCCAACAAATAAGAAGGGCTGCTATTTCGGTTCATTTGAATATCTCTGAAGGTTGTTCCAGAAAGTCTCAAACCGAAAGAAACAGATATTTTGAAATAGCAAGAGGGTCAGTTATTGATATTGATAGTGCGATTGGCATATCTTATAAGCTTGGATATTTAGCATTGGCTGAGATGCAAGTATTAGGAAACGCAATAGTAAAAACATTTAAATTCTTGAGTGGAATGATTAAAAAATAATACTCACAATTCACCATTCACAACTCACAAAATGGGCAAGCAGAATGCCATAGCGATCTTTGATATTGGCAAAACCAATAAGAAATTATTCTTGTTTAATGAACAATATCGAATTCTGTTTGAACGAAGTGCAGTGCTTGAAGAAACGAAAGATGAAGATGATTTTCCCTGCGAAGATGTGCAAAGGCTTCGCTCTTTTATTATTGACTCTTTCCACGAGGTATCAACTATGGAAGAGTTTCACATCAAGACCGTAAACTTCTCCGCCTATGGCGCAAGCTTTGTGTTTATTGGTGATAGCGGTAACCCGGTCACGCCTCTTTATAATTACTTAAAGCCCTATCCCCACGACCTGTTGCACCAATTCTATTCCACTTACGGTGGAGAAGAAGATTTTGCCTATCAAACCGCGTCTCCAGTGTTAGGCAATTTGAATTCGGGTATGCAGCTCTACCGTATCAAATATGAAAAACCTGAATTATTTCAGAAGATAAAGTATGCCTTTCATTTACCCCAGTTCCTGAGTTATATTCTTTCGGGAAGTCTTCACTCTGATATCACAAGCATTGGTTGCCATACGAACTTATGGGATTTTAAAAAAAATGACTATCATGATTGGGTAGGCGAGGAAGGTGTGCTGAAAAAGTTATTACCCATTGCGAGTTCGGAAACGCTGGTTCCATCGTTGAACCAGGGACAGCGCTATGAGGTCGGCATTGGCTTGCATGACAGCTCGGCCGCATTAATTCCTTACCTGTTAAGTTTCCAGGAACCCTTTGTATTAATTTCGACCGGAACCTGGTGCATAACATTAAATCCCTTTAATAATTCACCACTTACGACAGAGGAATTAAAAAATGATTGTCTTTGTTATTTGCAGTATAATGGTAAACCCGTAAAGGCCGCAAGATTATTTGCCGGATATCTCCATGATGCGCAAACGGGACGGATTGCCGATTATTTTCATAACGACGTTTCAAAATATAAGCACGTGTGGTTTAACCAGGATATTGCCTCACGGTTACAAAAAAGTGATGAACAAGCTTCACTAAAACAGTGTTTATTTGAAAAAAGAGATCTTGCCAATTTTTCCTCTGACGAGGAAGCTTATCATCAATTAATCTTTGATCTTGTCGATCAACAATCTTTGTCAACTAATTTTGTTTTTCAAAAAAATGTCGTGAAGAAACTTTTTGTGGATGGGGGCTTTAGCAGGAATGAGATTTACATGAATCTATTGTCATTGGCTTTCCCTGGTGTGGATGTTTATGCCACTTCAATGGCCCAGGCTACAGCAATCGGAACGGCTTTGGTAATCCATAAAGCCTGGAATAGCAGCTCTATTCCCCCAGACCTTATAACCTTGAAGTCTTACAGGCCACTGCATAAGGCCGTTTTATAAGGACGCCGGACCTTTTGTGCTCCACGAAAATTGTATAACTGACAATTAAACTTTAATCATTTTATCAGGACGGTGCAGGATGATTGATAAAGAGAACTAAGATAAATTGGTGTAATTTCTATCACCTTCTAATTGCTGCTTATATGAAAATAACTACGCTGCTTTTTGTAGCCATTTTTACTTTATTATCATCTTCCAATTTTGCTCAGCCAAGACAGATAAAAGGAACAGTAACCGATGAAACCGGAGCTGGCATTCCCGATGTTTCTGTTTCTGTAAAAGGAAGCAATTCCAGTACAAAAACAAACACAAACGGAAATTTTGCTATTGACATTCCAGTTGAGATAAAAAAGGTTGATCTTGTTTTTACCCATGTAAATTATACAGCGCAAACAGTAGCTGTTCAGGGGAATGAAATTGCTCTGACGATGCAAAAACTTACAAAGCAGTTGGATGAAGTTGTTGTAATTGGGTATGGTACTCAAAAGAAACGCGATATAACGGGAGCAGTAGCGAAAATGAATGCAACAAATCTAGATGAACGTCCTCTTCTGAGAATTGACCAGGCCCTTATTGGCCAGTTGGCCGGCGTCAGAGTGAAACAAACAAGCGGTGTTCCCGGCAGAGGATTCTCTGTTCAGATAAGGGGAACAGGATCAATTACCGCAAATAATGAACCCCTGTATGTGATCGACGGATTTCCTCTTGAAGTGTCTTCACAAAATACAAGCGGCACTTTTACAACAGCTAATCCACTGGATAATTTAAATCCAAACGATATTGAATCCATTGAAGTATTGAAAGATGCTTCGGCTGCCGCTATCTATGGTTCAAGGGGCTCGAATGGTGTTGTACTCATCACAACAAAAAAAGGAAAATCAGGCAAAGCAAAAATCGGTTTCAATATGTACGCCGGCTACAATGAGAGAGTAAGAAAATTAGAAATGTTAAATGCTGACCAATGGGTGGACCGGGCCATAGAGATGATCAATTACAACTGGGTGCATTCAGGTACCGGAAGAACGGCAGACCAAACCACCGCACAGCGGAAAACAATTCTTGGTACAACAACCACCAATATAAATTTAATGATTGATGATCGGTGGCTTTCACCCGGTCATCCCGGGCTTTCATATGTTGACTGGCAGGATGAATTTTTTACAAAAGGGGTTGTACAGAATTACCAACTTTCTGCCTCCGGAGGAAACGAATATGTGAAGTATTATCTTTCGGGAAATTATCTTGATCAGGATGGCATTGCTTATGGAGTGACTTATAAACTCTACTCTGCCCGCGCCAATGTAGAAGTACAGGCAAGCAACAAACTTAAATTCGGATTAAACCTGGCTCCGTCTTATTCTGTTGCCAATGATCCGGGTGTTGATGGCAAGGATAATCTCACACACGTAGCCGCTACTCTTAGTCCAGTGGTGGAAGAAAATGTGGGTTTGCTGGTTGGAGTAGCCCCCTTTACGACTTATGCATGGGGAAACACCCGCGTAAGCCCTGTTGAAGCCGCTAAACAAACAACTGGGCTGACCAAATTATTCAGAACACTGGGAACCATTTACGGTGAGTACTCTATTATTCCCGGGCTATCCATTCGCAGTTCAATTAATCTTGAGAATGCAGATGCTACAAGTAAGAGTTATACACCGCTCGCGGTAAATCTAAACCGTGTGGCCACTGGCAGGTTAACAGGATATAAGAGGTTGAACTTCGTAAATGAAAACACAATATCTTATGTAAAAACATTTTCTTCAAAACATAATTTATCAGTTGTGGGAGGTCAATCGTACAGCACCTTTAAATTTGATAACTGGCAGATCAACGGAGGCACATTTACGTCCAATGATGTAACCACATTGAATGCTGCAACTACAGGAAGCAGTGGTACAAGCAATGAAACAAAAAATGTATTAATATCATTTTTTGGAAGAGCGCAATACGATTTCTCCAATCGCTATCTTCTTTCAGCTTCTTTGCGTCGTGATGGTTCATCAAAATTTGGAGCCAATACAAAATGGGGAACATTCCCTGCTGTTTCTGCCGGCTGGCGCATTTCAGAAGAAAACTTCATGCAATCAATAGATAAAATAAGTGAGCTTAAATTGAGAGGTAGTTGGGGTATTACCGGCAACAACGGTTATACGGGTGACTATAATAGTATTGGTCTTTTAGCTTTTGCCAATTATAGTTTTGGAGGAACGGTTGCGAATGGACAAGTTCCAAATGCAACTAATTTCCCCAATCCCGATCTTAGCTGGGAAGAATCAGAAACAATTAATATTGGTGTAGATCTGGGATTGCTGAAGAACAGAATCTTTACGTCTTTCGATATTTACACCAAACGAAACAGGGATTTACTATTGAGCATTCCTGTCCCTATGGCAAGCGGATTTACATCGGCTCTTACCAATATCGGTAAGGTGCTTAACAAAGGCTGGGAACTGGAAGTCACTACTCGCAATATTATTAGCCCGGTAAACTGGACAACCAGTATTAATCTGAGTCATAATGAAAATAAAGTTGAACAACTTGGACCGAATAATACACCCATACTTTTTAATGGCGGTTTTGACATTGAACACAGTATTTTAATGGTGGGCCAGCCAATGTACAGTCTCTATGTAGTGAAAGAAATCGGTATCCTTTCCGCAAAAGATATATCCGACAATTATCCCCGGTTTGGTAATGAGGAAGCCGGTGACCCAAAATATCTTGATGCAAATAAAGATGGAAAAATTGATGCGAATGATCGTGTACTTATGGGGGGCCCTAATCCTGACTATGTATGGGGCATTACCAACACAGTTGCCTACAAAGGATTCGATTTGAATGTGCTGGTGCAGGGCCAATGGGGTGGTTTGATCTACTCCATGTTTGGCCGTGCAGTTGACAGAACTGCCATGGGATACCAGGATAACGCCACAGCTAAATACATAGATCGATGGAGATCCACTGCCGACGATGGAAAGACCGGCCTCACACATAAAGCGGCCGCTACATTTGGCAGAATTAAAAATACAGACTGGCTTTATCCATCCGATTATTGGCGCGTGAGAAATATAACGCTTGGATATAATCTTGGGGGCCTGATAAAAAATAAAAAAATTATCAGCGGTGCAAGAATTTACGTAACCGCAGAAAACTTTTTCGGAAAGGATAAATATACAGGCGGATGGAATCCCGAAGCAGTAAATACAAGTGGCGAAGACTATGGATCATTTCCGCTATCCAAGGGAATGGTTGCGGGTCTCAATATTACATTTTGACCAACTAAATTTTTTTTCTGTCCCAGGTGCAAATTTTATGGAGAATTGCATTTGACCTAAATAAAAAATTAAAAAAGACAAAGATGAAAATAAGATTCATTTTATACATACTCCTTGGCGTGGTAATGGCAGCCTGTGAGAAGGATTTGAACCAGGTGCCGATCTCATCGCCGAGCATTGATAATTTTTATCGTAACACGGCTGATTTTCAGCAAGCCGTTAATGGAATTTACCAGGCTTTGCATGCCAATGTCACCCCTGGTCTTACGGCAGCGACATACGATTATGCGGTGAGGCAATTTGAATTATCTGAAATAAGGTCTGATAACGTATACGCGCCCGGAACAGGTGCACCACGCGACTACGTTCCTGTAAATAATTTTGATAAAACCCTTTCCACCAATCCTTACATAGCAGGGCTGTGGTTTGATAACTTTAATGGAATACTGCGCGCAAATATTGTATTAGATAAGCTGAATCCAACAGCCGTTCCTGACAATGCGTCAAGAGACCGCTTTGAAGGTGAGGCAAAATTTCTGAGAGCATTTTTTTATTTTGATCTTGTACGATGGGTGGGCAAGGTGCCGATTTTTGATCATGTGGCAACTCCCACAGAAGCTCTCAATATACCCCGTAGCCCTGTGGCTGATGTGTATAACCTGGTTATTTCTGATTTGCAGACAGCTATTACTAAACTACCACTTACTTATACAGCGGCAAGCGATAAGGGCAGGGCTACATCTTATGCTGCTAAAGCCTTGCTGGCCCTCGTTTATCTCACCAGGTCTGGGCCAACATATAATATAGAAGGCCCGGGCCTCGGAACAAATGATTACCCAGCGGCCTTGACCTTGTTAAATGATATCATCGGTCATTTTACATTGCAAACCACGTATGCAAGTGTTTTTGCTTATAACAATAAAAATAATTCAGAGGTAATTTTTGATATGCAAAATTTGGATCCAGGGACTACTGCTAATTCCGGCCTGGGAACTGAATTACCCAATTACATGTATGAGCAACCTTATGGGCTGGCAGTAAATATTGGGTTTGATGGGGGCGTTGTGACCGATGCTCCTAAGGTTCCTTCCAATAATTTACTGACTTCATTTGAGCCAAACGATACAAGAGATAATTCCAGCATTCTTCTAAGTTACATCAACCAGCAGGGAGCTACTGTAAGTCGCGCCCAGTTTGTAAAATTTTTAGACCTTGCAAAAAAACCGTTGATACGATTCAATTTTGCATGCAACTACCCCATAATTCGGTATGCTGATGTATTATTGATGAAAGCAGAAGCAATTCTTCGAGGTGGCGGCGGGGGTACACAAGCCGAAGTGGATGCTTTAGTTAACCAAGTAAGAAATCGTGCAGGCCTTGCTAACATTTCAAATGTCACTCTCGATATGTTGTTAACAGAGAGAAGACATGAATTCGTAGCCGAAGGAAAGCGCTGGCATGATCTTGTAAGAACGGGAAAGGTGTTAACTGTAATGGCCGCATGGAAAGCGACGGATGATGTGGCTAACAAAATGGCTGTTCCTACTGCAAATGATATTATTTATCCTATTCCACAAACCCAGCTAAGTGTAAATCCTGGTCTTTATACTCAAAACGCGGGGTATTAACAGATTTCTGTATCCATTAGTTTAGCGGTTTAGACGTGAAGCCTGTTCTAATTTATTATGGCAGGCTTCTTAGTTATTTTCTAATCATCCATTTTGGGGTTGGCAATTTTTTTAAAATGTTTTCTCAATTCATTTGCGTGTTTCCATGGTCACAAGCCATACTTTTATTCTAAATCATTAATAAATTTTTTCAACGATAATTATCAGGATGGTGCAGGATGATTGATAAAAAGAACTAAGATAAATTGCTGCAAAATTCACCTCTCAATTTCGCTGCTATATGAAAAAAATTGAACGGCTGCTCGACTCCAGCATTCTTGCGATTTTACTTTTAACTGCGCAAATTTCGTTCTCTCAAGATGTAAAGCCACCAGCCAGTGCTGAATTTAGAGTTACCGGAAAAGTGACAGACGAGGCCGGTAAACCCATTGAAGGTGTAACAGTGCAGGTCAAAGGCACCAAGAGTTTCAGTGTTTCTAAACGCGACGGATCTTTTTCGGTTGTCGCTCCTTCAGGAAACGGAATATTGGTTTTTAGCTCGGTCGGTTTTCGTGAGGAAGAAGTTCCCATCAGCAATCGCAGTGAACTAAGTTTTAAATTAACTACTACGGCTACCACTATGCAGGACGTTGTAGTGGTTGGTTACGGTACCCAGAAAAAGAGCGACGTTACCGGTGCCGTTTCGCGGATCACCGATAAAGTTATACAGGACCGTCCGACCCAAAATGTTTTGCAGGCATTGCAAGGCCACGCTGCTGGTGTTCACGTTTCTTCAAATCTTAAGCCGGGCGAATTGCCTGTAGTAAGAATTCGGGGTAATCGCTCAATCAATTTTTCCAACGATCCGCTATATGTCATAGACGGCATTCCACTCGTGAACAGCTTGGGAGTGAATTCTTTTACTATGGCCGACCTCAATGAAAATGATGTCGCTTCCATCGAAGTTTTGAAAGATGCTTCCGCTACGGCTATCTATGGCTCTCGCGGTTCAAACGGTGTGGTTATCATCACTACCAAAAAAGGACAAAAGGGAAAGATTGCTATTAGCTACAACGGCACGGTTTCTTTCGATTGGTATAAATCACTTACTGATTGGATGGATGGCGGAGAGTATGTGGACCGCTGGCGATTGAGTGCGATTAATGGCAGAACCTACCATAGCCTTGGCACTGGCAATGGCGATCTCACTAAGCCCGCAATTACGTGGTATCCTAATCCAAAAGATGATTCCACGTTGTTTGGATCTTCTGATGCTACAGCTATTGCATCAATTATGACGGGATACGAACGAAATCCCGATGGATCGGTTAAGATGCGACCGACCACGGCTGCTGAACAGGCTCATGGCTGGCCAGCTATGGTTCCTGCTTATAACGCAGCAAATGTCGGGAATTACGATTGGCTGAATGCCGCCACGAGACAAGGCGTAACGCAAAGCCATCAGATTTCCCTAAGCTCGGGTACAGATATTTCCCGTATGTCTATTTCACTTGGGTATTATAATCAGTTAGGTGTTCAAAGCGATCAGGATTATAAGCGCTACACCGCCAACGTTTCGGGAGATATCACTGGCAATAAGTGGCTAACGCTGGGCACCTCAATCCTTACATCATTTTCTCTGCAGAATTTCGGCATCCAGGGACCGAACACCTCCAATACAGGATCGAAGGATCTTTATTCCAGGGCGAGCGATCAGTTCCCTTATGCATTTCCTGTGGATAAAAATGGATTTTGGGTGAGAAATCCGGGAGGCAACCTTAGTTTGTGGAACCCGCTGATAGATATTGACCAATCTAAGAACGAAAGGCGCACCTTCGCAGTTTTAGCCAGTGTCTATGGAGAAATAAAGTTCAGGCCCTGGTTAAAGTATCGCATCAATTTTGGTCCTCAGTATCGTCATTATAGATCGGGTTCATGGACTGGCCCTGACGCAACGAGCCATCTCACGAACAGACCAAATACCGCCGGCTACGCTACTGAAGAAAACTTTTCATGGGTAGTCGAGAATCTACTCTATTTTGACAAGACATTTGATAAGGTGCATACTCTGGGCGTGACGCTGCTGCAATCTTCGCAAAAATCCAGGCGAGAAAGCGCCTCCACCAGTGTAACTGGCGTTGTTAATCCTCTCAGTTTATGGTATGATCTCGGATCAAATTCTGCGGGTAATCCAAGCTATGGCTCAGGATTTACTGAAAATTCTCTTACCTCGTTTATGGGCCGTGTGAATTACACACTCATGAACAAATATCTGCTCACTCTTTCAGGCAGATACGATGGCTCCTCTGTGCTGGCACCTGATCACAAATGGGATTTCTTCCCATCTTTTGCAGTTGCGTGGAAGGTTCAGGAAGAAAACTTTATGGAGCAACTGAATTGGATCAATGAACTTAAACTCAGGTTTGGTTACGGTATAACAGGAAGTTCCTCCGTGAATCCTTACAGTACCTCTGGACCGCTCAGCAGAAATCCTTATGTCTATGGAAATGCTGCAGGGATCGGGTATTTGCCCCAGTTGGTTCAAAACCCATTGCTGAAATGGGAACGAACGGCGCAGACAAATCTTGGCGTGGACTTCGGACTTTTCAAAAACCGCATTTCCGGTTCACTTGAGCTCTACCAACAAAACACTTCTGATTTAATTTTTGTAAAAACGCTTCCAGCGGTAACTGGGTATGTGCAAAAAATTGAGAACATTGGCAAGACCAGGAATCAAGGCGTTGAAATAACCCTTACAACAATTAATATGCAAAGAGGGAAATTTAGTTGGAGCACTGATTTAAACTGGTCAAAGAACGAGGAAGAGATTGTTGAATTAATCAACGGCAAACAGGACATGGTTGCAAATGCATTGTTTATCGGGCAGCCTACGCAAGTATTTTACACCAATGGATACGAATATGCAGGAATTTGGAGTGGATCATCAAAGGATTTGGCTGAGATGGCCAAATTCAAACAAAACGGAGTTAATTTCTATCCAGGAACAATTAAAGTAGTTGATCAGAATGGCGATTATAAAATTGATGCGGCCGACTGGAAAATACAGGGCACACCACGACCCAAGTGGACGGGGGGAATAACGAACACATTCCGCTATGAGAACTGGTCACTAAGTTCGTTTATCTACTTCCGCTGGGGCCAAACTTATTTCGGTGGTTATCCTAATTCATTTGGTGGAGCGAATCCCAACGGGCGTGTTGAAAATGACGTGTGGTCATGGGATTATTGGGACGCAAGATATCCTATGCCGAATTCAGCCGTAACTAATTTTACTTCTTCGATGCAGTACAATGACGGCTCATTTTGGGCGGTAAGGAATATTTCCCTTTCCTACACTTTTGCAAAGAATTTGATTCGAAAGATCGCCGTCAACGACCTGGTGGTCAATGTCCAGGTCCTTAATCCGTTTATATTTGGAAAACAAGTAGTACGATGGGGATTAAATCCCGATGATGATACAAACTGGAGCATTGCTTCCAGTAACACAAACCCCCTTGGAGGAACGAATAACAATACAATCCTCCCACAGAGTTTTGTAATTGGTGTCAAGGCGAGTTTTTAAGTAAGGAGAAGCCATGCAACCTCAACAATAAAAAACTATTGTATGAAAAAAATCTTCAAAAAATATATTTTAACCTGGCCACTGCTGTTTGCTGTTCTTAGTTTCATTGGCTCCTGCAAAAAATTTCTTACAGAAAAGCAGGTGTCTAACCTTACACAAGATTATTACAATAATGAAAGTGGTCTCGAGTCACTGATCAACGGCCTTTATGTTATTGCCCGCGTAAAACACGAATGGGAAGTGAATGGCGCCAGGTTAATAGAACCAGAGACCGATGCATACATGACTGCTGACAACATCTATGCAAGAGAGCAGGGTGCTGCCTATGGTTCAGATGTAAGCTCCATCGCGGCAAACAACGTCACTAACTTCCTGGGAGCTGCTAATTCCAACTATGCTCCCATGGGTAATTATCCGCATATTAATAATTGCAACATTGCCCTTGACATTATTGACAATGTAAAACCAGGAAAATTTGGAACTGATGAAACATTCAGGAAACAACGTCGGGCCGAAATACTTTTCTTAAGATCCTGGGCGTATTATTTACTTTCAAATCAGTTGGGTGATGTGCCGTTGTTGCTTGCACCGAAGCGGGAAGATAACGGTGTTTACAGTTACCCGAAAGCGAAGCTTGAAGATATTTACAAACAGATCATTAATGATGTACGCTATGCGTATGACAATCTGCCCTCAACGGGAGACAGAGGGCGTCTCACTAAATGGGCAGCGGGTCATTTTCTTGCCAAACTTTATTTAAACAGGGCGCAGGCTGCCGGCTTCCAAAACAGCGGTGAACAGCATCTAAAAATGCTGTATAAGGGAAACGTTGCGACTGATCTGGACTCGGTAATTACGGTCGCCACCGAAGTGATAAATGGCAAAGGGGGTGCTGGCGCCCTTGCTCCCGATTATTGGACATTATTCAATCCTGCCGCATCAGAAACGGGTGCACAGAATCCCGAAGTATTGTGGGCTGCCCAATTCGATGTTAACGTTGCCCTGAATGGCCGTTTCGGCGGCAACCGTTCATGCAACTATCATACAGGAGATTACACAGCGAACTCAGGTGTGACACGAGCCATGGTCTACGGACGGCCCTTTTCTACCTTCAAACCAACGGATTGGGCGTATGATAATTTCCTTGATAAAGTAAATGATTCGCGGTACTATAAAACCTTTCAATACGAGTATATCAGTAACATGCCAGCCAGCACAAGCACATCCTTTACGTGGAGTACAGCAACTGCAAACTGGTGGAATGCAAACAAGCCAGCCGGTGAGCCAACCGTTGTATCAGGCGCCAAGCGGATACTGAACGGACAACGGGCCCTGATCTATCTGGAAAATCAAAAAAACGAAGCACTTGATTCTTTGGCGGTGATGAGCCAACCCTATCAGTTTATGGTACGTTGGGTACGATCTGCCACAGGGAAATTTTATTATCGCTTAACACCTGTTAACGGTAGTTCCATGGGTTTAAACACCGGGATAAGAAACATATATCTGTCTTCAAAAAAATATGTTGATCCGTTGCGGGGAGGGAGTGCAGACGAATCCAACTTTAATAGTGAAAATGGTACCAGGGATGCCATATTGATGCGTCTCGCAGAAACATTCCTGATCAGAGCAGAAGCTTATGGGCGAAAGGGTATGTACGCGCAGGCTGTAAGTGATATAAATGTGTTGCGCCAGCGGGCAGCTTATAAGTCGGGTGAAAGCCGTCCAAAAGTATTGGTAGACTGGGAACCTCAAGCTTCGACTCTGACTGCAGCCGAAAAACTCCCGCCATATAGCGCTAACGGTACTTCTTATAGTAAACTGACAGTCACCGAAAGCAATTTTACACCGGGTACTCCTCAAGCCTTAGCCGAGGGATATATCCCAACTGTAATTTCAAAGGCCGATATGTTCATTCATTTTATTTATAATGAAAAAGCTCGTGAGCTTTTGTCAGAAGGACTGGCGTGGGAAGATCAACACAATGCAGGAATATTGTACGACCGCGTAGTTTATTTCAATCAAATGGCATCTGATAAAGCCGGGTTGTGGCCCGTTGCGTCCAATACCGAAAGTGGAAATGGACAGGATGGAAACGGAAAAGGACAGATGAAAAAGATGTATACGTTCCGGCCGTGGCCAAACGCATACCTGGTACAACTTACCGATGAAAATGGCGGGTTGCTTGATGATGCAACAAGAAAAGCTTACCAAAATCCGGGGTACTGATTTCTCTATAAGCAATCGTTCATTCCAAAAGTGCCCCGAAATAGTTCGGGGCCTTTTCTTTAAAAGTGAATTATTAAGTGAAGCTATTTGAAAAAAACATATTGATCACTGCCGTTATTTTGTTATTATCGGATTTATTAAACGCACAGGATAATGTTGCAATAACTACTTCATTTAAATTCGATTTTGGTTCAAACAAAGTTCAACCCGGATATATTGCAATAACACCTCAGACAACTTACACGCCGCAACAAGCTTTTGGTTTTGATTTTGGTTCAGCCGTAGTTTCAAGGAATTACGATGAAAAAGACGCGTTGCGGGATGATTATGTCACGAGTGATAAACCTTTTTATTTTTCCGTAAGGTTACCAGAAGGGAATTATAATGTCCGGGTAATCCTCGGTGATAAGAAGGGTGAATCAAAAACAACTATAAAGGCGGAGAACAGAAGATTAATGGTTGAAAAGATAGAAACCGCGAAGGGCAAGTTTGCCACCGTTGAATTTACTGTTCATCTAAGAGATAGTGTTATCAGAGGGACTGGAAATAGAGTAAAATTGAAACCACGAGAATTTGATTACAAACATTGGGATGATAAGCTAACCATAGAATTTAACAACCAGGCACCCAAGGTCTGTGCCCTGGAAATTATCCCTGCTTCAGATGAGGTTACCGTTTTTCTCGCTGGTAACTCCACAGTTGTTGATCAGGCTGATGAGCCGTGGGCGGCCTGGGGACAGATGATTCCGGCTTTTTTCCAACCAGGAAAAATTGCCATCGCCAATTACGCCGAATCAGGGGAAACTCTCAGAGCATTTAAAAATGAAAGAAGGTTGGAAAAGGTTTGGAGTATGGCTAAGCCTGGTGATTATTTGTTCATCGAGTTTGCGCACAACGATCAAAAACCAGGCGGCAATCATCTTGATCCTTTTACAACGTACAAGGCCGCGCTAAAGGATTGGATAATCGAAGCCAGGAAACGAAAACTAATACCTGTACTTATCACATCTACACACCGAAGAAATTTTGATTCTTCCGGCCATATTATCAATACGCTTGGCGATTATCCCGAAGCCATGAGGCAAACTGCAAAAGAAGAAAATGTTGCACTGATCGACCTAAATGCCATGAGCAAAATTTTATACGAAGCGTGGGGCGTTGAAAAATCGGTGAAAGGGTTTGTTCATTATCCTGCACATAGTTTTCCAGGTCAGGATTCTGCCTTGAAAGACAATACGCATTTTAGCACATATGGGGCTTACGAATTAGCAAAATGTGTGGTGAATGGCATTAGGAGCGCACGGCTTTCTATCGCCAAATATTTAAAAAAAGACTTGCTGCCCTTCGATCCAGCTCATCCTGATCCCATCGAGAAATGGAATTTACCAATGAGTTCTTTCAATACAATAATTAAACCCGATGGCAATTAATGAAGTTTTAATAAACGATTATGAAAATTAGATTTCTCCTCGTCATGGCAATATTCAATTTATGCATGACGCCTCTTGCACTTTACCCTCAAATAGGAAAGAGATTTGCTCCCGAGAAGAAAATGGTCAGAGATCCCGTAACGGGAACGATGTTGACTTTTTTAACGAGCAAACTGGCCGGCGACTCAAAGATTTACCAGACCCATCCTCAATGGACTTCTGATGGTGAATGGGTCATCTTTCGTTCAAATCGTGTGAGAGGCGAGGCGATGGCAGTGAATGAAAAAACCGGGGACAT
>AR_comb_assmDRAFT_10106671_pt1 | contig 15872 bp, 13 predicted proteins | sample ArasoioldDNA_FD_10543 | JGI IMG/M metagenome (IMG submission 10543) | reverse complement strand
TACCCCGTGAAAAATACGTTATATAGCATTGGATTTACGTTAGTTGTAGGCTGTCATGTTTCCGCGGAAAAAACGGATAACCAGCAAGCGGAATATACCTCCAACCCTGCAATCTCCACCCAATTTCAGCCTTTGTCAAAAGATGACTCTACGCGCTATTACAATGCCGTCAAGGATTTCTTTGAAAGGGCATTGATCAGTAACAGAAACTTCAATGGCGGTGTATTAATTGCTAAAGGGGAGTCTATTATCTACGAACAATACAAGGGGTATAAGGATATCAAGACGAAAGAACCTTTAGACGATAAAAGCCCGATGCACATAGCCTCAGTGTCGAAGAATTTTGCTGCCGCGGCAGTGTTGAAACTCGCCCAGGAAGGAAAAATAAATCTCAATGACTCCGTGTCGGCCTTCTTTCCAAATTTTCCTTATAGCGGCATCACCGTTAAAATGTTAATGAACCATCGCAGCGGGTTGCCAAATTATATGCACTACATGGAAAAAATGGGATGGGACAAAGATCAATATGCGAATAACAATGACGTATTGAATTCGTTGTACACCATGCATCCCCACCCGGAGTTCAAGGCTGGTACAAGATTCAGTTATTCCAATACAAATTACGTATTGCTTTCGATGATTGTTGAGAAGCTGTCAGCCATGCCCTACCCGGCCTATTTAAAGAAGAACTTTTTTGAACCGCTGCAGATGAATGACACCTATGTTTTTTCTCTCGCTGATAGTGCGACTGCGATCAAATCGTATAAATGGACCGGCGGAGTTTGGGAATACGATTTTCTCGAGAACACTTATGGTGATAAGAACGTTTATACTACGCCACGAGACCTCTTAAAATGGTCGCTTGCTCTGTCCCAGGGCAAAGTCATCAACCATTCGTTGCTTGATTCGGCCTTTACTCCGTACAGCTTTGAGAGACCAGGCACGCACAATTATGGGCTGGGTTGGCGATTGCTCCTGTTGCGGAACGGCAAAAAAGTGATTTATCACAATGGTCGCTGGCATGGCACCAATGCTGCCTTTGCCAAACTGCCTGATGAGGATATAACGATCGTTGTGATTGGGAACAGGTATGACGTTAATATCTATAACGTGGCTCGTAAGGCCTATGACTTATTTGGTGATTACCAGCAAGGTGGTCCGACCGTTGATGAGGACGGCGATCTCACCTATCACGAGCCGCCACCGCCCGTGCACCATCGCAGGAAATCAACCGCCAAGAAAAGTTCTCACAAAAAATATACGTCGTCAACAAGCAAGTCGGTAGTAAATTCAAAAAAATAATAAGTTAGCGAGTTTGCCTGCCAGGCTTACAACCTCCCTTTTCAAACTTCTTCTTTTTGTGCATTTAGTGTCCCGAGTCCGATAGCCATCGGGACTTAAGAAATTCTTATTGTTGCGTCTTCTGCTGACAACGGTCGCGCAGGTTGCACGGCGAACACCAAGGGCAATGAGAGACGACAGGCTAACTCTTTATGAATTTTACTTTGTGTATTTTGTAGCTTCAAATTGGCAGGATGAAAATTCTTAATGCCCAGCAAATTCGTGAATGGGATCAGTGGACGATTCAACATGAACCGGTGGCTTCCATTCAACTGATGGAGAGGGCAGCCGCCAGGTGCGTCGACTGGCTAGAGGAGAATATCTTTTATGACGATCCCTTTATCATTTTCTGCGGAAAAGGAAATAATGGCGGCGATGGATTAGCCATCGCACGAATGCTTTCACAAGGAAATTGCAAAGTGTCTGTTTACATTCTGGAGTTTGGTCATTTGGGAACTGATGATTTCCAGATGAACCTTGAGCGCCTGCATCAATATCCGGCCGTTGATATAAAATTTGTCCAAACGGAAGATCAATTTCCTCCGCTCGATAATTCCGGAGTTATTATCGATGCCCTGTTTGGCTCCGGACTCAATCGCCCCCTCGAAGGTGTGACTGCAAAGTTGGTCGAACACATTAATGAATCCGGTTGTAAAATAATTGCAATAGATGTACCGAGTGGGTTACCGGTAGATCATTCTGCGAAAGGTAAATCGATCATTAAAGCCAACCACACTTTAAGCTTTCAAATTATTAAACTGTCTTTTCTTTTGCAGGAGAACGCAAGCTTCATTGGCAATATTCACATCCTGGATATTGGACTTGCGAAAGGTTATTACAATTCGGCGTCAACCCTGTACGAATTTGTTGATGAAAATATCATTTCCACCATTTACAAGCCGCGGAACCGTTTTGCCCACAAAGGAAATTTCGGACATGCTCTCGTTCTGGCAGGTAGTTATGGTAAAATAGGAGCAGCGGTTCTGGCCACCCACGCGTGCTTACGCACAGGCGCGGGATTAACCACCTGCCATATTCCCAGGTGCGGATATGATATTATGCAAACCGCTCTTCCAGAGGCAATGGTAATGACCGATTTTAATTCTTCCATCCTAACCAAGATAGAAGAAGACACTTCGAAGTTTAGCTCAATTGGCATTGGCCCGGGTATTGGAACAGCGTCCGAAACAAAAAGCTTACTATTCTCTGTTTTTGAAACATACAAAAACCATTTGGTGCTCGATGCTGATGCGCTAAATCTCATTTCATCAGATAAGGAGTTATTGAAGAGGATCCCGCGAGGCTCGATTCTTACTCCCCATCCAAAAGAATTTGAAAGACTTTTTGGCCAAACCAACAGTGACTATGAGCGGCTGCAATTAGCCCAGCAAAAGGCGAAGGAAACGGATGCTATAATTGTTTTAAAAGGTCATCACACCGCAATCGCCACACCCGGAGGAAAAACATATTTCAACAGTACCGGCAATGCAGGTATGGCAAAAGGCGGCACTGGCGATGTGCTTACGGGAATCCTTACGGCTATGACGGCGCAGGGATATGATAATGTTGAAGCAGCCATCCTGGGAGTATACGTTCATGGCCTTGCTGCGGATATTGCCGCGCAAAAATATTCAGAAGAAGCAATGATACCCCGAGACATTATTAATTGCCTCGGCGAAGCGTTTACACAAATTCGCCAGGTTTACTAAGCATTATTGGCAAAATAGTTGTGCGAAAAAATGTATCGTCCCTTTTCTGCGGTGAGTATAATTGTAACTTCTAAAAACTACTTTATGCCTCAGAATCAAAAGTTGGAAATCAAAACGAGTCTCAAAATACAAAAACCAGTTCATGATGTGTTTGAGGCCATAGTTGATCCTAAAAAAATGGCAAACTATTTCATATCAAAGGGCTCTGGTCGTATCGAAGACGGAAAAACCCTTACGTGGAAATTTCCTGAAATGGACATGGATTTCCCGGTGTTTGTTAACAAAGTGCAGACGGATAAATTTGTCTCTTATGATTGGGTCAATGTGCAAGATGATGCTAAGACGACAGTTGAAATTGAGTTGAAGCCAATGGACGAAAAGGAAACATTTGTAACCATTACCGAGAAAAGCCGCGACAATGATGAAGCTGGTATTAAGTGGTTAGCAGGAAATACAGCCGGATGGGCCAACTTTTTGGCTTGTTTGAAAGCGTACCTTGAATATGGAATTAACTTGCGAAAGGGAGCATTCGATATTTCCCAAATGCCAAAGAAAGAAACTGCTGTATAGATTTCAATTGCTTTCTATTTTGGCTTCGCCATTAGACCGCTTCTAGTTGGAATGCGTCCACCATGGAAGAATAATTTATTAAAAGTTAAAACAGTCAGGCAGAGTTATCGAAGGTCGCAGTGTGTCCCGACGATAAATGTCGGGATGCCGCCTGAAGTTTCGGCCGCAAGACGTCGGTATGACACAACTGAAGCCGAATAGTAGTAATTTAGCCGGCTAAAAATTTAAATACATCATGAATAAAGGGCTTGTATCTATTTGCTTGTTGCTTCTCCCCTTCTTAATAATTGCCCAGAATAGCGTCCCTGTCTCAAAGGCAGTAATGACGCCGGAATTGTTATGGAAGCTTGGACGAGTAACGGCACTCGGTATCTCGAGAGATGGGAAACATGTTGTGTATTCTGTAAGCACGCCGGATGTGGACAGCAACAAAAGCAATAAGAAATCTTACATGATCCCCATAGACGGTGGCACCGCCATTGAAACAAATAATCCCGATAGTCTCATAAACAATAAGAATCTTTCACCGGATGGCAAATACCTTCTAAGCAATAAGGAAGTGAAGGTGAAAAAGATTTTTGCAGGTGATTACTATCCGGACCTTTCGAAATCGGACGCATACATTTTTGATAACCTTAACGACCGGCACTGGGATAAATGGGAAGACGGAAAATTTGATCACGTTTTTGTCACTCCTGTTGGCAACCCGCAGGGAGAAAAAGACATTATGCCGGACGAACCTTATGACTGCCCACAAAAGCCATTCGGTGACGACAAAGATTACATCTGGCGTCCCGATGGTAAGGCAGTGACTTATGTGACAAAGAAAAAATATGGGAAGGATTACGCCGTAAGTACAAACACGGACTTATACGAGTACGATCTGGCAACCGGGACTACAAAAAATTTGACGGAAGGAAAACTGGGTTATGATGTGAGCCCTGCTTACAGCAAAAACGGAACGCTCGCATGGCTGAGCATGAGGCGCGACGGGTACGAGGCCGACAAACAAGATATTCTTGCTTTTAACGGCATGGGTGTTGTTAATCTCACAAAACACAGGGATGATATTCATGTCCAGGGTTTCAAGTGGAGTGATGATGGGAGAAACATCTTTTTCTGGGCCCCGATTAACGGTACCGAGCAATTGTTCGTGGTAGACTATACGGGTGCCACTCAAAAGCTTCCTGATATTCGACAAATAACAACCGGGGATTTCGATATTACAGGTGTTGTCGGTCAGAATGGTAGTCAATTGATCGTGTCAAGAAATGATATGAATCATGCAACGGAGTTATTTTCTGTTGATGTTTCAAATGGTTCAATGAAACAGATCACGTACGTAAATGACGCTGCGTACAAGAACATAGACAATTGCAAAACGGAAAGAAAATGGGTAACAACTACGGATGGAAAGAAGATGTTAGTATGGGTGATCTATCCACCAGATTTTGATCCTGGCAAGAAGTACCCCACTCTTTTGTATTGCCAGGGCGGTCCACAGTCAGCGCTAACTCAACTCTATTCTTTCCGCTGGAATTTTCAGTTGATGGCCTCCCAGGGCTATATTGTCGTAGCGCCAAATCGCCGGGGAATGCCTGGTCATGGCACCAAATGGAATGAGCAGATTAGCAAGGATTGGGGTGGACAGGTGATGAAAGATTATTTATCTGCTATAGATGCAGTAAGCCAGGAAAAATTTGTTGATAAGAACCGACTGGGATGTGTCGGTGCGAGTTATGGTGGTTATTCGGTCTTAATGCTGGCGGGTATGCATAAGAATCGTTTCAAATCATTTATTGCTCATGACGGGGTTTTCGACATCAGGAGCTGGTATGGCACAACGGAAGAAATGTGGTTTGCCAATTGGGATATTGGCGGACCGTATTGGGAAAAAAACAATGCAGCCGCCCAAAAGACTTATTCGCAATTCTCCCCCAGCAATTTTGTTGATAAATGGAATACGCCGATAATGATTATCCAGGGTGGTCGGGATTATCGTGTGCCCATTGAACAGGGCTTGCAGGCATTCCAGGCGGCGCAATTGCGCGGTATCAAGAGCAAATTGCTTTATTTACCGGAAGAGAACCATTGGGTATTGAGCGCACAAAACGCGTTGGTATGGCAGCGTGAGTTTTTTAAGTGGCTGGATGAAACACTACCAGCAAGTGATGTAAAAGCAACAACAGATAAAAAAGCATTTTAAGTGCGGGCGCCAAAGATCAGGCTTCCTATTCTCACCATGGTACTACCCTCTTCAATGGCCGTTGAATAGTCGCTGCTCATGCCCATGGAGAGTGTTCGAAGTTCCAGGTTCGAGGTTTGATGTTTGGAATGCAGATCAAATAGTGATTTCAAGTATTTGAATTCGTTTCTTATTTTTTCGAGGTCATCAATAAATGAAGCCATTCCCATCAGACCAATAATTCGAATGTTCGCGAATTCCGATTCGTTTATATTCTCCAATAATTGCATCAGCTCGCGTTCATCCAATCCAAACTTTGTTTCTTCCTGCGCAATGTGAACCTCCAGAAGGCAATTGATGACCCTGCCGTTTCTTTGACCTTGTTTGTTAACTTCCTTAAGGAGTTTAAGACTATCTACACTTTGCACAAGGTGAATGAAGGAAGCAATGTGTTTTACCTTATTGCTCTGTAAATGGCCGATAAAGTGCCAACGAATATCTTTTGGCAGTTGCAAGTGTTTTTCTACTAATTCCTGTACATAGTTCTCACCAAAATCTCTTTGACCAAGATCATACAATGCTTTTATTTCTTCGGGGGACTTCGTTTTTGAGACCGCAACCAGGATAACATGATGCGAACCAAGATCAGCCTTCAGTTGTTCGTATGCTTCCTTATTTACAGCCATGATTTTTCCTAGAAGCTTATTCGCCCAGATTCATCTGTGGAGGTTTACCTTAATATCGCTCTACTGATTACAATTCGCTGCACTTCGCTTGTGCCTTCATAGATCTGGGTAATCTTTGCGTCCCGCAACATTCGTTCAACATGATACTCCTTTACATAGCCATATCCACCGTGGATCTGCACAGCTTCCACGGTTGTCCACATGGCCGTTTCCGATGCGAACACTTTGGCCATTGAAGAGCTGATTCCATACTCAAGATTGTTGTCTTTCTCCCACGCGGCTTTCAAACAAAGCAGCCTGGCGGCTTCAATTCTTGTTGCCATATCAGCCAACTTAAAAGCAATGGCCTGGTGGTTCATTAATTCGGTGCCAAAAGCTTTTCTCTGTTTCGAATAATTTACAGACAATTCATAAGCACCACTCGCGATACCCAGCGCCTGCGATGCAATTCCGATTCTTCCTCCTTCTAAAGTTTTCATTGCAAACTTAAACCCAAACCCATTTTCTCCAATTTGATTTTGCTTCGGCACTTTTACATCATTAAACATGATTGAATGCGTATCACTACCCCGAATCCCCAACTTATTTTCTTTAGCGGCCACCGTTACGCCCGGCCAGTTTCTTTCCACAATAAACGTATTGATCCCCCTCGATTTTTTTGCTGAATCAGTTTGTGCCATTACAAGATATATGGAAGCCGTGCCACCATTCGTGATCCAGTTTTTTGTACCATTTAGGAGGTAATAGTCGCCTTTATCTTCGGCAGTCGTTCGTTGTGATGTTGCATCACTGCCAGCTTCGGGCTCACTTAGAAGAAAAGCGCCGATGTGCAGTTCACCATCCTTTTTGCCCTGCGCCAGTGGCACAAGGTATTCCTGTTTTTGTGCTTCTGTACCATATGCCTCCAGGCCATAGCAAACCAGGCTATTGTTTACGCTCATGCACACGCTTGTGCTTGCATCCACTTTACTAATCTCCTCCATGGCGAGCACATAACTGACAGTGTCCATGCCTGCACCGCCATATTCTGGTTTTACCATCATACCCAGGAAGCCCAGATCAGCGAGCTTCAAAACTTGTTGGTGCGGGAATTTTTGTTTTTCATCTCGCTCAATTACGCCAGGCAAACACTCGCTTTGAGCAAAATCTTTTGCTGCTTTTTGGATCATCAACTGCTCCTCACTCAAGTGAAACAACATGGTAGCATCATTTTTGGCCGCAAAGATAAGATGTTGCGCGGTTTGCGTTGGTATCTTTGGGTGCACCGTTCGTAAACAGCGAGGCATGAACAAGCAGGCCTGCAATAAAAAAACCCGACAGGATCGGGTTTATTGAAGTTTCCACAGAATCAGCAATCAATTTTCCAACTGCTTGTCAAAGAATTTTTCTTCTGCTAATACAAAGTCAGGCGTCACATAAGTCAATAGCGTTCTTTTCACAAGCGCATAAAGTTCTTTACGGCTGTTGCAATAGGCCGCGTGCGCATAAGACAGTTTCAGCGTGGTAATTTTTTGGTGTGCCAACTGGGCCATTTGGCAGATGTGCGTGTCGAGGAAAATCAATTGCTCAGCAATAGCTTGCTGGTCATTATAGAACGGTTTATTCATAGTGACGGTGGTTTTGGATCTCTAAATATTGGATTTGCTTTATACTAACGTAGAAATGGACGATAAATTGCGAAACGCCATCTAGTCAAGTTGTTCTGTTAATAAAGCCCACCTCGGCGTGAGTATCAATTACTTATTTGCGATACAACACGGCGTGCTATGCAATCTAATCGTAAAAATCAAAAATAAAAGACTGCTTGTGCCGTTGAATTATTTGACTCTCTTAAAATTGCTTATGTGGCTGAAGCTGTTAATCGCGGGTTTTCTATCAGTCGTTTCGGTTCTATCTTATTCTCAAACCCGGCTTTCGCTCTCGGCGTATCTCGGGTTAGGGGATTCCTGGTTTTCCGGCAACGGTGCCTCGGCTGAAACAGCCTACCACACGGATTATTTGCCTGATCAGGCAAGCTATGCAAACCATCCTTATGGTAAGAACACTACTCTTGTTGGCCAGGCAGGCTTACAGATTAAACTGGAACGAAAAGAGAAGTGGTCAGCCGCTTTGAATTTGCATTATGGAAATGCTGGCGGAGAAAACAAAATAACAAGTGTAGTGTCTTCGTCAGGAACGCAACCTGCGAACGGCGAGCATAAGCGAGTGTATGAATTTATATCCGTCAACCCGACTTTTGGCAAGTTAATCACTGGGAAAAATTTAGCCTTCACATTTCAGATGGGCATTGACTATGCATTTGCTCTGACCTTCAGTGAGGATTTTAAAATAGAGGACCTGAACGGTAAAACATTTCTTTATGGATATTCAGGTGGTGTTCCAAAGTCTAACGATTTTCGACTTACGCTCGGAACCAACGCCTCAATAGGAAGATGGGGTCTCGATATTTGTTATAAGCGCGGTTTAAGAAACTATTCGAATGATGAAGGTGCGAAAGTCTTTTCCAACCTCGTTGAATGCAAGGTCATGTACAAGATCCTGGCATGGAAAGGCAAGTGAATTTAGGTCTCATGTAGTATGAGTGCATCTAAGTTTCGGATGCCGATCTTCTTCTCGCTTATGAACCCTTCGGCATATTTTACCCCGATGCGTTTGCCCAACATTCTTGCGCGTGCGATGACACTGTCTAAAAAATCGGGAGTGGAAATGTAGGTCTGCGGCCCTTCATCACTGTTGACTGATGTGTGAAATTGGGTTCTGTAGGCTTCAATGGCCTCCATGCGCTGATCGAAGACATCGGTTATGTCGATGAGGATATCGGGTTCATGATACCAATCCTGCATATAGTGCAGCACGTACTTTGGCCGCCATCTTTCCTGCGGCTTTCCGTTTTCATCCTTAGTGATAATCTTTGCTAATCCCGAAAGGTAACAAGCATCGCTGATCATTTGTCCTGCGCGACCATGATCGGGATGACGGTCATGTAAAATATTTCCTATTATAACTTCCGGTTGGAATTTGCGGATAGCTTGTATTAGTTTCAATTGATGCTCTTCGTCGTTTTTGAAGAATCCATCCCGCATCTTTAAATTCTCCCTTACATGCACTCCCATCACTGCAGCAGCGCTTGCAGATTCTTTGTAACGACTCTCAATATTTCCCCTGGTACCAAGTTCACCCTGTGTTAGATCAAGCACGCCGACTTTTTTTCCCCGATTGATTTCATTAATGATAACACCTGAACAGCCAAGTTCTACATCATCGGGATGAACGCCAATGGCGAGAAGATCAAGTTTCATAGCCTGGTGGTTTGCCGAGTTCTACTCTGTTCGAATGAACGCATTTACCCGGACTTGTTTTGGTTTACTAAATATTAAGATGCAAGATTAATAAACAAATTCAAGATAAGAAGTTAAAACAATCAGGCAATCGTTATTGCGAAGCCGGTAAGCCAGGCTTGTAAGGATTGCCATACCAAACTCCGTCAATCTCCTTTACTATGTTTTCGATCTGGCGGTCAGTTTTATCATGGAGATCCCAGTCTTGTTTCAGGCTGCTTCCAAAAAAGAAAGCTACGGTTTGATATACCCGAGCAGTGAGCCCGTTTTTGTATTCCTTGATAATATCATAGCAGTTATTACCTGTTTGCCGGTTGATGAGCTTCATCAAAATCTTTCCCTGGTAGACCGAAAGATTCTCCATTGGTTCTGTAAACTGCTTTCTCAGTTCTTTTTCTCTCGTCTTGATGTATTCCTTTCTTTTCTTTCTCGATGAAACATTTACCAACTGCGTATTTATGTCATTAATGGTAGCACCGGCGATTCGTGCATACGGATAGGTAACATACACTGCATTTCTCAGCCTGCTCCATTCTTCCACCAGCTTAGCCAATTTTTCGGGTGGTAGGTTTGAAACCCACACCATTTCTAACTCTTTGTATGGTAAACTTTCACCCTCGTAAATGATTGCAGGTACAATGAGAGTATCATTAGGTCCCCATCTGCCGGGGTTAGGATTTGTCTGCGTTTTTGCCTGAAACGTCATTAGGAAGACGACCGCAGCGAGTCCCGCCAATCTCCTATATACCTGGCAAAATTTCATCCTCTAAAATTATAAAAAAAGCGCTGTTTTATATAGGACAAAGGACGGAAGTTGATCGCTGTCTATAATGTTAAATTTTCTAGCTGGCGGCTTGATTTATTTAGTTGAACACGCCTCACGATGCTTATGATGATGCCGGTCACCATGATAGCGACTCCGACCCACAAAAGATTTATGAAGGGGAACTTATACGCCTTCAGTGTGAGGTATTGTAGAACTGAATTGGACTCCTTGACCCCGAAGTCTGCATTATTGCCGTCTACCTTATTTAATTGGAAGATCAAATTTTCAGACGGGACGGTATCCTGAACTGGAAAAAGATTGCCGGTTTTATCGATCAGGAAAGGTTTTGAGATGTAAGATGTTTTGTTCTTCGAATAAACTTTTATCGTGGCCATGTAGACCTTGTCACTTGGGGCCAATCCACCGGTTGGAATATTATCCTTTGTAATGAGATCTTCCAAAACGTAAAAACCGTTCGAGTAAAAAGCCGTATCTCCTTTTTTCAACCTTTCAGGTTTAAACGACGAAGTATCCTTGTTTTTTTCAGGATCAGGGAGTGACGTGATGTAAGTAAAAATGTCGTGGTCCCAATAATGTCTCGCGTCAGGATTAGCCATCAAGCCCTGGTTGCCCTTATAATTTACAAATGCGTTTGGCGTAAGCGTGAATTGCTCGCTGCTTTTCTTATTTCGGAAGTGAAGCTTATAATACCACAATGGTTTTTTTGGATTCATCGAGTCGCTCACATAAGTGACATTATAGTCACCCATTGTCGTAGGTACGCCTTTGACCAATGTGAGGTTTTCACCTGGTCGCTCTTTGCTGCTTTCCCCCAAGGGGACAAAGATGCCGCTGGTATTCCAGGACAGCACTTCTTTTTTTGACGAAGAAATTAAAATGCCAACGAGCATTAAGCCAAAACCAACATGAGCTATCGAGCCTCCTGAGAGTTTCAACTTACCTTTCATGCCCAGCCAGATGTAAGCCGTATTTGCCACGACTGCGTAAACGCTGCACACGAGCGCGAGCCAAATAGCTCCCAAAAATCCTGCTCCATGCTGCTGGTAATTGATGTTGCCAAAGCCAACTACTAATGAGGAAATGGCAAGTGATGCAATGGTAGGCCATATAATCTTCCTGCCGAAGAATTTTGACTCGGTTTCTTTATACTTGAGGTATTGAGTGACGGCAGTAAGTATCCCAATGATGATGGCCACAAAAATGATTACACGATTGTATGCGAACGCTACGTCCTCCCCCATTGTGAAATTTGTTCCGAAAATTTTGTTGATCACTGGCAATGAGGTTGCCACGATGATAAATAAGGCTGCAAGAAAAAATATCAGCGAACCAATGAACATCCAGAATTCTCTGGACGAGGTTTGCTCCTCTTTTGCAATGTGAGGTATTTGCTTGTAACGAATTGCGTAAAAAGCAAACGCAGGTACGGTAAAGACAAAAAATAATGCCCGCAAATGAATCACGGCAATCCCTTCGCCCGTAAATGCATGTACGGAAGTATCCTGCAAGTCGCCGCTGCGGGTTAAATAAGTGGAATAAAGAACCAAACAAAAAGCGGTAATGAGTAAAAAATGGGTGGCTCTCAAAGAGTGCCCCGTGTGTTTATAGATTAGCAGTGTATGGATGCCAGCTACCAGCACCAGCCAGGGTACCATCGATGCATTTTCTACAGGGTCCCACGCCCAATATCCCCCAAAACTCAATGACTCGTAAGCCCACGCGCCGCCCATCATTACCCCCGTACCCAGGACCGCCGCCGAGAATAATGCCCAGGGAAGAGCAGGCTTTGTCCACTCACCAAAGTTCTTTGTCCATAGCCCGGCAATTGCATACGCAAACGGAATGATTGTAGAAGCGAAACCCAGGAACAAAACCGGCGGATGTATTACCATCCAATAGTTCTGCAACAGTGGATTGAGGTCGTTGCCATCCTTGATAAGGGAAAGATAATTCGGTTGAGAAAATATCGGGGCGTCCATTTCATTCCGAAGAAGTACAAACGGATTTGATCCCATCCGCCAATTGAAGAAGTAGATCCCGGCAATCATGGTGGCCAGGCAAATTTGTGCAAAGCTTACCACGGTCATCACCGGCGCCTCCCATTTTTTAGCCCTCGAAATCAGGAAGGTACCCAGTACACAATGCCAAATGCTCCACAGAAGAAAGCTTCCCTCCTGCCCTTCCCAAAAACAACTAAGCAGGTATTTTACTTCAAGGGTGCGGCTACTGTGTTGCCATGCATACTTGTATTCAAAAAAGTGATTGTAGATGATGAAAAAGAGAATTCCAAAAATCGAAAAGATGGAAACAACTTCAGTGAGGAACGCTCCACGAGCCAGGTTCTTCCATGTAGTTGCATTCGTTTCAGTTTTTGATTGGACAGTTTTAAAGTAGGCAAACGTAGCCACCAATGAGGCGACCAGGGACAGAGTTACAAAGAAATGACCCAACAACCCGGGAAATAAATGCTCACCTGTATAGTCCATTAACGGGAATTTTAATTGCAGGGTAGGCTTGGATCTTATTGATCGCGCTGCTTGGTTGCTTCTAAATTCTTTTTGGCCTGATTCATATCATCTTTGTACTTGGAAGGACATTTCATGAGAATTTCAGTACACTCAAAATGATCATCATTCATCTTTCCCTTCAATACCAGTCTCTCACTGTGTTCGAGATTTTCTGGCTTGTGATTATGGTATATAACTGGCACTGATTGGCCCAGGGAATCGACGGCAGTAAATTTTAAAAGATTCGGGTTGTTTTTCGCATCATATTCCACCAATGCTGACTTGTCTAACTTAGCAATCAGGCTTACCGTCTTACCCGGTTTTCGTTTTGCTCCAGCTATGGTCTCATAAGTGCTCGTTGCCTTCATAAAGCTTATCAACACAGCAATAGTGGCAGCAATTAAAACCAACAATACGATATGTATTTTTTTCATAATTCTACCTAAATGGTGAGAGGCAGCAAAGGTAGCATAGAATTAGCTGATACGAAGAGTTAAAAGACATTTAATCAACGGAAGATTGCAACCTTTAACCGTGCTCCGCAATCCTTCGACAGCTCACTAACTTTCCGTGAGGTACCTCTTAACCGATACCGGGTAGGAGAATAACCCCCAGCGGTTATTAGTAAAAGCAAAGCGCATGATCAAAATCAAATTTTTTTGCGGCTACCTTAAACGGAATTAATTTGCACGCCATTTTCCAAATTTTTAACCATGGTTGATCTTTCACAGTTTGATCCTGATAGTGTAGGCAATCCCAACAATAATATTTTTGGCCTGCCTTTTAGCGAGGAGGATGCAAGGTTGATCATTTTGCCTGTGCCCTGGGAAGTGACGGTTAGTTACGGAGCAGGCACAGCGAGGGCGGCAGAGCAAATTCGTAAGGCGAGTTTACAGATCGATATTTTTGATGATGAAAACCCGGACGGCTGGAAGCAAGGTTATTACTTGCGCGAGGTTGATAAGAAACTATTGATGAAAAGTGATTACCTCCGCAAAGAAGCGGAGCTATATATTGATTACATCTCGAGAGGTCAGAGGGTCGAGGACAACCAGTTCATGCGGAAAACGCTGAAAGATGTGAATGAAGGGGGCGCTTTTTTGAACAAGTGGGTGTATGATCAAACAAAGGGTCTCTTGAGCCGCGGCAAATTGGTCGCTGTGTTAGGAGGTGATCATAGCACGCCATTGGGTTACTTTAAAGCTATTGCTGAAAAGCATGGTGAGTTCGGGATTCTGCAAATTGATGCGCATTGTGATTTGAGGAGTGGGTACAGTGGATTCAATTATTCGCATGCCAGCATTATGTACAACGCTTTGCAGGAGATCGAAAATTTAAAAACGCTGGTGCAGATCGGAGTTAGGGATTACAGTGGCGCTGAGCTCGAGATAATTAATGGTAGCAATGGTAGAATCACTGCTTACTTTGACAAGGAGATCAAATTCAGGCGGTTTGAAGGGGAGCCGTGGGGGCAAATCGCAGACGAAATAATTGAGAAGCTTCCACAGAAGGTTCACATCAGTTTTGATATTGATGGCCTCGACCCAAAGCTTTGTCCTCACGCCGGAACTCCTGTGCACGGTGGCTTTCAAATTGAAGAGCTCTTTTATTTATTTACCAAGCTATTGAAAAGTGGACGCCACCTAATCGGGTTCGATCTTCTGGAAGTGGGCGTAGGTGAAACTGATTGGGATGCCAACGTCGGCGCCAGAGTGTTGTGGAAACTTTGTAACTTATTGGTGAAATCAAATCCCCTGTAATATCCATTGGTCAGTTGATCGACCTTTCTTGCTGTTAAATCATGAGCGAGGGCTGGACAAACCTGGCGAAGCTTTTACAATACGTCGCACTCAATTTTTTTTGGTGTATACTTTAGAGATAAAACAACAAAGTCGTTTGAAGATATTGTCAGTCTTCCATATTCTCATTGCTTTGATTTTTCTTTTTGACCTTTCACACGCATACGAGGAGGGAAAGAAAGATTGGATCTTTTCAGCGGTGTACTTAATTACCGCAGTGTTCTTGATTTTTGTAGGAGTCTTTAATAGAAAGTTCTTGTCGACTCTGTCCAGGCATCTTGCCATTTTGCTGTTTGAGTCGGTGTTAATTGTTAGTGGGGCGATTTATTACTGGAGCAAAGGAGCATCTCTGGTGGCGGTAAGTCATGCTATTCTTGCCGGCGCGATTGTTTTGTTTTGGATTTATTTGAAGAAAAAGGAAAATGGGGAAAGAATCATTATTTCAGAATCCAACATTGCACTGCCGGGCTTTTCAGGGGACCGGATAATAGAGTGGAATCAATTGTCAAATGTTGTTAAAAAATATGACGTGCTAACAGTTGATTTTGTAAATAATAAACTACTCCAGGTTCAGATTGTTAATACGGATGATATTAACGAGGAAGAGTTCAACCAATTTTGTCAGCAACAATTAACGGCGGCAAACCTTATTAAATGAGTAAATTGCCGAATTGTTCTAGTGATAAATTGTCATGGAAAATTTAACTGTCTTATCCTTTGGCGATTTATCCTTCTTTTCTGAGAAATATGGTTACGCCATTCATACTTTATTCCGACGGCCAGGGAAATATCTTCGAGGATAAATCCCTTTTTGTAACGGGCAGGAGTGGCTGGGATGCTGTCCCTGTGCCTGAAGACGAATGGATTGCATTACCAAATGGCGGTCAGTTATACGAATTACCAGGCCGCAGAGGGATTGGAATTGATGTAAAAACGGGGGAAATGCGTTT
>AR_comb_assmDRAFT_10051491_pt1 | contig 15893 bp, 16 predicted proteins | sample ArasoioldDNA_FD_10543 | JGI IMG/M metagenome (IMG submission 10543) | reverse complement strand
CGCCTAATATTGTCACATGGGCGTCGACGCGCTACCTCTGTCGGCCATGAACAGCTGTGATATCGCCGTGATCGGCGGCGGCGCGGCCGGGCTCGCGGCCACGCGGACCCTGATCGATCGCGGCCTGTCGGCGATCTGCATCGAGGCACGCGACCGCATTGGCGGTCGCGCCTGGACCGACAGCGAGACCTTCGGCGTCCCGTTCGATCGCGGCTGCGCCTGGCTGCATTCGGGCGATATCAATCCGTGGCGGCCGATCGCGGCCGAGATGGGCCTCACCGTCATCGAGCGGCAGCAAGTGTGGCACGGTCGTCTCGGCAGCCGCTCGCTGGACGAAGACGAGCGTGCGGACTGGGATCGCCTGGTCGGTGAGAGGTTTGCCGCAATCGCCGAGGTCGGCGCATCGGGCCGTGATGTAGCTGCCAGCACGGTGCCGACGAGCGGCGAGGCGTGGAGCCCCCTGGCCGAGGCGGTCATCACTTGGTACATGAGCGTAGAGAGCGAGCAGGTATCGACTCGCGATTTCTTCAATGCCAACGACACCAATGTCGATTGGCCGATTGTCGAAGGCTATGGCGCGCTCGTGGCGCGCTATGGCGAGGGGTTGCCGATCTTGCTGGCAGCGCCCGCGACGCGCATTGCCTGGGGCGATCATGCCGTGAGCGTCGAGACGCTCAAGGGGACGGTGCAAGCGCGCGCAGTCGTCATCGCCGCGCCGACCAATGTGCTCGCCAGCGGAGCGATCCGCTTCGACCCGCCGCTGCCGATCGCCAAGCAGGAGGCAATCCACAATATCCCCTTGGGTAATGCCGAGAAGATCGTTTTCCAGGTCGAGGGGGAGCCCTTTGGAGTGCGTCCTGGCAGCTTCGCGGTTGCCCGCGTCGACGTGCGCACGGCCGGATTTCAATTCTACCCCTTCGGGCGCCCGCTGGTGATCGGCTTCCTGGGCGGCTCCTGCGCGCGCGAGTTGGCGGCAACGGGCGAGGGAGCGATGATCGATTTCGGTATCAGCGAACTGGTCCAGATGTTCGGGGCCGACGTGCGCCGTCATATCGGCAAGACGGCCGTGACCAAGTGGGCCGAGGATCCTTTCATCCGCGGCGGCTACTCGGCGGCGCGGCCCGGCCATGCTCATCGCCGCGCCGATCTGGCGGCACCGCTCGACGGCAAGCTGTTCTTTGCGGGCGAAGCCTGTTCGATCGACGCCTATGCGACCTGCCACGGCGCCTATTTGACGGGAGTCGCCGCCGCGAAAGCGGCCGCAGCCGCGCTTCACGTCGGCGCAGCCTCCTCGTAGCGCGGCAGACCATCGGCGGTCTCGAACCAGGGGATGCGCCGCGACGCAAAGATGTGATGGGTCGGTGGAAACAACGAGGGGTCGTCGAGCGAGGCCGTGTTGATGGAGACCGTCTTGGGCGCCTGCTGCTCGCGGTAGACGAGATAGCTGCCGCAGGCCGGGCAGAACTCGCGCTGGCCCCAGGAGGATGAGCGAAACACGCCCACGGAAGCGCCGGTGTAGGCAAAGGCGTTGATCGCGACCTCCGCCCAGGCCACGACCGGCGCTCCGCTGTTGAGCTGGCAGAATCGGCAATGGCAATAGCCGCTCCGAACCGGCGGAGCGGCAACGCGGAACCGCACGGCACGGCAGAGGCAGCCGCCTTCGAACGGATATCGGACGTCTCCGCGCTTCGCCGCCTTCGGCGAGTCCGGTGCCGGCGCCCACAGCTCGATGCGATTGCCCTCGGGGTCCATCAGCCAGGCGAAGCGGCCGTAGGCCTCGGGCTCCGTGTCATCATGGACGGCGATGCCCGCCGCCTTGAGGCTGCCCACCAGCGCGTCGAGATCGTCGACGCGGTAGTTGATCATGAAGGACTGCTTGCTGGGGTCGAAGTAGCGGGTGTCGTGGCGGAAGGGGGCCCACACCGTGTAGGCCGAACGGTGGGGCTCTGTGCTTTCCTGCCAGTCGAAGCGGGCGCCGACGTCCGACTTCCTGCTCTCGATCCCGAGATGCCGGAGGTACCACTTCTTCAGCGCTTCGGGGTCCTTCGATTTGAAGAAGATCCCGCCGATGCCGGTTACGCGCGCCATGTCAGAGCACCCGCTCCATGATGAAGTTGCGCAGACTGACGCCGTTCCGATCGACCTCCTGGGCACGCACCAGCTTGAAGCCGCGGCGTTGGAAGAAGCCATAGGCGGTGAGGCTGGACTCGGTCGTGAGCCGCTTGGCGCCGAGCGCGCGGGCGCGCGTCTCCATCTCGCTCAGCAGCCGTGAAGCGATGCCTTGGGCTTGATACCGGTGGTGGACGTAGAGCGTCCCGATGCGGCCGCTGCGCTCCAGCTCGCTGAAGCCGACGATCTGGCCGTCGCTTTCGGCGACGTACGTGAAGTTCGCCCGCAGCCGCTCATGCCAGCGCGGCTCGTCCATCAGCGCTGGCGCCCAGGCCTCGATCTGCTCGGGCGTGTAGTCGCGGCTGTTCACGTTATGCACGGTGTCGCGGAACAGTCGCATGATGTCCAGCGCGTCACCGGGCTGGAAGGCGCGGATATTCAGTCCAGACAGCGTCATGGTGGATTCAACCTCACGAGAGGAATCGCATCAGCACGAGGGTGAGTAGAATGTAGAGCAGCGCCTTGGCGAAGACGAGCGCCTTGGCGCGCGTCGGATGCTCGGCGGCCGCGACCGCCGCGGCCGCGTCCTCGCCGAAGGGGCGGTCGCCGGGCCACGCCAGGGAGGGTATCAGGCGGCCCAGCCAGCGCATGCTGACACCCTGCGTCAACGGCGGCGGCTGGAACAGCGCCACCGAGCGCGCCTTCAGCAGCGGCACCAGCAGCAGGCCTGCCGCGAAGCCGCCGATGTGCGCCCACCAGGCGATGGACCTGGCCTCGGCGCCAGGTGTTGCGCCGCCGAGGATGGTGAGGTCATAGGCCATGGCGATGTTGACGAGAATGCTGAAGCCGACGACGAACGAGGCCGGTGCCAGGACGGGCGCGACGTTGAAGACGAGTACGAAGATACGCGCGCGCGGATGGAGCAGGAGGTAGCCCGCCATGACCGCGGAGATCGCTCCGCTGGCGCCGATCAGCGGCGCCGTGGGTGCGGCGATGCCTTGTGCGATGGCCGCCAGGGCGCCGCTCACCAGGAAGAACGCGGCATAGCGCCCGTGGCCGAGGGCATCCTCGATGTTGTCGCCGAAGACTCGCAACGCGATCAGATTGGCAATGATATGCAGGAGGCTGCCATGGAGAAATTGATGGGCGAACAGGCCGGCGATTCCGTGAAGCGGGCCGGGCCCTGGCCAGAAATGCCACAGCTGTATTGGGATGAAGGCAAAGTGCTGCCAGCGGACGAGGCCGACGAGCTGCAATCCGAAGACGACCACCATCGTCAGCATGAGGCCATAGTTGACCCACGGCCGCCGAATGTTGGTGAGGGGATTGCCGTCGTGCAGGATCAGCATACGCGGGGGCGCCTCTGCGGGGCGCTCATACTATCCGTCCGCGGCGCGTCCGATCAATTGATGCGCCTTCGCCCGAAGGCGGGCGATGACTATTGGGAGTCCGCGACGATTCCGAGATCGCTGACGCCGGCCCGGGCGGCCGCGACATTCATCTCCGCGGAGGATACGGCGTATTGAGCTCCGGCAACGCGGCCGCGCGCAATTGCGATTTTGGTATCATCGCCATCGCCTACGGTTGTGCTCAAGGCGCGCTGCGCTGCGGCGAGTTCAGCCTGTGCTTCATCCAGCTGCTGTCGAGCCTGCGCCAAAGCCGAAGCGGAGTCGGCAGCGGCTCCGGTGTTGGCCGAACCCGCCGTCGAGGCACTATCGGAGGCTGCGTCGTCGCCGCCGGCAGGATTACTGCCTCCGCTATTGCCATTGCTTCCTGCTGCGCCGGCGTTGCCATTGCTTCCGGCACTGCCATTGCTGGCGCCGCCACTGTTGCTATTGCTGGCGCCGCCGTTGCCATTGCTAGCGCCGCCGCCACTGCCCCCGCTGTTCCCGTGGCCGCCGCCATTGCCGGCGTTTTTCGCCATTGCAGCCGCAGTCACCAACGAACCGCTGTGCGGATCGACAGTGATGGGAAGCGCGACCAGCGAGAGCGTCAAAATGCCGGTCGCGGCGAATAGCAGGGTGCGCTGCACGCTGCGGGACTCCTGAAGTTACGAACGACATGCCCGATAGGCGATGGAACAATATATCTGACCGACCTTACTTACGTTCTAATAACCAAGGTTAATGTCGGGTGAGGCGGCGACTATCTGGCGGCTGTTCGCGCCAGCGCATCTGGGGCGCTGGCGATCGTCCGACTTGCCGGGAATGCCACGGTCACCGTGGTTCCTTCGCTCAGGGCGCTTTCCAGCCGCAGGCTGCCGCCGTGCAGTTCCACCAGGGATCGCGTGAGGGGAAGACCGAGTCCGGTGCCTTCGTAGCGGCGGGCAAGACGATTGTCGAGTTGAGTAAATGGTTGCATTGCCAGCGGAATGTCGGCGGGCGACATGCCGACGCCAGAATCCTTCACGACGAGATTGATTCCTCCGTCGGAGGCATACTCGATCTTCAGCAGGACATGCCCCTCCACTGGCGTGAATTTGAGCGCGTTGGAGAGTAGATTGAAGAGAATCTGCCGCAGCTTTGACGCGTCTCCCCGCAGCATTAGCGGTGAGGCCGGCAGAGCCAATTCGAGCCGGAGGCCGCTCTCCGCGGCCCGCAGCTGCATTTGGCGCACGCAGACTTCGGCCACTTCGGCGACGTCGACAACATCCTCCTGAAGGTGGAGTTTTCCGGCTTCTGCCCTCGACAAGTCGAGAATGTTGTTGATGAGTCCGAGAAGGTGTTCGCCGCTGTTCTTGATATCCGTCACGTACTCCCGGTATCGCGGCGCGCCCAGTGGTCCGAATCGCTGGTCCTCCATCAGCCCCGCAAATCCGATGATGGCGTTCAGCGGCGTACGCAGTTCGTGGCTGATGGTGGCAAGGAACGCCGACTTGGCTTCGCTCTGTGCCTCGGCTCGTTCCGCCCGCTGCTGTAGCGCGATTTTGTCGAAGCATTTTTCCAGCCGGGACAGGGTGTCGAGCGGATGCAGGGGCTTCAGGAGATAGTCGAAGGCGCCGCGCCGGAGTGCTTCGACGGCGTGCTCGACCTCGCCACGCGCGGTGATTACGACGCAGAGAATGCCGGGGAACGCGTCTTTCAGCGTCGTGATCAGGGTGAGGCCATTCTCGCGCCCGAGGTTGACGTCGATGATCGCTACGTGGGGATTCAGGGCGTTGGCGGCGCTCGTCGCGCCGACGATGCTGTGCGCGATGGCCGCGGTATACCCCCGGCTCTGAAGAATCTCCTGGAGCGATTCCGCAAGATCGACGTCGTCGTCGACGACGAGCACGCGCCGATCCATGCTTTGCGCGCCGAGCTTAGCATCGCTCATGGGCTGCTCCACTGCGTGGGGCTTGGAACGATCACGCGGCCTTCTCCTGCTCGTGCGCGACGGCGGGGATGCGGATCACGACCGCCGTTCCGCTGCCCAGGTCGCTCGTCACATCGATCGAACCGCCATGCTGCAGCACAATCTGCCGCACCATCGGCAGTCCCAGGCCGACGCCGAAACTCTTGGTCGTGAACAATGGCTCGAAGATTCGCGCCAGCGTCGGCGCGGGTATGCCGGGCCCGGTATCGATGACCGAAAGCTGGAAGTACGGGCCAACGGCTTCCGACCGCACGATGATCACCATTTCTCGCGGCTGGGTCGGCAGCCAGGCTGGATCCTCGATGGCCTGGATGGCATTGTCGAGCAGGTTGACCAACACTTGGCGAAAGCGTTCGCGATCAAGCGCCAGTTGCCCGCCGAATTGGATTTCGCGGCGAAGCGTGATGCTCGCCGGAAACGCATGTTCGTCAAGCGTGGCGGCAAGCCAGCCGTCGACGTCGACCGTGTCGCACTTGATCTCGCCCGAGCGCGCGAAGTCGAGCAGGTCGGAGACGATGATGTTGCAGCGAGCGATGTTGCGTTCGATCCGATCGACGATCTTGTCGGCGCCGGGTGCCCGACTGTCGCCAATGCATTCGCGCAGCGAGAATAGCGAGTTGCGGATAACGCCCAGCGGGTTGCGCAGTTCGTGGCTGACCGTGCCCGCGAGTTGGCCGAGGGTCGCCAAGCGCTCTTGCCGCGCCAGTTTGGAAATCGAGTCCTGCAGACGCTGGACCATGGTATGAAATGCTCCGACCAGTTCACCGACTTCGTCGCCGGTCCGTCGCTGGTCGCTGATTTCGAAGTTGCCATCGCCGATGCGAAGGGCGGCGTCGCGGAGACGGCGGATCGGCTGGGCGATGCGCTCGGACACCCGCAGACCGCCCAGCATGGCCAAAGCAATTCCGATGACACCGAATCCGATGACGATGATCGCCGACGACCACGTCATCTGCGACAGACCCTTCTGCCGATCGGCGAGCTCGGATCTTTCAGCGTCGATGGCGGCATCGATCAGCGAGCGGAAACTGGCTGCGCTGCGCTCGAATCGATCCCGCAATTCCATCACGATCGCGGTCGAGGCGTGCTCCGTCGAGAGACGTGCGATTCGATTGCTTTGGCGGATGATGTCGTCGTGGGCGAACTTGATGTTGTACTGGAAGGTGAGGTCGTTGCCGCCGTCGATCGCGCGCATCGCCAGATAGTCTAGAACGGCGTGTGAGAAGGCTTCGCGCGCGGCCACCATTTCGGCCTGTCTATCGGAGCCGCTAGCAGTCGGCGTCGCTGCCGCATCGGGGCCCAGGGCGCTGATGAGAGCAAACGTATTGGTGGCTTCGATGGCGGTAATGCCGAGATGGCGGGTCGATTGCAGTGCCTCGAGCAGTGGAATCGAGTCGCTATTGATCTGATGCGACAGCGTGAGGATTCTGGCGCTCATGGCGCCGGCCACGACCACGAGCGCGAGGAATGGCATGATCAAGGCGGCATATCCGGCCAGAATCTTGTGGCGGACACTGAGGTCGTCGAAGGGCGCGAGGAGTTTTCTGGAGATCATCTGGTTGAAAACTGTCACACGTAATGCGCCGTACAGCCGAGGGCCGCCTGAGCTGGCCTGCGCAATCATCTGCGCAGTCTCGTAGTCTAAGATGTGCCTATCCGGACTGCGGACAGCGAATTCACCTTAAGTACTAGCTCTACCAGAGCCGGATTGGAGACCGGTTAAGGATTGTGGTTAACAATTCATATCGCGGCGCGGTCGATCGCGTAACGCTTTGATCTAACGACCGTTTGGACAAGAGCAAAACGGCGGCAGTCGTGCGATTGAGGCGGGGACCGTGAGGACCGTCAGAACCCGGCGATGATCTCTACTCTCGACTTCTCGCCAGCGATATGGCCCTTCTCGCATGGTGCGACCGAGATTCCCTTCTGCGCCAGGAATAACGCTGTCGAGGTGCCTATGATGCCGCCGCCGATGATCAGGACATCGGCTCGAGCGGGGAGCGCGGAGTCGGCAGCGACGGGCTCGACGCGAGGGGCCATGGGTCGTCCTTGCGGAATAGGGCTGGTGTGCGGCGATGGCGAGGTGGCGGCTAGCTGCGTCCGATATAGCTGATCTTGCCGTGCTCGACGAGCCAGCGACCGGCCTGGGTCACGACCTCGAGGTTGCGGCCGTACATCAGGCTGAGGAAGACATGATATTCGTTCGGCGTCGGCGAAAGGTCGTCGGCGATGGTGCTCGGCGCGGCGGAGCCCGTCGCGGCAGGCGGCAGCGTGACGCAACCGCTGGTCGAGGGTTCGCCCAGCAGCACGCCTTTGCCGTCAAGCGTTGTTTCCACGCGATAGTGGCGACCCACCATCATGCCCTGGGGCGCCGGAATCTCGCCGATATCATAGATGACGATGCGGTCTTTCGGCGCGCTCGGCGGCATGACCGCGACCGCCCGATAGGTGCCGGAACAATGGTCCTTGACCGACTGATGGACGGTCGCAATCGCGCGTTCCACGGCCTTGTCGTTGTCGAGCTTCGGTGCGGTGTAACTGTCGTAGAGTGCGCGGCCCCACAATTCCGCATTCTGCACGGCAACCTGCAAGTCGGGCGGCATCACTGCTGCCTGCTGCGGAGCCTGCGACGTTGGCGTGTTCTGGCTCTTGGACTGTTGCATCGCGCAGCCGGCTGCCGTCGCGGACAGCGCGATGATAGCAATCCAGGAGTACACTGCCTTGCGAGTCATCGCATCTGCTGCCATCGAATCGTCGACCACCAGTTCCCATACACTATCTCCGGCCCCATATATATAGCCCGACGAACCGGAAGTGGGCTTGCCGCGGTATCCGGCGCTGGCCGGAACGCGCGTCATTTTGGTGCCGGCTCGAGAAACTCGATCCGATTGCCGAAGGGATCATCGGCGTAAACGCGCAAGAACCCGTCAAGCGGTTCGTCGCTCTTTATGGCTATGCCAGCCGCGCCGAACTTGGCGACCAGCGCCGCGAGATCGGCGACGAGGAAGGCGGGATGCGCCTTGCGTGCCGCGACGAACTGCTTGTCGACCCCCAGATGGATCTTGAGATCGCCACGCTCGAACCAAACGCCGCCGCGAGCGGCAAGCGCCGGCGGCTTCGGCTTTTCCGGGATACCCAGGAGATCACGATAGAAGCGGCGCGCCTCGTCCTCGCGGCCCGCGGGCATCGCCATCTGCACGTGATCGAGACGCAATACTTCCACGATGATTGTCTCCACAGCGACGCGCGAGCTCAGGCGAGGAGTCCCTCGAATACCAGGCGCACCTGCCGAAACATCCGGTCCTTCATCAGCGCGAGCGGCAAGGCATCGTCGGCAACGAACTCCATGAACAGCGAGTTGCATACGACGAACAGCACCTGACCGGCATCGTCGCAGTCGATTCGACGGGGAATGCGACGATCGCGCTGGAGGGCGCGGCACAGGTCGGAGACCTGCTCGGCCAGCATCCGGTCCAGCTCGCGATAGCCGGCGCCGAGCGCCGTGCCGGCGAATGAGAGGGCGTTCGCCATCATCTGCCGCCACAGGCGCTTGTCGAGATGGACGAGGGAATGGTCCACATAGATTTCGAGCAGGCGGCAGACCGCCTTCACGGCATCGGGCGGCGGCGTTGCCACGAGGGCGGCGCCGGCGGCACGAACTTCCTGGCCGTCGAGCGCCACCAGCGCCAGCAGCAGATCGCCCTTCGAGGGGAAATAGTTGTAGACCGTTCCAGCGGAAAGTTCGGCACGGTCGGCAATCTGTTCGATGCTGGCGGCGGTGAAGCCATCACGCTTGAACAACGCTGCCGCCGCGTCGAGAATATCGCGCCGCCGTCCAGCCTTCTGTCGTTCGCGCAGTCCGGTCATGGAGTGCCAGGAAATTGAAGCTTGACCTAAATTTATAGTTCATTCATTTTTGTCGTCAACAAGAACCGCAACGCAATCGAGTCGCTGCCAACTGGGAGACGCCAATGTTCCATCCTCGCTATTCCCGCCGACAGGTCCTTGCCGGTGCCGCTGCCGCAACTGCTGCCGCATCGCTCGGCGCGCCGCGCCGCGCCCGGGCCGGTGACGAGATCAATGCACTCGTCTGGTGCGATCACTCCGACCCCAATCTGTTGAACCCCTTCGAGGAGGCCAACGGCATCAAGGTCAACACCAAGGAGTTCGGCGCCACCGGCGAAGCGCTGGCCGTGCTCGAGCAGTCGAAGCCCGGCGACTGGGACGTGCTGGTGCTGGACACCGTGGACATTCCACGCCTGGCCGCGAAGGGCTATCTGGCGGAACTCGACGATGCCGACTATCCGATGGCCGACATCTTCCCGGAGGTACAGTCGCCGGAATTCAACAAGCCCGGCGGCAAGACCCACGGCGTTACCGAGAAATTCGGCTACAACTGCTTCTCCTACAACAACACCAAGGTCGATCCCGCGGACATGCGGAAGTCCGAGGTGATGTGGAACGGCAAGTATGCCGGCCGCCTCGCCATCTACGACTACTACAACCCGATCATCGCCATGGTGGCGATCGGCATCGGTATCAAGCCGAGTGAGCTGAAGCAGGACCACATCCCAGCCATCAAGGAAAAGCTGCTGGCGATGAAGAAGCAGTCGGCCCTGGTCGGCGACGTCACGACGGTGCAGAACGCGCTGGTCAGCGGCTCGGCGGACGTCATCGTCGGCGGCGGCGAATATGCGGTGGCCGGGCTGATGGGCGAGAAACCGGAACTGGATTGGGTGCTGCCCGACGAAGGCGGTGTTCGCTGGATGCAGTCGCTCGCCATCTTCAAGGACTCCACCCGTCCGGAATTGGCCAAGAAATTCGTGCAATACGTGCTGGGCCCGGAGGGCCAGGCGCGGCTCGCCACCTCGGCCTGCTATTGGGCGATGCCGTCGAGCAAGACGGCGGCGCTCAACGATGCCCAGAAGAAAATCCTGCGTTGGGATGAGCAGCCGACGTTCCTATCCAAATCGTTCCACTACCTCCAGCTCGATGACGCCCTCGACAAGGCGCTCAACGATCTCTGGACGGAGATGCTGAACGCCTGAGTGGCAACATCGGAGAGAGATCTTGCGGGAGTTGTTAGGCGCGGCGGCCGACCGGGCGATCCGTTACCTGGAGTCGCTCGACGGCCGTTCCGTCGCACCGTCGAAACGGGCTGTTGCCGCGCTTGCGCAGATTGACGAGTCGCTGCCGGCAGGACCGAGCGATCCAGCGGCGGTGTTCGCCATGCTTGATGACCTCGGCTCGCCCGCTACCATGGCAATGGCCGGTCGCCGCTTCTTCGGTTGGGTTATCGGCGGATCGCTGCCGGCGACAGTCGCGGCGAACTGGTTGGCCACAGCCTGGGACCAGAACGCCGCCGGCTGGCAGTCATCCCCCGCTGCCGCCGCGTTCGAGCAGGTCGCTCAGCGCTGGCTGGTGGATGCGCTCGGTCTGCCGCCGGATTGTGCCGCCGGCTTTGTCACCGGCGCTACGATGGCCAATTTCGCCTGCCTGGCGGCGGCTCGCCAGACCGTGCTCAAGAAAGCGGGTTGGGATGTCGAGGCGGATGGCCTGTTCGGCGCACCGCCCATCACGGTCATCGTCGGCGACGAAGTGCATGTCAGCGTGCTTAAGGCACTGGGCCTGTTGGGGCTGGGCCGCAACCGCGTCCTGCGCGTGCCCGTCGACGCTCAGGGGCGCATGCGGCCCGATCGCTTTCCCGCTGTGACCGGTCCGGCGATCCTGTGCCTGCAAGCCGGTAACGTGAACACCGGTGCCGTGGACCCGTTGGCGGATCTCTGTGTGCTCGCGCGCCGTGCCGGCGCCTGGGTTCATGTCGACGGCGCCTTCGGGCTATGGGCCACGGCTTCACCGCGGCGAGCGCCGTTGCTGGCGGGCGTGGCCGCCGCCGATTCCTGGGCGACCGACGCTCACAAGTGGCTTAACGTCCCCTATGACTGCGGTTTGGCGTTCGTGCGCGATGCGCGCGTCCTGCAGACGGCGATGGCGGTGACGGCCGCCTACCTTTCCGATGCGTCTGAACGCAAGCCCAGCGACTTCACCCCGGAACTGTCGCGGCGGGCGCGCGGCCTCGAGGTGTGGGCGGCATTGAAGCAGCTGGGGCGGGCAGGACTCGCCGAGATGATCGAACGCTGCTGCTGTCATGCCGAACGTTTCGCCGCCGGCTTGCGCGCCGCCGGATACGAGGTCCTGAATGAGGTCGTTCTCAACCAAGTGCTGGTATCGTTCGGTGACGCCGTAACGACGCGGCGTGTGATCGAAGCGCTGCAAGCCGACGGAACCTGCTGGTGCGGCGGCACAGAGTGGCAAGGCCGCACGGCCATGCGCATCAGCGTCTCGTCATGGGCGACCACCGAGGCCGACGTGGAGAAGAGCCTCGCCGCCATGCTGCGCGTTGCGGCGAAGGTGCGGGCGGGACAGGCCGCGAGCTTCGCGTGAGAGCAGGCGGCGTCGGCGGATTGACGCGCTGGGCGCTGTGGCCGGCATTGCTGTGGACGGCGGCCGTGTTCGCCGGTCCGCTGGTGGTCACGCTGGCGATCAGCTTCACCGAGCATGGCAGCGGCGCCCTCACGCTCGACAACTACATCGGCTTCGTCACGCGCAGCGACGGTGCGTTCGTCGGCGCCCTCTTCAATTCCATCGAGGTGACGGCGATCGTCACGGCTCTCAGCGTGCCGCTAGCGTATCCGCTCGCCTACGTTCTTGCCTACCAGACGCCGCCGCGCTGGCAGCGCGTGCTGCTGGTCATGCTGATCCTGCCGTTCTGGACGTCCTATGTGATCCGCTCCTACAGCTGGCTCGTGGTGCTCTCCAAGAACGGCATCATCAATCAGATTCTGCTCTCATCCGGGCTGCTCGATGCGCCCATCGAATTCGGCAACAGCCGCGGCGCCACCGTGCTCGGTTTCGTCCATTTCTTCGTCATGCTGCTGACGCTGACGATCTACGCCAACCTCGTGCAGATCAAGGAGTCCTATCGCAAGGCAGCTGCTGATCTCGGGGCCTCGTCCGTACAGACGTTCCTCCATGTGACGCTGCCCTTGAGCCTGCCTGGCGTCGCGGTCGGCGCCTTCACGACCCTCGTGCTGGCGATCGGCGACTACATCACGCCGCAGATCCTGGGCGGCGGGCGCGAACTGCTGCTGCCGCAAGCGATCATGCTGCAGATCGAGCGCCGCGCCGATTTCCCGATGGCGGCCGCCCTCAGCATGATCCTGATGCTTGTGGTGAGCGCTGCCTATCTGCTGTTCGCCAGGCATCTGAGAATGGAGCGGGTGTGAGGGTGTCATGAAACCCCGCGAACTCGCGACCATCTTCTATCTCACGCTGGCCATCGTCTTCATTTTCCTGCCGGTGGCGATCCTCGTGCAGTACTCCTTTCAGGACGGGCTGGTTCCTGTTCCGCCGTTCCGCGGCTTCTCGCTGCGCTGGTACGAGAAGATGCTGGCGAACCGCAAGTTGATGGAGGCGCTCGGAAACTCGGTCGTGGTGGGCGGCGTGTCGTCATTTCTTGCGGTCACGCTTGGATTCCTCGCCGCCTATGGTCTTGCCCGCGGCCAGCCGCGTCGCGCCGGCCCGCTGCAGTTCGGCTTGATGGCGCCGCTCACCGTGCCCTACATCATCATCGGGCTGGGCCTCCTCAGCATGTTTGGCGCACTCGGCATCGATCGCTCGTTGATCACGGTCGGCATCGGCCATGTCGTGATCAACCTGCCGCTCTGTTTCGCCATCGTTTATTCGCAGCTGGGCGAGCATCAGGCGAATATCGAGCGCGCTGCCCATGATCTCGGCGCCAGCGATCTGCAGGCGCTTCTGCGGGTGACCGTGCCGATGCTGTGGCCGACCCTGCTGGCCGCCTTCTTCATTTCCTTCACGCTGTCCTGGGACGAGTTCGTCATCGCCTTCCTGCTCAGCAAGTTCGACGTCACCCTGCCGGTGGTCATGTGGAACATGTTGAATTCCGGCCTCAATCCGCAGCTGAACGCGGTCGGCACGCTGGTGTTCGCGACCTCGATCGGCTTGGTCGCGCTGGTCGCGACGCTGCTGTTGTCGCGGGGGCGGCGCCATGGCTGAGCCGATCGTCCGACTTGCGCGAGTATCCAAGCGCTATGCCGAGATGGTGGCCGTCGAACCGCTGGATCTTGATATAGATGCCGGCGAATTCGTCGTCCTGCTCGGCCCATCCGGCAGCGGCAAGACGACGATCCTCTCGATGATCGGGGGCTTCGCGGCGCCGACGGAGGGCCGGGTGCTGATCGCCGGCGAAGACGTTACGGACCTGCCGCCGGCCAAGCGCCCGACGGCGACGGTGTTCCAGGACTACGCGTTGTTCCCGCATATGAGCGTGCGCTCGAACGTCGCCTTCGGGCTGGCCATGCGCAAGGTTCCAAAGGGGGAGCGCCATCGCCGCGCCGATGAGGTACTGCAACTCGTCGGCCTCGAAGGCTTCAGCGACCGCGGCGTGCATCAGCTTTCCGGCGGCCAGCGCCAGCGCGTGGCGCTGGCCCGCGCCATCGCAGTCGAGCCGAAGGTGCTGCTGCTTGACGAGCCTCTCGGCGCCCTCGATCTGGCGTTGCGCCGGCAGATGCAGGAGGAGCTGGTGCGCATCCAGAAGCGGCTCGGCACCACGTTCGTGCATGTGACCCACGACCAGGAAGAGGCGATGAGCATCGCCGACCGCGTCATCGTGATGAACAAGGGCCGGGTCGAGGACGTGGGGTCGCCGTCGCGGGTGTATCTGCGGCCGGCGAGCCTGTTCACCGCCTCCTTCATGGGCGAGAACAACATCCTGACGGGTGAGGTGGTGCAGTCCATATCGGGCATTGCCTGCGTGACGACCAGGGTCGGCACGCTGACGGTGCCGGCCCAGGCCGCGGTCGGCGATAACGTCACGCTGTCGATTCGGCCGGAGCAGCTGCTGATCGGCGGTGGCGGCGATGGCTGCCTCGCGATCGGAAGGGGTCGCATCAGCGAGACCTCGTTCCAGGGGACGCACCTGCGCGCTCACGTCGCCATGGAAACCGGCGGCAACAATGAGTTGCTGCTGCGCGCGCCGGCGACGGAGCAATTGTCGGTCGGCAGCGACGTAGAACTATCGGTGCGCCCCACAGACCTCGTGATGCTTAAACGCTGAGGCTGCTCCGGCTTCGAAACTTGGCGCACGGTCCGCGATAGTTCTTGTCATTGACTACAATTTTTAGTAGTATAAATTTATGTAGATACAACCTCGAGGCGTAAAAAATGAAATCGAAGTCACGGCAGCTCATGACGGCCGCCTTCGCCATTGCGCTGTCCGCTTGCCAGCAGCAATCGCGCATAGCGCCGATAGCCGAGCAGCCGGTTATCAAGGTCGTCGAAACGGACCACGCCCGGCCGGTCCAGTTCAGCCGCATCGTCATCGATCTCAAGCGCGGCGCTCAGATCGGGACGTTTCGTGAGGGCGTGGGTTTTTGTACGGAGCCGGGAACGCTCGTCTATCACGGGGGGCGGATGAATCTCGATGATCGTGAGTTGTCCGACGCCTTTCGCGATGAACTTGAGCGAGCGAATTACAAGGTCGTCGGCAATCCTGACGCACTATTCGACGACCCGTCGAGTTGGCAGGCCGAATTCCTGATCGCGGGCTTGGTCAAGCGCGTCGATGCCGACCTTTGCTACGCCTATAGCGAGCTCGAGAAGGTAACAAAGGCAAGCGGCGTTCTACTGATGGATGTCGACTGGCAGGTCTACAGTCGGCTCGATCGCAGCGTCGTTTACACGACTCACACGCAAGGACGCGGCGAGATCAAGGATCCGAGCACGAGCGGCGAGACGGATGTAGTGCTCGACGCCTTCGCGCAAGCGACCCGCAATCTTCTGGCGGACCGGCGATTCTACGAGATCGTCGGGGAAGGCAGCGTGGCAGCGCAGCAACCCACCAGCGCGGGCGGATCGCCTACGGATTTCGTTTCACGCCGGCCGTTCACGCAACCGATCACTGCGAACATGGCGGCCGTGCGGAGCAACGTCGTCGTTGTCTACGCCGGTGACGGTCACGGCTCCGGCGTCGTCATCGATGATCTCGGCCACGTACTCACGAATGAGCATGTCGTGCGTATGGCTACGCGCGTCAGAGTGCACTTCGAGTCCGGCAACGAAGCGACCGCCACTGTGCTCGCGACCGACAGGCGTCGCGATGTCGCGCTTCTCAAGGTCGACAGTTCGGGTGCCGGCGGATTGCCGATCCGCTTCGATCAGCCGGCCGTCGGCGATACGGTGTATGCCGTCGGCGCTCCGCTTGACCCGACCTACAGCGCGACTGTCAGTAAAGGCATCATCAGCGCGTTTCGCGACATCGAGGACGAACAGTGGATCCAGAGCGATGTCAATGTCCAACATGGCAGCAGCGGCGGGCCGCTCCTCGACGAGCGCGGCAACATACTCGG
>AR_comb_assmDRAFT_10264134_pt1 | contig 15899 bp, 15 predicted proteins | sample ArasoioldDNA_FD_10543 | JGI IMG/M metagenome (IMG submission 10543) | reverse complement strand
TTTTTTTCATATGGCAAGCAATCGTTAGAGGCCCTCTGTTTCTACAGTGGGGCTTTCTTTTTTAAGGAAAGGCTAAGCATCTGCGATCACATTGAAAATTGATAACAATTACTTCACGTATTTTCCTTCATTCCTATCGGCTTCAGGTCAAGAAACCAATTTCAGTTTAATAAAAAATTCCATATCAATCGCGTCCCTTAGTGAGTGGCATAATTCCTGCGCCCCACATACAGGGCATGTCGAAAACTCTAAAATATTATGCCCGAAAATTATAAGAGACTCTTTCGTAACCGTGCCCTATGTTTTTTATCAGAACTCTTCATTTTTAAATTAAAAATCATGGTGGAAAATAATAACAAGGGCTACGCACTAGTGACAGGGGCTACCAGTGGCATTGGTTATGAACTATGCAAACTATTTGCGGCAGATGGATATAATGTCGTCCTGGTTGCGCGCAGCGAGGAAAGATTACATGAAGTGGCAAAGGAAATAGAGAACAAGCATAACGTATTGGCATTTCCTTTGGCAAAAAATCTTTTCAAAAGAGAAGCCGCACAGGAGATTTACGATGAACTCAAACAAAGCAATATCGAAATTACCGCGCTTGTCAACGATGCCGGACAAGGTGAGTACGGTTTTTTCGTGGAAACGGACCTGGAACGCGAGATAGACCTCATTCAGTTAAACATTATTTCCGTGGTTTCGCTCACTAAATATTTTCTCAAAGACATGGTGGCGAGAAACGAGGGAAAGATCTTGAATGTGGCGTCCTTAGTGGCGGATTATCCGAGCCCGTTGCTTGCAGTTTATGCAGCAAGTAAGTCATTTGTTCTTTCTTTTAGTGAAGCATTGGTCAATGAATTAAAAGATACGAACATTACCATCACCGCCTTGCAACCTGGCGTTACAGATACCGACTTCTTTTATAAAGCAGGCGAACACGTGACTACGCATTACCAGGAAATGGAATTGTCTGATCCGGCAAAGGTGGCTGCAGATGGATACAAGGCGCTAATGAATGGGAAAGACAAAGTTGTTTCCGGTACAAAAAACAAAATGCAATCTCTTATGTCTAATCTCATGCCTGAAAAGAAACTTGCGGCATCGATGCGCAAGCAAAATGCACCAGCGGAAGAGATCAAGCGAAAAGAAAGTGGCCATGAGCCGTCAAGAAGAGAGCGTGAAATGATTCAAACATCGTCAAATACCTACAGAGGCAGGGATTTGGCCGGTGATACCGAGGACCGCGAACCTGTATCAGGAGGGCCGAAGATTATTTAGTGGGTGTGAAGCATGGTTAACATGTGCATAAAAAATTCCGCCTCGGTATTGGGCGGAATTTTTTTAAGGCATGTTTTTATCAAGGCTTTGGTTTTGGAAACTTCCTCGTTTTTTGATCAAGTAGTACGATTTTCCCATTGTCAATTTTCAAGTCATCCATGTTGAAAACAGAATCCACCTTTCCACTCTTATCGGTGTGAATTTCGGTGTACCACAACGATACCCAATTGTCTTTTTTATCTTTTGATGTCACTGTTTCGTAATCATCCATTTTAATTTGCACAGTATAGTCGTGCTGGAACCATTGCAGAAGTGTATCTTTTGAGACTTTGCCGTCAAAGCCGTCCCATTGAACTACTACGGTATCCGCAAAGTTCTTGACGCTTTCCGCGATGTTGCCGTCGGCCCATGCTTTTAGCGAGTTAAGAACCAGTGCTACGTTTTTTTGGTCGCCACGATCCCAGTTGTCTGGTTGATGCTCCCTGGGCAGGTAAGCATAATCAATTTTTTCTGAAGATGATGCCGTCACCATGCTGTCATCCTTTTTAGATTCGGTGTTATTAGTGCAGCCAATGGCCATCAAGGCCAAGCCGCTAATAAAGAGGAATTTTTTCATGCACTTGCAATTTTGTTGATTAAAAAAATTTGATGGCCAGAGTGAGCGTTGATAGGGTTGAAAAAGATGGCGAAAGGTATAGGAAATCTTTTACAAGAAGGAAAATTTGTGGTTAGAAGAGCCGCAACTGCGCGCCGCGGGAAAGTTTGCGCGGGTTTGACTTTTCAAAAACGGTGCGTCCACCATACTTCCAGGAGCTATCTCTTTCTTTTTCGACCAGTGCATCAAAATTGTCCTGCTGAATAAAATTCTTTTCAGCGCGCTGTGCGATGTCGGTAAGTGCTTTTATAGCCTGTTGTTTTTCGGTTTGTCCAAGTTTAGATTTATGCACGGCTGTTTGAAGAGTGGAAATTGTTTCATCATACACTTTGATGGGTACAGGAAAAGGATGACCATCTTTCCCTCCATGTGCAAACGCGAAGCGAGCCGGATCTTTGAAGCGGGATGGTGTGCCGTGTATCACCTCGCTCACCAACGCGAGTGATTGTAACGTTCGAGGACCAACGCCTTGCAATAGCAACAGCTCTTCAAAATTTTCCGGATTGCTTTCGTTGGCCAGCCAAAGAATAGAACCTAATCTTTTCAAGTCAACATCTTCGCTCCTTACATCATGGTGCGACGGAAGAATGAGCTGTTGTATTTCCTGCACCATCAACTCAGGTTTTTCTCGAGTGATCATTATCATCCCCTCTTTTGTGCGAGCGGCCTCCCTAGCGGTTAGATTCAATATCTCTCCCTGGTTAATGCCGCAAATCGCCGTGTGCGGCTCCTCGACAAATGATTTGATGTTTTCAGAATGCCAGTGGTAGCGCCGTGCGGTTTTGTCGCCAGTTCGCATACCCTGCTGTATAACCGTCCATTCGCCCCTATTGCTGACGATAAAATTATGAGTGTACAGTTGAAAGCCGTCTTGCACGGCGGTATTGTCCACCTTTGCACTAAGTTTACTTGAACGAACAAGGTCAAAACCATCCAGGCCAGTGCGTTCGGCAACCGATAACAATTCGTTCGGAGCCTCTCTTGAAAATTTTCCCTTGCCGCCACAAATAAATATTCCAAGTTCCCTTGAGTGTGGATTAATTGCCCTCTTTAATGCCCCGAGAACGGATGTAGTAATGCCGGACGAATGCCAATCCATTCCCATAACAGCCCCAAAGCTTTGAAACCAGAAAGGGTCACTGAGCCTACGCAACAATTCATGAGTGTCATATTCTGCAATGATCGATTCTGAAATAGCAAGACCGAGTTTCGCCATTCGTTCAGTCAACCATGGAGGAACATACCCATAATGCAAAGGAAGGTCAGCGGAGCCGGAGCGTTTCATAGCGGTATGAAGTTAACGGAATTCTTCTCGCTCTGTGAATTCAATGACAAGGCAATCAAAAAAAATGAGAGCTTCTTAATTAAAAGAAGCTCTCGATAAATCTTTTCAAGGTTCCCTGCGCTAGCATTACCTAGATCAGGTGTTGTGGGTATTTCTCAGCCTTTCAGTTGTGAAGCACCCCATTCTCGAAAAGACTTTGTTGTAACTATTATAGAGTAAAAACCGTGCCACCTGATAACAATTCGTTAACCAAAGAGAATATTTATTTTCTTAATGCTCGCATGGTATATGTTTTGTCCATCATAATTGCCGCTCATAACATACCAGGAATCGAACGCAGGATTTATTAACGGGTGGGCGTCCAATAGGCATCATCATCGCACCCGAGATGGAACAAAACATGAACTATGAAAACGAATTTTATCTCAGCTTCGGTTTTTTTACTCACGAACTTTTTCAGTTTTTATCTGCGAGCGCAAGACAGCAGTGTTAACGCCTCAACTGTTCACTGGGATCTCGCAACGGCGATCGCCTATGCGAAGCAAAACAACATTCAGGTAAATATTGTGAGACTGGACGAGAAGTTAAGTGAACAAGATTTACTGTTGGCGCGGGCGGCGAGGTATCCGAATCTCAACGGCGCAGCAACGCAATCGATCACGCACAGCGGTAACACCAACCCGGTGGTAGGCGGCTTTCAGACGCAATCTAATCTCGCCGGAAATTATTCTGTGAATTCAGCGTGGACAGTTTATCGTGGCGGCTATTTGAATTACGATGTCAAATCAAAGGGATTGCAACTCCAGGCGGCGAACCTGAATGTTGCCGTTGCGCAGAATGATGTTACGCTGCAGATCACTCAGGCATACTTGAATATTCTATTGTCGAACGAAAATATTGCATACATACAAGAGCTCGCGGCAACATCGCAAGCTCAGTATGACCAAGGAAAGACCAGGTACAATGCTGGCGCGATTTCGAAAAAGGACATGTTGCAGTTGGAGGCACAGGTCGCTAGTGATCAGTATAATCTTGTCAACGCGCAAAATCAATATCGCCAAAATGTAATTGTACTGAAGCAGATCCTGCAGTTACCTATCACTACTGAGTTTCAACCCGTGGTTCCGGACACGCTGATAGCAACACAGGCGATGCCATCTTTACGAGAGGCTCAGCGCATGGCTTATCAAAACAGGCCGGAAATAAAATACAATGAAATGCAAATTGAAGTCGCCCAGACAGAATTGCAAAAGGCAAAGGCCGGGTACAAACCTACCATTAGCCTCGGTGGTTCCGTATCCACCGGTTATTCGGACAACCAGAATATAAAATATTTCAACCAGGTTAACAATAATCTTTACGAGAGAGTTGGCGCAACCTTGGCAGTTCCCATTTTCAACAACCGAATCAACAAAACGAATGTGGAGCGGTCAAAAATATTGATTGACCAGGCGCGACTCTCCCTTGAACAAACCAGGACTACGCTAAATCAACAGCTTGAACAGGCCTATACTTCGGTATTGAATGCGCAGGCACAGTATAAGAGTGCAACCGCGCAATACGCGGCGAATCGCGAAGCATACAACATTTCTGAGGAGCAGTTACGACTCGGTGGAATTAACATGGTTGATCTTTTGGTTCAGCGAAACTTATATATACAGTCACTGCAAAACTTTATTGAAGCAAAGTATAATTCCGTTCTCAATACAAAAATTTATGAATTCTATATGGGCCAACCCATAGCGTTATAAAAAAAGGGGCATGAAAAAACGAAGAAAAATATTGTGGATCTCGCTTGTTGCCATCGTGATTTTAGTTTTGGTGTTTTGGAACATCCGCCACCGAACACCTGAAATCGTTTTAGCAACGGAGAAGCCGCATTACGGATATATAGCCAATACCGTCACAGCCACGGGAACCGTGCAACCGGTGGACACGGTAGCGGTAGGTACCCAGGTATCTGGTACTATTAGCAAGGTATTTGTCGATTTCAATTCGCAGGTCAAGAAGGGACAACTGCTTGCGGAACTGGATAAGACAATTCTCAATGCGCAGGTGCAACAGATTGTCGGTAATCTGCAGCAAGCACAAAGCCAGATCGTTTACGAGCAAAGTAATTATAGCCGCCAGTCACAGTTATATAAGGTGGGGGCAATCAGTAAGGCAGATTATGAAGCCGCCCAAAATGCGTTGCGTGTTGCGGAGGCAAATTCCAAGTCGGTGCGATCGCAATTGCAGGCGGCGCAAAAAAATCTATCGCTTGCTAATATCTATTCTCCTATTGATGGCACTGTGCTTTCAAGAAATGTGAGCGAGGGACAAACGGTCGCTTCTAGTTTTAATACACCAACGTTGTTCAGTATCGCAAAAGATCTGAAACAAATGCAGGTACGTGCTGCTGTGGACGAAGCAGATATCGGAAATGTGAGAAAAAATCAACGAGTGACCTTCACTGTGGATGCATTTCCTGACGATACTTTTAACGGAACAGTTGAGGAAATTCGTTTGCAGCCGGCTGTTTCTGCAAATGTTGTTACATACACCACAATCATTAATACGTCCAACGATGACTTGAAACTGAAACCCGGTATGACGGCCAATATTACCGTCTACACCAAGGAAGAAAACAATGCTCTGCTTGTCTCTGCGCGGGCCACAAAATTCCGGCCTGATTCAACATTAATGAAGAAGTATACGATCGTTGATCAGAGAAGAAAATCTAAAGGACAGCAAACTGCCAGTGCGCCCGGCATGAATGATAATGCCGGTCGAGGCGGCAACACCCGAACATATCCTTCGGCAAACGATTCTGCGAATGTAAAGAGGGCGTCCGTATGGATATTAAATGGTAACACTCTTACAAGGCGTTCCATCCGAACGGGCCTGCAAGATGGTACACAGGTGCAGGTGCTGAGCGGGCTTACACCTTTGGACGTGGTAGTTGATGGCTTACAACAATCGGGAGTGAAGGCAAGTCAAAATAATAATCCACGAAGTCCGTTCATGCCACAACGGCGAGGTGGGGGACAAGGTGGTAACCGCCCGGCAGGTGGCGGACAAGGTGCCGGCAGTAATCGGCCATCGCAATAAGATTTATCAAAATGACTAAGATATCATGACAAAAAAAATTGTAGAGATACATGACCTTAAGAGGGAATTTCGAATGGGATCCGAAATTGTAAAAGCTTTGAAAGGTGTTTCATTTTCTGTGGAGGAGGGAGAATTTGTAACCATAATGGGAAGCAGTGGCTCGGGTAAAACAACGCTCTTGAACATCTTAGGTTGTCTCGACAAGCCGACTGATGGGACCTATCTGCTGGACAATGTCGATATAAAAAAACTTTCCCGGAATGAATTAGCACAACTACGAAACAGAAAAATCGGGTTTGTATTCCAGGCGTATAATCTTTTAGCCAGAACTTCCGCGATAGAAAATGTGGAGCTGCCTTTGTTATACAATTCGTCCATTTCAACAACGAATAGGCACCACATGGCACTTAAAGCTTTGGAAGCGGTCAGACTTGCGGATCGGCTGGACCATCTACCCAACCAATTGTCCGGTGGGCAGCAGCAACGAGTAGCAATCGCACGGGCCTTAGTCAATGAACCGGTGATGGTGCTAGCAGACGAAGCCACCGGTAATCTCGATTCACGAACTTCCTATGAGATTATGGCTCTGTTCCAGGAGTTGAACAAGCAAGGACGAACGATTGTCTTTGTAACACACGAACCGGATATTGCTTCGTTTAGCAACAGAACAATTACTTTGAAGGACGGCCGCGTGATAAAAGATAGCAGGAATGAAAATGTTCGATTGGCGAAAGAAGTGCTGGCCACGCTGCCCGTGAGCGAAGATTATTGAAACGACGGCTGTTGAATTGAGAGGGAGAATTATCTAAAATGCAACTTTTTAACCTCATACGGATTGCATTGCGTGCCCTGCAGCGGAACAAGCTGCGCGCATTTCTCACCATGCTGGGAATCATCATAGGGGTCGGCGCTGTGATTGCAATGGTTGCAATTGGACAAGGGTCAAAAAAAAGTATACAGGATCAATTGTCGAGCATGGGTTCTAACATGATTACCATTCGACCGAACAGCAATCAAACGCCGGGCGGCGGCGCAAGGTTGGATGCGAGCAACGTACAAACGCTCACTCTTGATGATATAAAGGCCATACAAAACCAGGCGCAATATATCAACGCCGTATCACCGGCTGTGCAGGGTCGTGGGCAAGCAATCAATGCAGCAATGAACTGGCCCACAACCATGCAAGGTGTCAGTCCTGATTTTCTCACCATTCGTAATTGGCCGCTCAAAGAGGGTGTGTCCTTTACAGAGGAAGATGTAAATGGCGCTGCTAAGGTTTGCCTGATTGGTCAAACCGTAGTGGATAACATATTTGATCCGGGCGATGATCCTGTCGGCAAGACCATTCGCTTCAATAAAATACCTTTTAAAATTATCGGCGTATTGGCTGAAAAAGGAGAGAATGCATTTGGGCAGGACCAGGACGATATTCTTTTAGCTCCCTATACAACCGTGCAAAAGAGAATACTTGCGATTCCTTACATCCAAACAATTTATGCATCCGCTCTCAATTCGCAATCCTCCGAGGCTGCAACGCAAGAGCTTAGCCAGGTACTTAGGACATCTCACAAACTGACGAACAGCGAGCAAGATGATTTTACCGTGAGGACCCAGGCGGAACTAATTAATACGTTCAGTTCAACCAGTCAACTATTAACTGTGCTTCTCGCAGCGATCGCAGGCATTTCATTGCTTGTGGGTGGCATTGGAATCATGAACATCATGTATGTTTCGGTGACTGAGCGCACGAAAGAGATCGGGCTTCGAATGTCTATTGGAGCAAAAGGGATTGACATCCTAATGCAGTTCCTGATTGAAGCGATCGTGATAAGTATCACCGGTGGAATACTTGGCGTTGCGTTGGGGTTGCTAGCGTCAAAATTGATTACCCTATTCTTGTCATGGCCAACATTAGTTTCAGAATCATCAATCATATTATCGTTCGTGGTTTGTGCGATCACCGGAATTTTCTTCGGATACTACCCAGCACAGAAGGCGTCGAGGCTCGATCCCATCGAGGCGTTGAGGTATGAGTGATGAGTAATGAGTAATCAGTAATGAGTAATCAGTAATGAGTAATAATGAGTAATCAGTAATGAGTGACATTCCTTAGGTTGTCACATGCTATTGCGAAATTTTCGTTTTTGATTTCTTGCTTTTGATTTTTTGGATAGTGGACTTTGGTTCTTGGCACCTTTATACAGTACCTGGCAAGTGTTACAGAAAAAAGTCCTTCGATGCGTTCTTCCAAGATATTCCTTGATGATTTTGGACCCATCCCGCGGGCAAGTACGCTTCGTGTGCACGAGCCAATGCTTTTTTAGGACGTATTGTTTCTTCCATTCCAGGAAATCAAAGCTATATTGACGTGCTTCGCGAACCAGCTCAATCAATTTTTTTGGTGGGATATTTCCAAGCATGCTTTTCGGATGTACTTGTACACGAAAGAGCACTTCATTTTTGATGATGTTGCCAACGCCGGCAAAGATGTTTTGGTCCAGCAAGGCATCGCACACTAATGTCTGCGGCATTGCCTTCAATTTCTTTTTTGCTTTCGCCGGGCTCCAATCTTTGTTCATGACGTCTGCGGTCCAATCGTAAATCTCGTCGAGATCCGCTTCGATCAATTTTACTGAGCAGGCATAGAAATTCAATTCGCCATTTTTAAAATGAAGACTTAGCCGCTCAGGAGCTTGTTTTCTTTCATTGATCCGGTGCGATCCAAACAACATAAAATGAATCTTTATTGAACCATTTGTAAAACAGATAAAGAAATTTTTTCCGAAGCTTTTGAAGTCGGCGATTCTGTGTTTTATGAAAATGCCAAGATCGACCTTTGTGTTGCCAGATATTTTGAGCACCGTTTTTCCTTTGAACTGCTGAACTAATTCTTTTAATATTACAATAGATGGACCTTCCGGCATGAGTTTTACACCCAATGCTGCAAAGGGTACGCCATAGTGCTGAGTTGCTGACCATAGATTTTTGATTGTTGGTTCTTCCGTACTTTACAAAAAAATTGAAACGGTGAAAAACCTGGGAATCTCCATCGTCATTGTCGCGGTCGTTTATGGCTGTGCGACCAATCCTTACAAGACGGCAAATAAAAATTATAAGAAACAGGCAAAAGCATTCGCTAAACTTCTCGCTGAGTATCCCCTTCAAGACTCGGTGATCAGCGGCCACGATTTTATCGGGACCACCAATTTTAATTTGCGTAAGCCGAATTTTGTCATACTTCATCACACAGCACAAAATAGCTGCGAAGAAACGCTGTCAACTTTTACAACTAAAAAAAGCCAGGTAAGCGCGCATTACCTCATATGCAAGGATGGCACGGTTCATCATATGCTCAATGATTACTTGCGCGCGTGGCAAGCGGGAGTAAGTAAGTGGGGCAACGCGACCGATATTAATTCCATTAGCATTGGAATCGAAATCGACAACAATGGATTTGAGCCGTTTACTGACGCACAAATAAGCAGTCTCTTAGAATTGCTCGACCGATTGAAGAAGGCGTACAACATTCCAGCGGCTAATTTCATCGGTCATGCAGATATTGCACCTGGCAGGAAGGTTGATCCTAATAAATATTTTCCGTGGCAGAAGCTCGCCGAAAATGGCTTTGGGCTATGGTATGACACGACCGGGATACAATTGCCGACCGACTTTGACGCCATAGAAGCGTTGCGGGTAATTGGCTATGACATTAAGAAGCCGGAGGCTGCGGTCTTCTCTTTCAAATTGCACTTCGTACAAAACGATTCAACAAGTGTCATCAATGATGATGACAAGAAGATTCTGTATGATCTTGAAAGAAAATATCAATAGGAAATCCGAAATCCGAATATCGAAATCCGAATTCCTAAATATAGGCTAACTGCTGATTTTTATTTTGTGTCTTTCGAATCTCGAATTTCAGATTTCAAAAAAAACATCAATTCTAGTTGATCCAGTAACTCACTTTAAAAACCAGGCTTCTAGTTTTATGCACTAAACCGTCCGTGAGATAGTTATCGGTATAAACCAGGAAAAGATCGGACATTGGTTTGAAGCGCCATTGAAACCTACTGTTTATATTGAAATTTTGAATTGAAGTGTTGTACTGTAAGAACGTGGTCCAAAACAAATTGTTTGTAAAAGCAATTTCGATTGTCGGGCTGATAATAAGAGGATGAATTTTGACTTCGTTTAGGACAATGTCATTATAAATGAAGTCAACTCCAAAATTCCCCCACGGCTGTTTTCGATATTTCACGCCGCCGCTATACGTCGTTCTTGTCCCGTTGTAATAGCCACCATGCTCGAATGTTAGTCCCCAGGAAAATGCTCGCAGGAAATTGGAAAGAAATTTCGCCTGCAGGAACCCGAAATTGTATTTGCCTTTGGGAAGGTTGCCCGTTTCAGCGAATATCATCGTTTCATATGGAAGGTTCACATGGTCCTGCGTCCACGAAAAGGCGGCTTCTCTTCGATTTGCAAACAGCACATCTACCCCGGCGACGCCATTGAATTCGATGAACTCGCCCGAGGTGGCGTAGTAGTGATTGCTTTTGATATTGAAATCAATTGAGTTGATGGTTTTTTTTGAGCGCGGGTATAAGAAGTAGTCAACAGTAGTAGTATAATTATTATAACCGATCCGGACAGTAGTGTCGTTTAACGCATCATAATTGTACAACCTGGGTGTAAACCCTAGATCTGCAATGAAATTAGAGTTTACTTGTGACCACCCGGTCGTAACGTTTACTTTTTTTCCCGTGTACCCAATACTTGCAAGACCATAACCGGAAAAGTCCAGTTTGCCAGGATTGAAGGAGTGATAGTACCCGGCGCGACCACTAAATCGTGAGTCATTCGATAGTAAATTAAATTCGCCACCGGCGACCCGATTATAATCGGAAAGACCTTTTTGTTTGCTATCTCCAGCGATTTCTTGACGATTCGTCACTATTGCACGGAAATCGGAACGCTTAAACACTTTCTGGTCAAATGCGGCCACCGTATAGTTTTGCGGAAGTTGTTCGTATTTTTCTGCCGACTGAATATTCATCACTCCAACTCTTAATGATGGATTGAGATTGCCAGTTAGCCTTAGTCCGGCGATTATCGGAATAACGCGTCCGTCTGGCGTCAAGCCAATTCGCCTTGATACAAATGGAGTCGCCGAACTGGTGGAACCAACGCTGGCAAAAAGATCACTGTTCTCCAGGAAAAATGTTCGCCGCTCAGGAAGTAGTACGTTGAAGCGGTCAAGATTGATGATCTGCCTGTCTACATCTACCTGTGAGAAGTCTGGATTAATGGTAGCATCAAGATTTAGTGAAGAGTTTAGTGCAAGCTTGGCGTCGATGCCAGCCCGAAAAGAAGAGCTGAATTTGCTTTCCTGTTGATCTAACGTTGCTGCCATATAGGGAATAAAAGCGTTGTTTGATTTTACTGTGGGAACCTCATCGGCAAACAATATTCTTCCCAGGCAATTCAAATTTGCTCCGAAGAACTGTATCGGCACCTGGTTCCACGTCGAGAAGCAATTATTCGTCATATCATTTCTAATAAAATTGATGCCCCAATGTTTCTCTGTTTTGGGAAATCGGAAAGATTTGAAAGGAATAGCCAGTTCCGCTGTCCAATAGTCATTGTACATTTTAGTCGCGGAGTACCATTTAGTGTCCCAATCAAATGAATCGTTATTAACTTCGACAATGCCTTCCATTTGTGCGTCTGCTGCATTCACGCCAAATGTATAACCCGAGGTACCTTTCCCGGAAGGATCTAACACAACAGAAACACCATCGCTATAGTAAGGATTTACATCTCTTTTCAAAGATTGGATCACAGGTTCCTTATCAGCAATGTTTGCCTTGATACCGAAATACATGAACCTATCATCGTAGGTTATCTGCACTGACGTTTGCAACTTTGCTTTACCACTGTCCGTGGGCCACTTGTTTATGAAACTGTCAGCAACAGCAGTAAGCTGCCAGGCTTCCTCGTTTAGCGTGCCGTCAACTTTAATCTTAAGCAAGGTCTTATGCACTTGGATAACCCGATTGGTTTGAGACACCTGCGCAAGTAGTTTGTCACAAAGGACAATAGACAGGTAGAGGATCACAATTTTTTGATGAAGCATTTGCAAAGCATTTTATTCCTGGATATTTTTGCTTGTAAAAATATTTTTGCTACTGTTTTAAACTGAACCTTCCTTCCAATATGTCGCTGTAATAAAGGGAAGTAGTTTTCTTATGAGAAAGGCAACAATAGAATCATGCACGCGGTCCCTTCTGCCTATCAGGGATACGTTAAATATTTTGAACGGCAAATGGAAGCTGCCGATCATGTTTTCGCTGATGTTCGAAAACTTGCGGTTTAGTGAATTAGAAAGGGAAATAAAGGGCATCGGACCGAAAATGCTTGCGAAGGAAATACGAGAGTTAGAGCTAAATCACTTAATTGAAAAAAAGCCCGTTGGCAGAAACGGCGAGGCTTTTGAATATACGATCACACCTTATGGAATGACTTTGAAAAAACTGATCGTTCAGATTGAATTGTGGGGAATCAAGCACAGAGAAAAGGTGATGGGATGAGCGCCCGACTGAGGACTGCCGCTTACAACTCCGAACTTTGAACTCTCGACTCTGAGCTGGACTCGGGCTGGTGCGAAGAAGCAGTGTCATACCAACTCTTGTAACCCCAATGCCCACAACGCTTCTGCCACTCTTGTTTAAATTTGTCCCGCTGTTCTGGTGTCATATTGTTCCACTTATCTCTCATTCGTTGTTTCCAATAATAACGCCCGGATCCCCATCCCCCACGAAAGCCACCGAATAAGATCTTTGCTAACACCAGTATACCTAGTGCTTGTATGAACGTGATGGTTGAAACATGTGTAACCTGCGCGAGCACATTATTCCAAAGTAACATGACCACACCACCAAAAACAAAAATTGCAATCGCGGCAAACAAAATAAAAAGTGCAACTCTTCGTGCCCAAAATCCCTTTTTCATAATAAATCGTTTTTATTGTTCAATAATTTCTCTACGTAACTGTTCCAGTCGTTTTCTCAAATGCAAAACAGCATAGCGCTTCCGACTGATTAGAGTATTTATTTTCTCACCGGTACGCTTGGCTATTTCATTAAAGGGTATATCTTCCAGCTCATTCCAGACAAATACCTGTCGTTGTTCTTCGGGTAATTCATTTAGCGCCGCGAATAGTTGCTCCCAAAACAAATTTCTCAGGTGTTCCGTTTCAGGGGTTGCGCTGTCTGCTAAAAGAATCTCCCGAAAGCCGAAGTTCCCGTCCTCCTCATCACCAAATACTTCTTCTTCGAGAGATGTGGTTTGGCGCTTACGATATTTGTCGATGATCCGATTTCGTGCCACGCGGAAAAGCCAGGCACTAGTCTGTTCAATTGGCTCGTTCCCCAAAACGTTACTGAATTGATACCATACATCCTGCAAAATATCCTCCGCGTCTTCATCCGTGTTTACCCGACCCCGAATAAAAAAGAATAAACGTTTTCCATAATCTCGTACAGCCTGAATGATATTTTGTCTGCGCTGGTCGGCCATTGAAATCGACATCGTCCGCTATTTGAAAAGGGAGACGCGGCAGCAAAGAAAATATTTTAAATCGGAAGAGATTGTGTATGGTTTATAGTTTATCGTTTATGGTTTGACGATTTATGGCCGCTGATCGCTGCTTAGAGTTATAGAACTGATCTTGATCAAACTTACGTTGCCATTGATTATTAGCTGCCAACCAGAAATAAAAAACTAGAAACTACGAGGGCCTATCCTTGGTTGTACGAACCAGGCTCACACCGGCAGCGAAGAAAATAAGACCTAAAATCCCATACCCTACAATTTGCCTGATGTGGTGGCCTCCGCTTCCGCCATTGATGAAATTAACTGCGGCGAATATTAAGCCGGCAATACCCAGCACGGACAGGATAATTCCTAAAAATCTTTTTTCCATAGTATCATAGAAGGGCAAAGAATATGCCGTTAGGTGTATAAGAGAACCGGCTTTATGACCTTTTCCCAGTCAGATGGCAGTAGCTCGCCCTCTTGCAGTTGATTGGTTTTTATTTTTTCGAAACTGCGAAAAATGCCCGTCAATCTGTCGAGATGTCTATTGCCAGTTGGGTTAGCTACCGTTTTGTATAACCTTTCTGTGCAATATCCGGGATAAAGCGCGGTGATTGCTTGAATCAACTTTAAGCCTGCAAGCACGGGACGAAAAGCAGCGGGATCGCTGACCGTTAGTTCAAGACCATGACATAGCTCACTTTGATATAAACCAGATGTTGGTGTGTAGGAACATGGCTCTGATGAGACTCCCGGTAGATGTAGATCTTCAAATATACCGTGCATTTCAGAAGCATTCATCCAGGGTGCACCGAAAACTTTAAAAGGAAATTTAGTACCACGACCTTCATTTACATTGATCCCCTCAAGCAAACCCGTGCAGCAATAGAGAAGAGCTGTCTCGGCGTCTGTGATAGCGGGAGATGGCGGAATGAATAACCACGATGGGTTTATGGTGCATTGATTCCTATCCCAATTTTGAACCTTAACTATTTGCAGATCGAGATGCCCTAATCGAGTCGAAGCAAAATAAGCTGCAAGTTCTCCCAACGTGCAACTGTGACGAATCGGTATTGACCACCGGCCAATAAAGGATGAACAGTTTACTTCATCCAACATTGGTCCTTCCGCTTGATAAAGATTTCCACTGATGGGGTTTGGCCGGTCAAGGATAAATAACTTTTTGCCAAGCTGCGCGCAAGCTTCCATCACATAAGTCATCGTCCATAGGTAGGTATAGAAGCGGCATCCAGCATCTGGCACGTCAAATAAAACCGCATCAATGTCCGACAAATCCTCTTGTGAAGGCCTTAAACTACTACCGTACAGGCTGATCACGGAAAGACCTGTTGCGGGATCAACTGCATTATTTTGAAATGCTCCATCATCGCCCTCGGCGGTCAGTCCGTGCTCCGGGGAAAAAATCTTAGCAAGAGAAAATCCTTTTTCAACCAGGGCAATTCTGCCCAACTCGCCGCCTCGGGTTGTCGCAGAATTGTTTGTCACCAACGCAAATCGCAAATGCGAAAAGTTATTGGGGTCTTCAAGGAAATGGTCGAGTCCAAATGACAATTCTTGGGGTTGCATTCTTTTTATCTTAACTCGCCGGCAAGCTCGTGATCGTCATACACATCGCGGAGCTTAATAAGTTGGTCTTTCATTTGGCGAAAAACGTTTTGAGATGACGGAGAGTGTACCAGGTTGTGTTGTTCGGCGGGGTCTGTTTTTAAGTCATACAACTCCCATTCGTTTACTGTGTAGAAGTAGATCAGCTTGTATCTTTCGCCTCTGATGCCCAGGTGCGGAATGACCGTATGATCTGAGCTAAACTCGTAATAATGATAGTAGAGGGCGGGACGATCCAATGATTTTTTCTTTCCCGTTAGTACTGGAACCAGACTTAGGCCTTGCATCCAGGTGGGAATGTCGATGCTGGCCGCGTTCAGGAACGTGGGGGCAAAATCAATATTCTGCACCATCGCGCTTGTAACGGTT
>AR_comb_assmDRAFT_10653433_pt1 | contig 15900 bp, 12 predicted proteins | sample ArasoioldDNA_FD_10543 | JGI IMG/M metagenome (IMG submission 10543) | reverse complement strand
TTCTACTGCAGATATTCCAGTGGGACCTTGTGTACTGAGAAGTGATCTCATAAATGAGCCGGGAACGGTACGGCTTGCACAGGCTGCTGAAAAATCCTGTAGCAACAAAGAAGGGAAGGGCACGAATTTATTCGTGCCGTAAACCGTTGACAATCTGTCGGCGCTTTAGCGCCTGAGGTTCGCTTTGCTGACGGCGCGTGTTGTTTTTCCGCAGCCTGTTCCAGCCGCGCCGCTGGGCGGCCTAACTAATACGCCGGCTTCAGCCCCTCAGGGCTGCTGGTGCTTCCGGGCACATTGTTTAGACGAGTTCTGAACTCTGAGCTTTGAGGACTCTGCTAAACAGAATAAAGCCGTCACTCGACGGCCTTGGCGGGCGGCTTCAGCCCCAACTCTTTCATCACCATCTGCAAGTCTTTCCACGCTTCCTTCTTCTGCCGAGGATCGCGCAACAGAAACGCTGGGTGATAAGTAACCGCCAACTTCGCGCCCGTCCAGTTGGGATCGTTGCTGCGCACGCCAGTGGGCCGGAATTCATACCATCGGCCGCGCAGGTTCGCCATGGACTCATTGATCGCAAGCAATGTTTTCGCGGCAACGGCGCCCAGCGCGACGATCACTTTTGGCTTGATGGTGGCAATCTGGCGCATCAGGAATGGGGAGCACGTCTCGCACTCGTCGCGCTCGGGCGTGCGGTTGTTCGGAGGCCGGCATTTGATGATGTTTGCGATGTAGACTTGCTCGCGACCTAGACCCATAGCCCTGATCATGTTGTTGAGTAGCTGTCCGGCGCGTCCCACAAAAGGCTCGCCTTGCTGATCTTCATCCGCTCCCGGAGCTTCTCCGATGAACATCAGCTCTGCTTTCGGATTACCGACTCCGAAGACGATCTGCTTGCGGCCCTGCTTGTGCAGAACGCAGCGGGTGCAGTCGCCCAGGTCTTCGCGGATGATCTTCAGGGCCTTGAGCGGATCGGCCACGCCGTATTCAGGCCGGTTCGAAACGACCTCCAACATGTTCTCATCGTGTTCCGTGCGCACGGCAACGGCGGCTCTTCTGGGCGACATTTCTTCTCGCTGTTCTGGCTGGATAAAAGGCTGGGCTGGTTGTTGATCGGCGCGCTCCGAAGACGTTCCTTCGCGCCGGTAAAAATCGTAAATGCCAAGCTCGTTGTAGTAGCGGATGCGCTCCGTCAAGGCCCTTTTGAGTTCCGGGTCGAGCACCCTGGGCATCAGGCTTTCACCGTGGTTTTGTTGCGACGGCGCAGTTTCACGACTTGATCGAGGACGCGCTGAGCAACGTCCCATTTGGTGGTCTCGGGCACTTCGACCACTTCGTCATGGGTGATGATGGTGACAGCGTTGCGATCGGAATCGAAGCCGACTCCTTCATGGGAGACATCGTTCACGACGATCGCGTCGAGGGATTTCTTGGCGAGCTTTTTGCGGGCGTTCTCGAGGACATCGTGTGTTTCTGCCGCGAATCCTACGATCAGTTGATGAGTTCGCTTATTGGCAAGTTCGGCCAGAATGTCCTGGGTGGGCTCCAGTTCAAGCGTCATGGGTCCGGACCGCTTGAGTTTTTGATTGGCTGCGGCTTTCGGACGATAGTCGGACACGGCTGCGGTCTTGATCACAATCGTGGCTTGCGAGAAGAAGCTCAGAACAGCCTCGCGCATCTGGTCGGCCGTTTCGACGCGCGTAAATTGTGCAGCGTCCGGGGGCATGATGTTCGTCGGGCCGCTGACCAGGTGCACATGCGCACCACGACGCAACGCGGCTTCCGCCAGTGCGTACCCCATGCGGCCACTCGAACGGTTCGTGATATAGCGGACCGGGTCGATCTTTTCGCGCGTTGGGCCTGCCGTAATCAGGACCGTCTCGCCAGCAAGGTCTTGAGTAGCGCCCAAAGCTTGCAGAACGGCCGCGACGATCGTTTCATTGGCGGCAAGGCGTCCGGGCCCCATCATGCCGCAAGCAAGGTACCCGCTGTCAGGTTCGACGACCTTCACGCCACGCTTCCGCAAAATTTCGAGATTCGTCTGGGTGGCGGGATGGTTCCACATGTTCACGTTCATTGCCGGGCAGACCACGACGGGCGCCGTGGTCGCGAGATAAAGAGTCGTAAGGAAATCCGATGCAATGCCCTGCGCAAACTTGGCCAGAATGTCCGAGGTGGCCGGCGCGACCACCAGGGCGTCGATTGCCTGTGCAACCGCAATATGTTCAACTGCCGACTCGATATTCGGTTCGGCGTTGCCCGTCTCGAACATGCTGGTGATCACTCTCTCGCCCGATAATGCCGCGAAAGTCAGCGGCCGCACGAACTCCTGGGCGGCCTGCGTCATGATCACCTGCACGCGGATTTCGCGATCTTGTAGCAGGCGGACGATCTCAGCCGCCTTGTAGGCTGCAATCCCGCCGCTGACACCGAGGGCAACCTTCATAAGGCATTCCTGTTACTGATTTGATGCACGAAGGACCAAAGGGAACTTAGTGGAATTTTCAATTGCCAATTCCCGACTGCCGAATTGAATCAGTACCCACGATCGAAATTCAGATCGACAATTGGCAATTGGCAACCGAAAATACGGCTACGCTTGTTCCTTGCCCATAGCTTGGTCCAGCGTTTCGCCGGCTACTTCCGCCGCGGACTTGGGGGAGTCCACGATCGTCCACTTCACCTTCCCGGCGCGGATTTCGTCCTGGGCGATGCGGCAGGGTTTGCGAGAACTGGTTTCAACTACCGGCGGCGCTCCACTCTGGAGCTGGCGGGCACGGCGGGCGGCGACCAGGATATACCGGTAATTGCTATCGAAGCCTTCAATCAACTTCATACGATTCTCCCCCAAACTTACGCCTGGGATTAGTTCCTACCTCGGGCATCGCGGAAGGACTTCAAGATCGGCTGAATACGATCCCGGATGTTGCTCAAGCGGCATCGTTCCGCGCTTGCGATTTCCACTTGATCCTCATCGGTGAGCCCGCGACCCGAGCGCCGCGCACGTTCCGAGAGTACGATGGCCCGCAGTACGTCCACGGACTCCTCCAGGCGGTCGTTCACTAAAATATAGTCGTACTTCTCGTAATTCTCAATCTCCCGACGGGCCGTGTCCAGCCGGCGAAGGATCACTTTCTCATCATCCGTGCCTCGATTGCGGAGACGCCACTCCAGTTGCTCGTGCGTAGGAGGCAATACGAAGATACTAACGGCCTCGGGAATCTTCTTCTGGATTTGTGCGGCGCCTTGCACGTCGATGTCGAGCAACAGGTCTTGCCCAGTACGCTTGGCTTCCTCGAGGAAGCGGCGGTGGGTGCCATAGCAGTTGCCGAAAACATCCGCGTATTCGAGAAACTCATCGCGCGCCACCATAGCGTCAAATTCCGGGCGCGGCACAAAGTAGTACTCTTTGCGGTTTTGCTCGCTGCCCCGTGGAGGACGCGTCGTGTACGAAACGGAGAAATCGAGCCCTTCGACCCGCCTGCGGAGCTCATCCACCAATGTGGATTTTCCCGAACCCGATGGGGCAGAAATAATGAAGACGGTCGTCATTCGACGTTCTGCACCTGCTCGCGGGATTTCTCAATCTCCGATTTCATGATCAGGCCCATCTCGGTAATTTTGAGAGCTTCGCCTGCCAGACCGGAAGTCTTCGAAAGTAGAGTGTTGGCCTCGCGATTCATCTCCTGGAGCAGAAAATCGAGCTTCTTGCCAACTTCGCCTTTTTCATCGAGCAGGCCGACGAAATGTTTGACGTGGGTTTGCAGACGAACCAGCTCTTCCTGGATGTCGCTGCGGTCGACCAGCAGGGCTGCCTCTTGCAGTAACCGCTCAGGTTCGACCTGCGCTCCGATGAGTTCCTGCATGCGGGCACGCAGCCTCTCGACGTAGCCCTGCAGGATCGCATGGCGATGCTTCTCGACGCCGACACTTGCTTTCTGAATGTGGTCCATGCGTTCGCGCAATTCGCGCTCAATGCCGCGGCCTTCCTCTTCGCGCATTTCGTTGAGGCGTTTGAGCGCCTCTTCAATTTTGTCGAGGACGGCGTTTTCGAGTTCGCCTTCGGCGGCGCCGGTTGAACCATCCATCGCACCTGGTATCCGCAAAATGACATTCAAGTCGGGCTCCGAGGTCAGACCAAACTCGGCGGCAGCGGCGCGAAAGGCTTTTATGTAGCCGCCAACCAGTTCCCGGTTCAGCCCGATGCCTTCGGGCCCTCCGCGATCGATGCTGAGGCTGAGCTCGACGTGCCCGCGCGCAACTTTTTCCTTCAGCAGGCGCCGCAACTTCATTTCAAGCGAATCCGTTTCTGATGGCATGCGAAAGTGCACATCAAGAAACCGATGGTTGACGGACTTGAGTGACAACGTGAAGCTGAGTTGGCCGTTCACCTGGCCCTTGACTTGCGCGAAACCGGTCATGGAGCGGATGGGCATAGTTAGTGGTTGGTGGTCAGTGGTCAGTGTTCATCGACATCGTAAATCAGGCGAGTACCCGTTCTGAGCCCGCAGAAGCTGTCCTGCTATTGATAAATGGTTTTGGGAAGGGGCACGGCTCTAGCCGTGCCGCCAAAGCCCGCATAGAATCGGGGGCTTTAGCCCCTGAGGGGCATTCCTCCCGTTTCCATATGAGATAGTTTTCCATCGTCAGATCTGGGTAGATCAGCTAGTGGCTCGTAGCTGGCCTCGTTTGATCGACTTCTAAAAACTGCAAATCGTACAAGCGACGATAGGTGCCCAGTTTCTTCATCAACTCTTCGTGTGCGCCCACATCGCTGATAGTGCCGTTTTCCAGCACCACGATTCGATCGGCTCGGCGAACCGTTGACAGGCGGTGCGCGATCACGAGCACCGTCCGGCCTACCATAAGATTCTGCAAGGCGGATTGAACCAGCGACTCGGACTCAGTGTCCAGAGCCGACGTCGCCTCGTCCAGGATCAGGATAGGTGCGTTCTTCAAAAGAGCACGAGCGATCGCGATGCGTTGCCGCTCTCCTCCGGAAAGCCGCAGCCCGCGCTCTCCGATCACGGTGTCGTATCCGTACGGCATCTCGAGAATAAAGTCGTGAGCAAGCGCGGCGCGAGCGGCTGCGCCAACATCTTTTTGCGACACGTGCGGTTGCCCGTAGGCGATGTTATTGCGAACGGTGTCGTTGAAGAGAACAGTCTCCTGGGTCACGATGCCAATCTGCGCGCGCAGGGAAGCGAGCGTCACGTCGCGCACATCGCGTCCATCGATGAGAAGACGGCCGTCGGTAAGATCGAAGAAACGAGGCAACAGATGCACCAGCGTGCTCTTCCCCGCGCCGCTGGAGCCTACGATGGCGAGCACTTCCCCAGCGCTTACTTCCAGGTCGATCTGGTGCAGGATCTCGCGGGCGCCGTCCCCGTTCCCTTCATAAGAGAAGGTGGCGTTCTCGAAGACGATACTCTTTGAAAACGCAGGCAGCGGCTTGGCGCCCGGTTTCTCGCGAACGTCGTCTTCGGTGTCCATGAATTTGAAGATCTCCGACGAAGCGCCCACGGCCTGCTGGAAGCTGTTATTAAAGAGTGCGAACTTGCGGACGGGATCGTAGAGTTTGAAGACGGCGACGATGAAGGCCAGAAACGTTCCCGGGGTGAAGACGTTGTGATTAATCTGATTGCGGCCAAGCAATAGCAGGAGAGCAATAGCCACCGCACCGATTGTGTCCATCAGCGGCGAACTCACGGCCGAGGCTGCGACCGAGCGGAGATTGGCACGAAGCAGCCGTTTGGCGGCGCCCCGGAAGCGGCTCACCTCCCAGGACTCCATGCCGAAGGCTTTCACGATGCGATTGCCGGTGATGGTTTCGTGCAAAATGTTCTGAATGTCGGCCAGCTTGTCCTGACCGCGGCGCGTGGTGTGGCGTACGCGATGCCCGATCTTCGTCGACGAAAACAGGATAGCCGGCAGGAACAGCAACAGCACCCATGCAAGCTTTCCGCCGAGCACGACCACCGCCGCCGCCGTGAAGATCAATGTGAAGACCTGCTGCAGAAATTCCGCGAGCACGCTCGACATCGCATATTGCACCCGCTCGATGTCGTTGATGATGGTCGATAGCAACGTGCCGGTCGTGTGCTTCTGGAAAAATGCCGCCGACCGCCGCAGGATTGCGGTGTACATGTCGTTGCGCAGGTCGGTGATCATGCCGAATCCGGCGTAGCTGACCAGGTAGGTTCCGGCGTAATCAAACACGCCCTTCAGCAGAGTCGACGCCACTAACGCAAACGCCACGATCGTCCAAGGATTCTGGAAATTCGAAGGCACGAACTGCTGGAGATTGACCGCGTGCTGCGTGCCCGGAATCCGGAACAACTGCATGTCGTGCGCAGGTGCGCCCGGATTCAGCACACGATCGAGAATGGGACCGATCAGCAGCAGGCGAAAGGCGTCCAGCAAACCTACTGCCGCCATGAGAATGACCGACGACAGCAGTTGCCACCAGTAGGGCGCCGCGTACCGCAAGAGGCGGATCAGTTGCCGCATACACCTTCCTGAAGAAGGAGTGCCCGGCGCGGGCTGGGCCGGAAGGGCGTCAAAATACCATGGATTCGGCGCAAACAGTTATTTTAGCGTACTTAGGCGCAAGAAAAGGGTCGTCGGTCGAGGGTCGAGGGTCGTTGGTCCTTGGTCCTTGGTCCCTGATCCCTGATCCCTGATCCTTGGCCGTTGGACCTTGGTCGTCGGTCCGACTCCATCCGCCGGATGTGCCCTCCGCGATCTCTGCGGCTGTTCTCCGCGAACTCTGCGGTAAAAAACCTTCGGCATCCGGAACGCTGCAAGCGCCCTGGCAGAATAAGCGACGACCGAGGACCAACGACCGACGACTTGCCCGTTACGAACGCCCCGGTCAGCGACTACCCTTTATGGGCTGTCTCGGTGAACCACCTTCACCCGATACCCCGCCTTCCGCAGAAGCTTGCTGACGTCTTCGGCGATCATCACGCTGCGATGCTGCCCCCCCGTGCAACCGAAACTGATGGTCAGGTAGCTCTTTCCCTCCCGAACGTAGTGCGGCAGCAGGTAAATCAAAAGGTTGGAGATGCGTTTGATGAACTCTCGCGTCTGCGGGAAGGAGCGGATGTACTTGGCGACCCGTGGATCGCGCCCAGTCAGCGGACGGAACTCCGGAACGAAGTGCGGATTGGGAAGAAATCTCACGTCGAAGACCAGATCTGCGTCGTCCGGCAGCCCATGTTTGAAGCCGAAACTCACACAAGAGACCAGCAGGTTCTTGTCCAAAGACTTCTTCTGAAACCGTTCGGTCAGATGCGCCCGTAACTCATGCACGTTGAACTTTGACGTGTCGATGACCCAATCGGCAATGGCGCGAATCGGCTTCAGATGCCGTCGCTCAGCGTTGAGCGACGAGCGCACCGGCGTATCCGCGCCGAAGGGATGCGGGCGCCGGGTTTCACTGTACCGGCGAAGCAGGGAGGCATCGCTCGCCTCAAGAAAGATCACCATCGTGGGAATCATTCGCTTCACCGACTTCACGATGGCAGGAAGACGCTCGAGTTTGGACCCCTCGCGTACGTCGACGACGAGTGCCGTGCGACGAATTTCCGCCGACTGCACTGCTAATTCCGCAAAGCGTGGGATCAGGTCAACAGGCAGGTTGTCGACGCAGTAGTAGCCGAGATCTTCGAAAGCTTTGAGCGCGGAAGCCTTGCCCGAGCCGCTGAGGCCAGTGATGATGACCAGTTCCGGTCCGGACTGGCTTTCCGCGGCCGTCGTCTTGCGTGGCGTCTTCTTCGGCGCGCGCCTGGATTTTTCTTTGCCTTTCGCAGCCACCCTGCAGGGATGGTAGCAGAGAACCCCCAATCGGGTTGAGTGCCTACCACGGGACGTTTTGGGCTCGATGGGTTCTGGGCTTGGGCTCTGGAAACACCGAAGTCAGGACTACGGCGGGTTCCCGGCCGAAACGCGCACGTAAAGAAACTGAACGCTGACGGATCACCAACGACTAACGACCGACGACATGCGACCCGAAAACAAAAGCGGGCGATTCACGATCGCCCGCTAACAACCCTGCAAAGCCACTCCGACTTACCAGCGACCGTGGTGCCTGCGATGCTCCCAGTATTCGCGGCGCTCAAAGCGCTCATGCCGCCAATATGGCCGGCGATAGTAGCGTCCGTATGCCACCGGGGAGTACACATAGGCTCGCGGATAAACGTAGGGCCGCGGAACCACCACCGGCGCTGGATACACGTAAGGACGAACCGGATGCACATATACCGGCGTGCCGATCGCCACGCCAATGGAAACCTGCGCGCTTGCTTTTTGCGGAGTCGCAAAAACCAACACCAGCGCCAGCCCACACACCGCCAAGAATGCCTTCTTCACCATAAACCAACCTCCGACCTCTGTAGGCTCAAACCCAGGTGAAGAAGAAAAGTCGCGGTGATCCTGAAATCGCGCAAATAGGTGTGGTTTTTTCCGAGTGGCCTGCAGGTTACTTGCTCCTCAGTCTAATTCCTATTCGGCGGCAGGCAGGGAACATTCCCTGTCCGTGCCCTTCGAGAAAACCCGCAATCTGCACCCGCTTTCTGTCTTTTTCATCTCCATACCCGATCGAATCCCCCGCGATTATCATGTTGCGTGCCGTTGGGTAGGATGCGCTAATGGAGCGCGTGCGGAGAGACTCCGAGCACGGGTGAGAAGGTCCGAGCCACAAGGAGCGCCATTCGACGTGTACCGGTTTCTGAAAGATGAAGACCATCGATCGTCGCGCTTCCTCCGCTGATTACGGCCGCAAAATCTCGTTTGCGAATCAAGTAAACACCATACTTTGATGCCAGTTGCCGTTGAGATCTCCCGTGAGATATCCATACTGGCAGCAGCGGCAGCTCAAACATCGCGACCACACGATCTCGCGACGCTACTCTTGTAAGAACCGCTTCAAGGCGGCGCGCAAATTCCTTGGATGGCACACCGGACAGCAGGTCATTCCCGCCCAGTTCGAGCAGCACGACGTGGTCGCTAGGCGAAGGTTCCGTAGCCATCATCAAGCCCTCTGATAGATCGGCGCCAGGTCGCGCAAGATTTCCTACGGGCACTCCGGTCATCTCTTGCATTATTTTCGGCCACGAAGAGATATGCGGGTCGAGACCCGCAGAAATGGAATCCCCAATCACAACCATGTGATCATTCTGGAATCCGACAATTGTGGGTTCGCGCCGATGATGAAACTCGACGAAACAGAGGACCAGCGCCAACACGGCAAGTAGGACTCGGGAAACAGTGGTCAACGTTGTGCGGCATTGTGCATGACCACTGGAACACTCCACGCTGAACCACAGTATGTAAGCCGCTAGAAACCCGCTGGCGATGCCCCACGAGAATGGCGGACTAGCCATGACCATTAACACTGATCCGAGCCATGCAGCGATATTGCGCAGTCGCCGCTCCCACGTCTTCCTTAGCAGGGGTGACACGGCGATTGCGAAGAAAAGTATCGTTCCTCCCGAGTAAAGCGATTCGCCTGAGGCGAAGTACAGAACAACCGGGTTCATTCGGTGGATCCTATCAGTAGGTCGCTTTTGTAAACACTTGCTAATCTATCCCCACCATGAAAAGCTTCGAAGCGCTCACCGAACGCGAAGTTCTGGCCTTGGCTATTTCTCTGGAAGAAGAAGACGAACGCGTGTACGCCGATTTTGCCGAAGGGCTGCGGGAAAACTTCCCCGCTTCGGCCGCGGTATGTGAAGGCATGCGCAACGAGGAGTCCGGGCACCGGCGGCGGCTTATCGAACTGTACAAGGAGAAGTTTGGCGAGCACATCCCGCTGATCCGCCGGCAGGACGTGCGCGGGTTCGTCCAACGCAGGCCTGTTTGGCTGGTGCGTCCTCTCGGGCTGGAAACCGTACGCAAGCAAGCCAGCGCGATTGAGTTGGAGACGCGTGGGTTTTATGAGAAGGCGGCACGCCGCTCGCAGGATGCCAGCGTTCGGCAACTCCTCGACGATCTGGCAAACGAGGAACGGCATCACGAAGAGCGCGCCGATGCCCTGGAGAAAGAAAAGCTCACGGCCGGCATCAAGGCCGAGGAAGACGAAGCGAATCGTCGGCTGTTCGTGCTGCAGATCGTGCAGCCGGGACTGGCGGGGTTGATGGATGGGTCCGTCTCGACCCTGGCCCCCGTGTTTGCCGCTGCCCTCGCCACGCGCGACAGTTGGGACGCGTTCGTTGTCGGCCTTGCCGCCTCCATCGGCGCCGGCATCAGCATGGGATTCGCCGAGGCTTTGTCGGATGACGGGAGTCTTACCGGCCGTGGGCACCCGTGGCTGCGTGGCCTGATTTGCGGCGCGATGACAGCGCTCGGAGGCGTGGGACACACGCTGCCTTTCCTGATTCATGACTTTCGCTTTGCGATGGGCGTGGCCATCGCCGTAGTTCTGGCCGAATTGGGCGCGATCACCTGGATTCGGCACCGCTACATGGATACACCGATCCCATCGGCCGCGTTGCAGGTGGGACTCGGCGGGGCACTGGTGTTTGTAACAGGGATACTGATTGGGAGTTCGTAGTGGGCGACTACGCCCTGCGCGGGAAACAAATCAGGGAGCTTTTTTGGCCGCAAAGGTCGCAGAGCAACTTCGTAAAGCCCGCCTGCCCAACCGGGACTGACAACGATCCTCTTCATTTGCGCGCTCGTCCAACTTTGAGGCTGAATTAACCTGCGTACGACTCACCGACGAAGGTCATCTGCCTTATGAGAAGCATGCTACTATCCGAGCATGCTCGCCTGTGATACAAGCGCCGAAGCACAAGCCGTCCAGGTGAAGATCCTGCGTTCCATGTCGGGCGAGAAGCGCCTTCTTCTTGCCATGGAGATGAGTCTGTTCACGCGAGATTTGGCGCGGAGCCGCATCCGCAGCGAGCACCCAGAGTGGACGGAAGTTCAGATCGCCCGTGAACTCCCGAGAATCGCGTTCCTGCCCGCTCCATTACCGCCCACATTGCGATGAGCATTCAGAAGTGGTCTCACGAATGATCCGGGAAGGGCACGAATTCACAGGCTGCTGAAAAAAGCCCTGAAGTAAGACAAAAAGGCAAGGGCACGAATTTATTCGTGCCGTAAACCGTTGAAATCCGTTGGCGCTTTAGCGCCTGAGGTTCGCTTTGCTATGGCGCCTGAGTTTTTCCGCCACCTGTTCAGTCGTGCCAATGGAGCCCACAAATACGTGGGCTTCAGCCCTTGAGTTCCATGGTGGCCCTGGCACACTGTTTTTGAGACGAGTTCTCAAGGAGTTTCCTCTTTGTCGACGAGCATGACTGTCTCGCGACCCACATCCCATCACCATCATCTATAAAAGTAATGGCGCCCTTTCAGACCCTCACCGTCCGGCTCACCCGAAGCGTCGCGCTATCGGAGTGGACCAAGCATCTCGAATTCGAAGTCGTGGGCAGTCCGCGTTTCGGATTCGTTCCCGGGCAATGGCTCTCGCTCAAACAGAACAAGCCCGACGGGGAAGAGATTACGCGCGCCTACTCCATCGCTTCTCCTCCCGACGGGAATCGATTCGCGCTTTGTCTTAACCGCGTGCAGGACGGCTACATGTCCAATTACTTATGCGGTCTGCAGGAAGGCGCAGAACTCACCGGGCAGGGGCCGTTCGGTGACTTCATCCTGCATCCCCCACCACGCGATACCCTCTTCATCGCGACCGGCACAGGTATTGCCCCATTTCGATCGATGCTGCAGTGGCTTTATGCCGACCCCTCGCGGCATATGAACAAACGATACTGGCTTCTCTTCGGCAACAGAACCGAGCGTGCCATCTACTATCACGAGGAATTTCAGCGTCTGGCAGTCGAGCAAGAGAATTTCGAGTATCTCCCAACCCTCAGCCGAGCCGGCCCGGAGTGGGGAGGCCTGCGAGGTTACGTGCAGGAACATGTTCCCCGAATCGTGGATGGCCACACTGAGATCCACGCCTATATCTGTGGCCTCGACAAAATGGTCCGCGCAAATCGCGAGCTCTTAAAGTCCCTGGGCTGGGATCGGAAATCGATACGCTACGAAAAATACGACTGACAACCACCGCCCGGTGCTTATCCGCCCTTGGCAGGCTGCTGAAAAAGCCCTGTACCAACAAAAAAAGGAAAGGGCACGAATTTATTCGTGCCGCAAACCGTTGACGATCCTTCTGCGCTTTAGCGCCTGCGGTTCGCTTTGCGGACGGCGCATCAGTTTTTTCGCAGCCTGCTAGGGATTGGAATCCTTCAACAGCACGACATCCGCGACATTGTGCTGACGCACTACCGCCAGGGACTTGCCATCGGGGGACCAGCGAAAGCTAGAGATATCCTCGGAAGAGAAATGCGTTGCTGGGTAGCCTGCAGAGCCATCGAGGGGCTGAACCCAGATGTTGCCTACCCCTTCCTGCTTGATGGCATATGACAAGGCGTTCTTGCCCGGAAGCTTCTGAACGATCGGGTTGAAATCGTTCGGCCCGCCGATGCGCGGATCAAGATCGGTTAAACGGGGCGCTGCTGAAGTGGAGCCATCCAGGGCAATCGTCGCGAGTTTCGCATGGGCGAGACTGGTCACAGGATCCACAACATCCACGATCAAGTAGAGCTCTTTGCCATCCGGCGCGATGGCGGCCATGCCTTCGATTCCAAATTGGTTCGGGACAGTGGCACCAGCAACCGGCTCCGCCTTGCCACCATCAATCGAAACGCGCATCAGGCGGGAAGTATTGGGGAATTCGATGTAGTACACCCACTTTCCGTCGGGCGAACATGCCGCCCCGAAATCAAAAATACCGGAGGTCAGTTTTTGAGGCCCTGATCCGTCTGCATTCGCGCGCCAAACGTTGCCCGAATTGCTTCCGTGCCCAGGCCAGGACAGCAGAAGGTAGTTACTGCCACACACCGACATTGAGAGGATCGAAGCTTCGGGGTCGCTGAGGAGAACCGAAGCATTGCTGCCGTTCGGATCCACGCGCGTGACGCCGGCACCGTCGACCACGACCAGTTTCCCCTCCGGAGTCCAATCGACCTGACGGGGATCACCAAGTTGCGCCACGGTCCGCCCCTCGGTTGGCTTCTGCGGATTGCTTTCATCGATCACCGTGAGTGTGCGGTTGGTCTTCACTTGCACACTGGAGGCGCTCTTGCCATCCGCGGAAATGCTTAAAGTGGAGTAGCGGTTGATATCGCGAGTGATTGGCCGAAGTTCGCCCATACTTGAGAGCAGGCCGATTTGCGAGCGCTCAACGTTCGCACCCTTCTCGGCAAAGACGGTCAGCAACGATTTTCCATCCGGTAGCCATTTGATCTCAAAGGGGCGGTCTTTCGGAAACGCCTTCAGAGTGTTCACTTTCTGACTGGCTAGCTCGAAGGTTTCGACGTAACCCATCACCTCGCTGGCGGCTATGAAGGAGTAGGCAATCTCCTTCCCGTCGGGTGACCAGGAAAGCCGTGAGGGATCGGCACCGCGGGTCGATTGGGCGATGCGGAGAACCGACTCAGCGCTCCCATCGGCGTTCGCCGAAAGCAGCCTGTACTTCCCGGGCTCCGGGTTATTTGCCCGTACAAAAGCGAAGCGCTTGCCATCGGGTGAAAAGGCGAGGTTACTATCGATGTCGCGAATGATGGCTCGGGGAGTCCCTCCCAGCACCGGCGCGCGGTATACATCAAACTGAGTACCCTGGGCGTTCGCTGCTCGACGGTAGTAGATGTAGTTGCCATCCGGCGAAAACGCCAGATCGCGATAGATCTCGGCAGCCGGCGGAATGACCTGCGTGTCGCTGCCCGTTGGGATGTTGCGCAGCCAAAGACTAGCTCTCCCATTGTCATTTTGGACGTTCAGGATGTAACGCCCGTCAGGCGAAATTGCAGCCTGCTCTGCCTTCCCCGTGCTGGTCACTTGAGTAATTGTGAAATTCTCAAATGGCATCGGGCCGGAGCGAGACAAGAAGGCGTAAATACCAAATCCCGCTGCGCCAACGAGCAGCAGGATGACGAGCACGACCACAGCCGTGCCCACCCGGTGCTCCCTGGCCACGGCGGTTACGCTGGAACTGCTGCCGCTGCCGGGGGGAACTGCGGCTGGAACGGTTGTGCTTGCTGGTGACGTGCTAACCGAAGCCGCTGCTGCTGTACTCTGGCTGTCGCTCGCGGCATGCGTCGCCGAAACGACCGAACTCCTTCCAGAACTGCTGTCCCGTTGCAGCCGTTTCAGGTCGCCGCGCATTTCCGATGCATGCTGGTAGCGAAGATCTCGGTCTTTCTCGAGCGCCTTTCCGATGATCTCCTCCAGGCGAGGGGGCACATCCGGATTCAGGCGCACCGGTGGAATTGGCGCCCGGCTGAGGATTCCCTCGAAGATCGTTGCGGAGGTGTCGCCACGAAACGGGACAGCCCCGGTCGTCATCTCGTACAGCACAGCTCCGAAGGAAAACAAGTCCGTACGGGCGTCCAATTCTTTACCCCGCGCCTGTTCAGGTGACATGTACGCGATCGTGCCGACCGCCGTGCCAGGACTGGTCAAAAGTGCGTCGTCCACGGCGGTGGCTTGGCCCATCGTTCCCGCCTCTGCAGCGATGCGTGAGGAGGGCACGAGCTTGGCGAGTCCGAAGTCCAGAACCTTGGCGTGCCCGCGCTTGGTAACGAAAATGTTTGCAGGCTTGATGTCGCGATGGACAATTCCCTCGGCGTGAGCGGCGTCGAGTGCATCGGCGATCTCGATCGCGAGTTGCAGGACGAGGTCGCTCTCCATGGGCTGCCCGGCGATACGATGCTTCAGCGTCAGCCCTTCCAGGTACTCCATGACGATAAAGGCATGTCCGCCCACTTCGTCAATTTCATGGATCGTGCAAATGTTGGGATGGTTCAAAGCTGACGCCGCGCGCGCCTCACGCTGGAAGCGTTCGAGGGCCTGCGGATTCGTCGCTACGTCCTCGGGCAGGAACTTAAGTGCGACAAAACGTCCAAGCTTGACGTCTTCGGCCTTATACACGACACCCATGCCACCGCCGCCGAGCTTGTCGACGATGCGGTAGTGCGAAATGGTCTGGCCAATCATCTCGGGCACGGGAGGGGAAGTGGGGGAATCTTATGAGCCGGTGAGGAAGAAGTCAAAGCAGCCCCAGCACCGCCTGTCTCTGCTTGTAACTCATTTTGCTAATTAGGGTTTATAGCATTCCCTCGCCAGTTTCCATTCATGCATCCACCTGCCGCCCAACTTCATCTAAACCTTGACAGCGTTACACTCAAGTCTTATCATGGTTCCCTCGATAGCGCAATATTTCATTGATTTTAATAGACTTATAGGATTTAGGAGGAGCGGTTATGAGCAAGATTATTGGAATTGACTTGGGCACGACTAACTCGGTCGTCGCCGTCATGGAAGGCGGCGAGCCCAAGGTGATCGCCAACGAAGAGGGCGGACGAACCACCCCGTCGGTGGTCGGCTTTACCAAGACTGGCGAGCGTTTGGTCGGGCAGGTCGCCAAGCGGCAGGCGATTACGAATCCCGAGAATACGGTGTATTCGATCAAGCGCTTCATGGGACGACGCTTCGACGAAGTCAGCGAAGAAATGAAGATGGTGCCCTACAAGGTCGAGCGCGACGGCGATCACGTTGCCGTAGTCGCTCAGGGCAAGAAGCACACCCCGCCCGAGATCTCCGCCATGATTCTTCAAAAGCTGAGGAAAGCGGCAGAAGACTACCTCGGCGAAAAGGTGACGGAGGCAGTCATTACCGTGCCCGCCTACTTCAACGACGCGCAACGTCAGGCGACCAAAGACGCTGGCAAGATCGCCGGAATGGACGTGAAGCGCATCATCAACGAGCCCACAGCAGCCGCGCTGGCTTACGGACTCGACAAAGGTAAAGACGAAACCATCGCTGTCTACGACTTCG